>ERZ1643250.2155-NODE-2155-length-15321-cov-6.764902_pt1 | contig 15321 bp, 20 predicted proteins | sample MGYA00579262_ERZ1643250 | MGnify/ENA primary metagenome ERZ1643250 (study PRJEB29033, sample SAMEA4952265) | chicken gut metagenome | biome: Broiler Chicken; feature: Gastrointestinal Tract; material: Caecum | place: Ireland | collected 2018 | study: Broiler...
TGTTAAAATATAACAACGGAAATAATTATGTGTTATAACTTGAAATATTTTTGTTCATTAAATAACATAAAAGGGCGGAAATAAATATCCGCCCCATTAATTTATGGACAAGTAAGAGTTACTGTAGCTGATAAAGACTGTCCCGCATATGCTGCGGTAGTTGTTTCAATATTGAAACACCCTATCTGCGGATTTGTAGCTTTAAAGTTAGCTCCTACATTTCCAACACCTGGCAACGTAACACTGATAAGATTAATATTATAATTAGTAGCGTCTATAATTATCGGAATACTGCACAAATATGTTCCAGCTGTATCTGGTCTATTAGGAAGAACAAAATAAAAATCCATACGATAATATCCCTCATTATAATTAACTCCCGGAATATTCGTATTACCATTACTTGAATAATCAAATTTAATATTTGCATCACCTCTCGGCATATAAGTTGTGTCACTTGCAGAACTATTTGTATTTTTTCTGAACAAAATTTTGCTTCTGCCTGATTCTGTAGTAAAATTACCTACAAAAACTGTATATAAAACGCTGTTTGTGTTCCCGTAAGAGTTGCATGCATCATCAATTCGTATAGCATATTGCTCACCATTAATTATAATCTTATTATTAATTAATGTTAAATGCTGATTTGGCACGTTTGAATATGGATTGTTGTGCGCATATACAACAGATTCGCCCGCGCACGACAGTTCACAATTTTTAATAGTAATATTATATTTTGTTCCTGTGCCAATTCCAAAGGCGTTAGTCCCTCCGATCACACGGCAGTTATCGCATATCATGTTCCCTTGTCGTCCGCTATCGCTACAATCAAAATGAACCGCATACGTGTTATCATTGTCTAATTTAATAGTCAGGTTTTTTAATAGTATGTCTCCATCCATAGCGATAACGCAATTCGGATATGCTCCATTGTAGTGTAATATTACAGCTTCTCTTGATGTCCCTATAATATTAATTCCGTGCACATCTTTATAAGTAAGCTGTTCGTTATAATCTCCGGGTAGAACCACTATTGCATACTGATTATTAATTGTAGCGTCTGATAAAACACTTTCTACCGCTTCATGGATAGTATGAAAGTCTCCACCTGTTTTAGCGACGATTAACACATGATCTAAAGAATACTTAGATATGAAATTATTAACACTTTCTTCTACTCGGTTAATATCTTCTTTGAATCCATCAACTTTGTTACTAATTTCAGTAATTTGTTGTTTAACGCTGTCGAAATAATCATTCAGTATCTCTTCAAACTGTCCGCTTTTGATTATTTCATCGAGTTTATTATTAATTTCCTCCTGAACATCTAAATTATTAAAATAATTATCAATCCACTCATATACTTCTTTCCATGTATCTAATAGTGTAGATTGATTAAGCATATTATCTTGAACAGTTTGCATTAATATAATAAATTTCTGTTCAAGTGTTAGACATCCGTCAAAATTATATGGTATCATGTTTCCGCATTTTTGAATTATGCAACATAACTGCTCAATTCTTTCCTTTATATCGCTTCCGTCTTGTACGTTATTAGGTGGAATAGGTGTTGCAGGTGTAGCTTTTACCTCGCTCATATTTATATCCTCCTTAATTAAAATAAGAAAATAAAGAATCAAATTCACCACATAGCTGACTATTTATATTTACTATAGCGTTCCTATATGAAATGATTAATTTATTTATATCTTCCCCCATAAATCCCTTCATTGTTTCGGTTTCGTTTCCATCATTGTTCCTAGTTCTATCAATATTTTCGTTTTCGTTTGTACTATTGTTTCTTGTATTTGTATTGTTATTGACTGTCTGCCCTCTGTCCATAGTAGCCGCATAATCTACTCCTGAAAAGTTAGTTTGCGGATTATCGCTGTAAATAGACTGTGAATCGCTTTGATTATTTGCCGTATTTGTTTCGTTTAAACTACCTCTCTTATTATTAGTAGCATTTTCTTTTTCTAATTCGCTTCTAACTCTTTCAAGCGTATAATTTCTGTTACTAATAGGGTCATATACTAATGTAGTGCTATAATACAACTTTTCATAATACGGATTCACTTCTGTAATTTTAGCAAGCCACCTTGATAAAAAATACCCTACCGTTTCATGCACAAAATTATATTGATAATATTTAAGGATAAACATATTCATAAATTCGTCCCTAATAGTATCGTCATTTACATAAAACGGAAAATCTTTACCGATACCCGGATAATTATAAAACAACTCATCTCTAATTACCGGAACTATATCCACAATAGTTTTATTCTTTAAATCGCCTTTAATATAGTGGTTCGCTAAAATAACGCCCTCCATCGTATTTGTATGATTTCTTTTAGCATAATCCCATGGAGTAAAAATCAAAATTCATCACCCCCTTCAAGTCCGGCATTTTTTTCTGGCTCATTTACATTTGTAATAAGTGAAGAATTAAATTCCACTTTTGCATTAAGCCCATACATTTCATTTAATGCCCTTATAGCTCGTTCTCTCTGATCTAGGCATGAATACCTCGCCATTTCTATCATTCCATCATTTGAAGACGTTTCTGACGCAATCATTCTTTCAGCCTTTTCCTGCCCGTATGCTTCAATACCCAATTCATTTAAACACATACTTAGTTCTCTGGTTATGGTAACATCGAGATCTTTAAATATAGGCGCAACCCTTAAATCAATCGCATTTACCCCCATAGCTTCTTTAAAACCCTTTCTGGCTCTAAAGAATGGAATACCCATCAGAATCTTTTTAATGAAATTGTCTTGATCTAACTGTGTATCATTATTTCCTTCAAGAGCTATAGGAACTCTTTGTTGTAAAATATTCACATCCCTTGAGACTTTCATATCTGATAGCGTCTTAGCGTGATATTCTATCTGTAATATTTCAGGAATTGGCAACGCCCTCCCCCACATTAATACAGAATTATTTTTATCATAAAATTTTGTATATTGTAAAGAAATTGCCTGCCTATCTTCCGGGATATGATAGATATCCATATCGCCGCTTAAATTTACACTTGTTACAGCAAACATATTGGTTACATCATCTTTAAATATTATACAGCATCCCTCATATAATAGCTTTTCTTCTATAGCTAACGGTCTAATTTCTTTTGGCAACCCTGCATACCTAAACCTTGAAAGTGCTATATTTGTAAGGAATGTCATATAATATTGAAAGGTATTAACATCATATGTTGTCGTATTTACCTTTCCCATTTCGTATAACGGTCTGTCTGGTATTCTCCATTTATTATCATACGGCAAATTATCACCCCCATTAATTATTATCTAACGAATAATTACCTATATCGTTAGTGTGCCACAATGTCACCCCATTATCAAAAATATTTCTTAACTCCTGTAAATCTGATTGCATAACGTTTCCCGAAAGTGTACATCCGCAAGTTTTTACATAATTCCATGTACTTCGACTGTTTGTATTTGGTGTTTTTATTTTGTGTACAGGATAGCCATAAAGACTAAAAAAGTCGTCAACCGTTTTAGCGACATCTGCGCTAACATTATATCTAAAAATAGATATTTTATTGAGATTTAATGCTGTATTTATTACTGGTGTTGAAACGACCCCAGCTTGATTAGGGGGTATCATATCATGTGATAAAATCTGCGAATTTATCTCACTTACAGTATTATATTGAGAAACATCTATGGCCTGTTCGGTGTTTAGGGTATTTGAAACCACACCATATGCAGTATTTATTGTCCCCTCTGCGTTACGAGATAAAGCAGAACTAATTCCGCTTAATAATTGCCCGCCTAGCCCCCGCATCGCAGAATTAACATTGGCTTTATTTGTATAATTTAGCCTGTCAACGACCCCGTTCCATATTGGCTGATTTTGAACCATATACGCTTGAAATGAATCATTTGTCCATGCACATTGCGGAAAACCATCAATCGGAAACCCTTCTGAATAGTTATTAATTATGCCATTGTAATTGGTAGGATATGCGAAATATGCGGGCGTTGGCACCATAACACCTTTGTATTTAAAATCAATTTGATGGTTAGCTCTATTGCTAAGTTCAAATTTTAATATTTTCCCTCTTCCTTGATAGCCATATAAATATGCATAATGATAGGGGTATTGTAGTGTTTTTTGATTCTTAGGGGTATATCCATCAATGCTATTTCCTAATGTGATTGATGCATTATTTTCGTTTACCTGCCAATTACCTTCACTACTACGCAACCCGGGAACTTGATAAATTGCTACAATCGAATCTCCCATACCTGCATTTACATAATTTGTTATAATTGTATTAACTTGAGTATAAGAAGAAGCACTTAATATTAAAAGACCAGAATATATTCCAGTGTACAGCCCGCCTGTCGGCGGCTCACCGGTTAATGTTGATGAAGCTAAAATAATATACTCCATATGTCCATTGCCTAGCTGTAAATCTAATTGCAATGAACATTTTATTTCTCCTGTTTCAAGATTTTCTGGAATCATTGAGAAGTTAACACTATCTTCACTTTTGTAACAATGCTCTCTTTCAACATAACACGGTTTCCAGGTACAGTCATAATAATCATTCTGAAATACATCTAATATGAATGATATTGTAGCAGAATTTTCTGATTGCCACATGATATTTGTAATAAATGCAAAATTCCAATCCGGCGAATCAGGATTTTTAAATGCCATATAATTACAGCGCTTTATATCGTCCTGATTATATTTACCTCTGTACTGATAACTACCCCACCGAACTGGAGTAGAATCTGTAATAGTAGCCACAGCTTTAGATTGCACATATGATAGGCACTCGCTCTTACCAGAGAAAAGCCTAACATGCGTTTGCGCGGGAGTGAACGGCACTCCCTCGGCTAGTATTATAGTAGTCGAAGGAGTTTTAGCCATCACATTTGCTTGCTGTGGCATCGGAATTAATCTATCAGCCATAGCACTTCTCCTTATTATTCTGCTTTTGTAAGAGTAACACTGGTTGTAACCGTAGATTTATATCTACTCGTGATTGTTACCGTCAAAGACCCGGTTTCTGCTGAACCCACGTGCAGAATGTTTGTTCCAGCAATCATATATGTGTTATCGTCACTATTTCCACTAACCGCATAATCCATAGCGGTTGGAGTGCCCGCAGTCGCCGGAGTAGTGGTAACATTGATATACAATTCGCTTCCCTGCTTATAAGTTGTTTCACTTGATCCGCCCGGAGTACTTGAAGCTGTTGCCGCTACAGCAGTAATTCCAACACTCGCACTAGTGAAAACAATCACCGGATAAAACGGGCTGTATGAGAACATCTCTTTTACGTGGTAAACTGTGTTCCAGCGAAGGGGCATATTCAGCCGGTCGGTGGTCGTAAGTCTGTACTGATCTCTGATTCTGAAAAATCTACGATCAACAAGTGTGGCCTGAATATCCGTATTTTTAAAATGGTCTACTACAATAATCTGGGCACTCAGTGCCATTTTATCCAGATGGTAAGCTCCTGCCAATGTATCCACATTCAGTGTGGACTGCACCTCAGGGGTAGTAATCAGCACCAGATTTTCCGGCGCACTAATTGCTGTCGAACCCGCAAAATTATATTCAGGATGAGGGAATGACATATGCAGAATAAACGACTGAATCTTTTTTGTAAGCTCGTTTCCGCTATCCGTATCTGTAACCTGTGTAACCGTTACAGGGTAGCATGCCCCTGCCGAATATGCGTTATCAATCAATTTTACGCTGTTAAGGTATTCATCAAGGTTTGCCCCACTGATAATGCTTTCTACCTTAGCATTAATCATTGATTTAAGTCCAAAATCAGAAAGAAAGGCGGTTCTCAAGTCCTCATACCAAATAGTCACCGGATAATCTTTATTAAAGTTTACCCTATGATAAGCCGCCATGATATAACTCTCATAAATTCCAAAAGCATCCTCACAGCTTGCTTTAGGATTATGTGTAATACCTTCTGCAAAGTTAACAAAAATTTCCTGTTCGGTAGCCGAAAATGGGATTTCTCCAGCCTTCAGCCCTCGAATCGGGTTGCGGAAAATTGCCGTGCTGATTGACTGCATACCAATTAAATCAACCAATGCGGGAACAAGCTCATTTCTGGCCTGTTCTGAATTAAGGATAGACTGATACACCTCATTCAGTGTTGCCGGGCCAGCTTCCGGAACTATCGCCTGATACCGTGCGGAAAGATTCGACCGTACCGCATTAAGAATGTTTGTATTTGTACTTGCTACTTTTGGCATTACTCTGTACCTCCTTCAAAGAAATCTAAATCATTAATAGATACGCCTTTATTTTCATCAGAAATAATGCGTTCAAAGTTTGTTACTGTCTGTCCCGGTGTTGCATCCGTAAAGGTATCAATAAACCTTTCTTTATATTTCCGGTTCAGTTCTTCAAAACGGCTTTTATAATCGTCACGCTCACTCATAATGGTGTTTACGTCCATATTAGCAAGCCGTTTCAGTTCATCGAGTTCTTCTGTAATATCAGAAATATCTTCAATCTTATCAATAATCTTCTGAATCTGTTCTAATGTCATATTATTAACCTCCTTCTTAAATTATACATCCATATAGGCATTTTCTTTTTTGGTCTTGTTCCCGGCCCAGGTATAATTCCTCCGCTGAAATCCAGTGTATTATACCAATGTCTTGCTTGTGTTTGCCTGTCCGGTTGGATTGCTCCTGCATGTTGTTCATAATTTTCTTCAAATAAAACAGCGGCTTGTTCAGGTGTGCCTGTATATTGGGTAAAATCGTAAAAATCCATTGTAGTTGTTACGTGCTGCCATTGAATATTTTCCTGCACTTCATACTGTATTCGTGCAAGCTGACCGTACCCATCGTCCTGCTCATATCCATTTTGTGTAGCCCACTCTGTCCATTTTGTCGAAGGCGTCCATTGTACTATCCCATAACCTAAATTGGGATTTACTGTCAATGACTGCCACACCCCCGGATTTATGGTTGACTCTGACTGCATATTTCCCAGCATTCCGGCAATAGCTGATTGCGTCCATCCATATGTGGTCATTACACTTGCTACTATTTGGGCGTTATTTGTCATTTCATCCATACTTAAATACCGGTTTCCTTTAATCCACTCCATTGTAATTGGAGCGGACGGATAACGATATAAATACGTCCAGCTTGAATAGGGGGTAGGAGAAGAATTAATGCTAACCTGTTCAGCTAACGGAACGCTGTCAGTATGTGCGCCCATTGTAATACCGCCGCCCTCAGTAGGCTGGTATACCATTTCGGTGTGACCGCTTCTCCATAATATGTCACCAGCCATCCACGGAGTTGAAGCAGGCATTCTCGTAAAACCGGCTTGCTTTAAATAATAATCCTCTGACGATGTCGCAAACCACGGGTTTGTTGTAAAAAATCCACCCTGATAACAGGCGGCGCTCATTAAAGATGAACAGTCGTAATATTCAATCCCATTTACAATATTGCCGTACCTGTATGTCTGCGAATACCCAACATTCGGCGCATTGCATTTTTGAACAACAAAGTTATAAGCAGTCTGTAATCCCGGCATATTTTACCTCACATAAATATTACCATTATAATATGCGGCAATGTATCCTGACGGGATTCGCATCCAAATATCATTCCCAATATTTGTCAGTTCCTGACACGATACACGAGTTCCAGCTTCTAAGCACCCGTTTTTGTCCGTGTCGTGCGCCCGTCCATCTTCAGTCAATTCAGAATGAGATTTCAATCTTGAATTGACTCCGGGGGCAACTCTGACGCACATATTAGCCTGTAAAGTATACACACTTCCAACGGTATACTTTGGTGAATTTGTGCTAACCTGTGTACTTGCTTTCACATAGCGGAAATGATACTGCCACGGGCGATTATAATAACTGCGGATACAAATTTCTTTTCCTGTCTGGTCACCCGGCGTATTTCCTGCAATTCCACCATTCTCATCAATAGAAGCGTGAACAATATTATTTGCATCAATGCACATAACTACATGGGCATTTTCTGTGAGAAAAATATCTCCACGCTGGCGGGGTGCAGAAACATCAATAATCTGGAATCCAGCGTTAAGCAATTTTTCCCGTAAATTCCTTGTTGTTTCGCCACCTGTAAAGCCCGAAAAACCACCCTGCTCCAATGCTTCTCCTATAAAAGATGAACAATCGTAATCAGGGCCTGTTCGATGATATTGGCTGTAGCCATGTGAATCATCTTTTGCGATAGATTCAGCCCATGCTACTGCTGTTTCAATGTTTGGCATTTTATACCTCCTTATCTAATTTTGTGATTAACTGTGTGATAACCTGTGTGTTGTTATCAATTGCCTGTTTTACGTCATTTAATTCCGTGTAATAGTTTTTCCGTTCTTCTAAATCTTTATCGTTAGTGTATTTAATATACCACATCATAATAATGCACATAACAATCGGAAAACCAATACTTGAAATTAAATTGGTAATTGTGGATAAATCCATAATCATGCCCTCCTTTCCTTTTCTTATTATAACATTTTTCTTGTAAAAATTCAACAAATATGTTATAATATTATAAGAAAAATAATAGGAGAATGTTACAAAAATGTTACAAAATGATAACAATTATATTACAGCCGATTTTTTAGAGAGGGCACAGTTATTGCCGAAAAACAGCCCCTTTTATAATGGAAGAAAACTTCTGACTATGAAAGACTTAAACGGCAACACGCCTGAAATTTTTCTTTGCACAACTAACCGTTCTGGCGGTAAAACAACATACTTTAACCACTTAGCTGTGGAATATTTTAAAGCGACAGGAAAAAAGTTTGTACTTGAGTACCGATATAATGGTGACGTTAAAAAGTGTGAGGATAAATTTTTTAAGGATATAGGCGATTTATTTTATCCAGATAGTATTGTTTCTGGAAAGTATATTGCTAACGGCAAGTTCAGAATGATTTATATTGACGGTGTTCACTGTGGATATGGTTTAGCGATTAATCAGCTTGACGATATCAAGAGAAGCTCTCACCTATTTGCTGACGCTGGATTGATTATAAATGATGAATTCCAAAGCGAACAAAATAAATATTTACCTGATGAAATTAAGAACTTATTTCCGTGCATAATTCTTTAGCCCGTGGCGGTGGCCATATGTCTAAATATTTACCGGTAATTTGCATCGGAAATTGTATTACTATGCTCAATCCTTATTATGTTGCATTAGGAATATCTGACAGACTTCGATCTGATACAAAGTTTTTACGTGGTAACGGCTTTGTATTAGAACAGGGATTTATTCAAGCCGCCGCTGACGCACAGAAAGACAGTCTATTTAATCAGGCGTTTTCAAGCGAAAATTATGTTAAATTCAGCCAAGAAAATGTGTACTTAAATGACGATTATTCATTTATCGAAAAACCACAGGGTGCGTCTGAATATATTGCAACCTTTGTTTATAACCGTACTGAATATGCAATACGTGAATATATTAAACAAGGATTTATGTATGTAAACCGAAAAATTGATAGTAGTTTTCCTATTCGAATTAGTGCTACTACAGACGATTTAAGGCCGAATTATTTAATGTTAAAACAGAACAATTTAATGATACAGACGTTAAAAACTTATTTCCAGCACGGGTGTTTTCGATTTAATGATTTAAAGAGTAAATCCGCTACATTGCATTTATTAAGCTATTAAAGCCGTTACTATTGTTACACAGGGGCTGACAGGGTAGAACTTGCCTGTAGTAATCACCGTTTTCAGCACGGGGTAGTAACGCCTTTAATTATAAAAGAGGGACTTAATGTCCCTCTAATTTTTCACAATAGGCATATTTTTAAAATCCTTAAGCAAAAAAGATTTACCATAACGGGATAACATTAGATGTAAATTCTTTATATCCATCAATATATAACTCCATATGCCTTTTCAATGCTTCTTTCTGGTCGATAAAATATTCATTTACGATAAAAATGTCATTATTGCATCTTATTTTTTCTATATCATCAATTGTAGATTCTTTAAGAAATACAATACTCCTAGTCGCACCCTTAAATTCTGTACCCTGATAGACAGAGGTAACTAAATTTAATTTAATCATACCATAATTCCTTTCTTATTTTTGACATGCTTTCACTTATATCTTTACCTTCGTAATATGCTTCTAACATTTCATCGCACAACTCCTGCATTTTAGATAATTTCATTTCATATCTGTCTACTTCTATTGTCGTTTTTTGCAAAATGCGTTCTAACCTTTTATATTCTTTTGATTTCATAATCAATCTTCTAAACATATGCTCACCTCATTACGTAATTGCTATCTTTCAAGATTAATCCGCCAACTATTCTTTTTGGCGACAACCTTCCCGGCAATGTCAACCCTTCTCTAAAGTCATTCAATGTCGCTCTCCCTTCTTTTAATGCTTCTGTGAAAATTCTTTTGCTCTCTTTTTGCATTCCGGCGCATTTAATATCATATCCACCATTAATCTTCTCGATGTATGTTTTTTGACGTGTGAAAAAGCCTTCTTCCCATGTACTCTCATGCTTCCAACAACAAAACTGTACATCATCTAATCTGACTCCCTTTACAGATTCAATTGGAATATCCATATGCAGAGAATCAGTGTCAGCATATATAAATCCGGGCTTATCTGCGCCATAATAATTTTTCTGTGCGGCTCGTATTGTAAAATTTCTGGCGTAGCTTGTAATTGCTGAACCGCATGGAATATAACCGGGCTTCTTTTTATTTTCTTTTACAGCTTTAAAACCGATCACACCGTCCTGCTTCACGTATGCAACCTTAAAAGAGCTATCTGTAGAAGCCGCTTCTTTTCCGTATAAATTATTCAGATATAGTTTTGCTAGTGTTCTTTTTGCTCCCTTTGATTCTTGTTTTTGCTTTTTGTACTTAGAAATATAGGCATCATAAAATCCAGGCTGTGCATTAAAATAACATCCATCTAAAATCATAAAATTTTCGACATCGTAATGCTCTCTAAATAACATATAATCTATCCCTGTCATGGTTATAATTACAGCTGTATCATTCATAGAGCCATCTCCTTCAATCCAGTATTTAATATAACTCTGTTTTTCCGAATCCCATATATCCGATGTCGTCAATGATTCATTGCCTTTATACAAAAAATTGTTCTTTATCTGCACAAATGGCAAATAACCGGGCTTAATGTAAAAGCGTGTTCGAAAGCGTATAAAAAAGTAATGTTTTCCGTCAAAGCATTCATCTGGAATATAATCACCCTCCCAGAATACAGGCAAACCATACGGATAAATAGAGCCACTCTCACTGCTCATCATTGACGGATATAAAGAATTTACATCTAATGTTATACCGTTATAGTAAATCTTTTTTGCTTTTTGAGGGACTAAATAGCACCATCCACCTCGATATGATTTACGCACATACTCTCCTATATTATCAGCACCATATTTTTTAGGAATTCCTTTTTCATATAAGTTAGGAAATAATTCTTCGTATTCCTTTTTTATATATGAGGATTTATATTCAGAATAACAACATGCCCCTATCGTCAACTTATTATGTCCCTCTGAAAACATTAATTCAAGGGCTTCTTTTGGGACTAAAACATCATTTTTAATATACTCTTTTTCTTTTGGCGAAATATAACCACCGGCTTTTCGCAAACCCTTATATTCAATATCTGTCTTTTTGTGCTTTGTCCCAAACGCTTTTCCGATTTCGGCTACTGAAAAGGGCAATAATTTTAAACTGTCTCGTATTTCAATAACACGCTTGTCAACCTTTATTATAATAGTGTACCATGTTCCCCGGTCAGATATCGAATACTTAAACTCTTTTTCCTTCATATCTTTAATATCTTTCCACTTATACCGATAATCATTTTCAGCAACCTTGTATTCTACATAGGCTTGTTTATATCCTAGCTTTTGTATTAAAAATGGTAGCCAAAATGAGCCGTCAAACTTTAAGTTATGAAAAAATACTACCAAATTTCCGTGCTGATTTCTTAAATATTCAAATAATCCATCAATTGAGTTGTAAACCTCTACATCTTCCGTGTAAAATGGTACGATAGCGGAAGCCCATACTTCTGTATACTCCTGACCTTCAAAAACCGTGGTTTCAAAATCAGCCATATAATACGTAAATTTCTTCGGACGCATTACGGTGATTCTTCAATTTCGGCGGCATCTATGGCATCTAACACGTCTTCGTCTGTCATTCCGGGTAAGTCTCCGAAAAGTGCGGTTGCATATTCGATTGCCGCCTGAATACTGTCTCCATACATTCTGGTACGGTTTAAAAAGTCAGATAATGATAACGCTGTATCTTGTAACCTCCGTGCTACTGCAATTGTTCCTGATTCTCTTAATGCTGTATTTAATGCCTTTAATACAATTCCTGATATAGAGGGCGGGAAACCTTGTATATAGGTTTGATATTGTAAAACCACAAGCTGATAATATCTAAATCTGTTTTCAGCTTGTTTTCTTGCAATTCCTTTTCTTGCCGCCCCTTGCCGCTCTAATGTTCTTCCTGCTGTCCCGCTTATAACCTCTCCCGTGTCTTGATCGACATATACGGCACGCTGATATAAACTCTGTGGGGTGATTGATTTTAAATTGTCAACATCATCTTGTGTAATCTGTGCAGGGCGTTCTGGTAAAGTATAATCAAATTCAAAACCTCGATTCCCTGCTGACGTTAAAAATCTTCTAATTCTCCTTCTCTGTTTACTCCATTCTTGATTTAATTCTGATTGCGTCATTTTGTACCTCCTTAATGTTTCACGTGAAACATTTTATGGAAAAGAAAAAGGCCGCTAAATGCGGCCTATATCCTTTTAATTAAATAACGGCGCAAGTATAAAAATCTTTTCCGTTATAGTTTTTAGATTTCATTGCAAATATCTTAATTTCGAAATCCTCTTTTTCATCTTCGGGGCAGTCAGTAACCATGATTTCCCAAATATTCAGAAAAGCATCTATAAAACTCTGTGAGCCAGTTCTGTACATGGTATCGGTGTTTGAATCATGCACGATAAAATTAATGTAATTCTTTGACTGCCCTTCTTTTGCGTTTTCATTGTTTACCTCAATTTCAGCCCAAAAATCCGGCTTAATGATAAATCCGTTGTCTCCGTCTATTATATCATCAATTAAAGTTGTTCCTGTGGTGTCAGAATACATGAGCATTTCTTTTCTGGTTAAATGCTCTTTTGAGCAGTTTACAATCTTTGCGCTAAACCCCTTCATTATTCGCCCTCACTTTCTGCACTAGCTTCTTTTTTAGCTGACCGTTCTACTTCTACAGCGATTTTCATAAAATCTTCGACGGATACGCCATAAATTTTTTCTGTCTTTTCAATTACTTCCTGCTTAATAAGTACACAGTTTTCAGGCACATAAGCATTGACAGCTTTTTCAAAAGACACGTCAGAGCGATATACTCCGGGGATGGTGACTTCTGTTTCCTCCATTTTCATGGTGTCCCTGTTTGCATAAATGAGTTTTACTTTGGTTTCGGGGACGGTTCTTGTGATCATTCTGTTCATGATGATACCTCTCTTTCTTTAATGGTTTTTATTTATAACTCCATTTGGAGATATAAAACTATTTATTAATTAATTCTAATTCAAATAATTGCTCGTAAAGCTCTTTATATTCCTTCATCTTATCCAATAAATGCAACATACTAGCATAATGATAACACATAAAATAAGCTTCTCTTAATAGCTTAATGGCCTTTTTATTTGCTTTTATTTTCTTTCCATTAATTATCTTTATTATAGCCACCAACCTTTTTATTTACATCGCCTTTTGTCATTATGAGTTCCTTATTGCCAATTGTGATTGATTCGACTTGAATCGAATCTTTTTGCATTAAATCTATAATGTCCATTGGCGATAGATTAACCCTCATTTTAATTTTTGTTGGTGATTCGGCTATTTTGCAATTATAGTCAACATAAGCTTTAACAGGTGGTGCAAGTGTGCCAGAATCTGTCAGTATTTGTGCGATTAAATCTTTCAACATTTGTTTTCCTCCTTTCATTAATTATAGTATCATAAAGATATTACAAAAGTATTACGATTATATAAAGTTATCTTTAAATATTATGTCTCTTATTTCTATTGCTTTTGCACTTGTGGGATGGTTCATAAAATTTCGATACTTACTTCCCTTTCCGCATGTTCTAAGTGGACATAAATGACACGATGTCTCATAATAATCACATAAATAACAGTTGCATTCAACTACTTCACCTTTTAAGCATGTATACTGTGATTTTATTTCAGTATAATCATACGGATTAACAACGATATTATCCCACATAGCATAATGATTACAATAAGACTTTAGCTTATTTAAAGTTTCAGGGTCGCACTTGTATTCATTAAAAATTACATCTCTAATAGCTATAGCACGGTCAATACTCGGATGATATTTAAATTTATAATATAAGTGGTTACTATCGCAGACTATTAAAGGGCAATCACGGCAATCTTCAAAATATTCGCATAAATAACAAATACAATGCATATCCGGGTCGTGTTTATTAACATAATCCGCCTTAATATAGAGAGCACGATCTGGATTTTTAACTATCAATTCCCACATAGAATAATGCTTAACATATGCTTCTAATTTTGTCATTTCAATGATCCTCCTTATATAACTTTTTCCTCATGTATTCACGGATTGTTATTACTTCATTATCATAACCTAATGAATACAGAATATTTGTAATAGTTTCAACCCGTATTCTTAGCTCGTGGGTAAAATGCCCATGATCTGTAATTTGGTAGGCGTGATTGATTTCAGATAGTGCGGAATTTATTATTTGCTTATTTGTTCTCATTTAAAACCTCCTCCCCGTCAAGCCGATAGGCCAGCTATTTATTATTCACAAGTTATTTTCTGACAATCGTCAAATACTTTCCACCAAAACCTAAGTTTTGCGCCCGACAAATTCAACGCTTTGGAAAGTATATGTACCTGCCCTAAGTAATACATCCCCATTACATCGTCATAGCAAATACTTGCGTCACAATAATTAATAACCGCTTCCATCCATAAATCAATCAATTCTTTGTTTGCCATTTTCTATTCCTCCTAATCTTTATTACTTTTATTTCCTTAAATTAAAATACATACTACCAAAACATCATTAAAGCTTCACTCTTTATACATTTGAATTAATTCATTTAACATTATTTTTATCTCCTTTCCTTATCTTTAAGTATATTATAACAGTAAATTATTAATATGTATTCACATAATTATTACAATTTTATTAAATATA
>ERZ1643250.2156-NODE-2156-length-15318-cov-11.364411_pt1 | contig 15318 bp, 18 predicted proteins | sample MGYA00579262_ERZ1643250 | MGnify/ENA primary metagenome ERZ1643250 (study PRJEB29033, sample SAMEA4952265) | chicken gut metagenome | biome: Broiler Chicken; feature: Gastrointestinal Tract; material: Caecum | place: Ireland | collected 2018 | study: Broiler...
TAAAGCCGAAATAATGTACAGCAAAGGTAGTAACATGGTAACAATAGAAGCCACAGCGAAAACGTTATTCGCACTATTAGATGAGCTTCAGCAGGTAGACTACGAATACACAGGTGATGGTTATAAATTTAGAGCCGCCTCAATAATTCGTATATGTGAACGCGAAAATTAAATCTCAGAAAAGACTGTTCTATTCGTTATAGAACAGTATTTTTTTTGACATTATCAGAGCATTATGGTATAATATAAGAGTAGTAAACTTCATCAAGAAAGGAGCAATCAAATGAATCAAAAAGCTAAATCTTTTCTAACTTACAAATTTACACGCGCTCAGACAGCCGTCATTTTAGACGCGCTATCTCAGTATATAGCGCGTGAATCAAGAGGCACGCTCATAGCTACAGATCTTCACGATTCAATTTTTAGTGAAGTCGATAATAAAATTTCACGCGCAGAGGTAAAACGATATGGCGAAAAGAAGAAAATCTAAAGTTTCAAAAGTGGTATCTGAATACCGCAGAATCAGGCGTAATTTTTTGGCGCGTGTACGCGCGTGGTCAAAGCGCGGTTTCATATTTTCGGATGATGTCATTCCGTCTATTCCAAAAAAAATCACGCAAGGCAGTATTAACAGATTAAATAAAATCAATAAGAATTTGGAAAAGTATCAAAAAGCCTATGTTGATTTTAATACTGGCGAATTGTTTTCTCCGAAGGAAGGCCGTAAGCGTTATCGTCAAGACCGCAAACTATATCGCGGCGGAGGGTATGAAGAAGTGCCGCAAGCCAGTAGAATTATAATTGAAAATTTTTATGAACTAATTTCATCATATGTATTTGGCTCACCGTGGAAAGGTAGGATAACAGATCGTCGTGATTTTGCAATAGCATGGCTGAACGACGCTATTTCAAGATATGGTGAAAATAGTGTTGCTATTATGCTTGAACAGGGAAAAGCAAACGGCAATTGGCTCTCCACCCGCGAAGCATATGACGCAATTAGACTACAAAATAGTCTGCGTTCAATGGCGTTAACTTTAGGCGCGCCACAGGAAGAAGTAAACGCAGTAGTAGACAATCTTTGGGACGATTATTTTTAAGAAACTGTTAAAAGGGGATCGCAACCATGTTGTATTTTGCCGCTGATTTTGAAACGACGGTTAATGAAAACACAAAAGAACAGAAAAGTACAGAGGTATGGTCGGCGGCTTTCGCGCAGTTGTATTCTGACGTTGTACAGGTATATAATAACATTGATGATTTTCTGGCATATTTTGAACATTTGACAGAGCAAAAGGTTATAGTGTGGTTTCATAATATCAAATTCGACGGCGCGTTTTTTCTAACTGCACTAATCAATCGCGGTTTCAAGTTCAAGAAGCGCGAACGAAAATTTGACAAGTTATACAAGGGGGAATATGATTGCGTTATATCAGGCGAAAACCGGTGGTATTCTGTCACAGTCTGTTTTGGACGAACTCAGGTGGAGTTTCGTGACAGTGCTAAATTAATGCCCATGTCGTTAAAGGCAATGGGAAAGGCGTTCAAAACAAAGCATCAAAAACTGGAGATGGAATATAAGGGAGAACGCCATGCAGGCGGTATCATCAAGCCGAACGAGATGCAGTATATCATTAACGACGTATTAGTATTGAAAGAAGCATTGGAATATATGTTGAATCACGGAAATACACGATTGACAATAGGCTCAAATTGTTTGCATGAATACAGACAGGGTTTTTCAAAAGGCGAATGGCTGACATTATATCCAGATTTGAAGGCAATTAAATTGCCGGAGCAATTTGGTTATCCAGACGCTGACGCATATATCCGTCGTTCGTATCGCGGAGGCTGGTGTTACGTGAAACGGGGTATTGAAAATCAGTGGATAAACCAGAGCGGAAGAACGTATGATGTAAATAGTCTATATCCGTCTGTGATGCACAGCAAATCCGGAAATATATACCCCGTCGGAAGGCCGCATTTTTGGGTGGGAGAAATTCCACCAGAAGCAAAACATGAAAATATTTATTTTTTCGTTCGTATAAAAGTGCGTTTTAGAATTAAAGACAAGCATCTTCCTACGGTTCAGATTAAGGATTCATTAATGTACCGTTCTACAGATTGGTTAATATCATCAGATGTTCAATCAAATGGAAAATTTTATCCGTATTATTGGGACTCTGAGGGCGTTTTAAAAATGGCATATGCAGAAATGACATTGACATGTACTGATTTGAAATTGTTTTTTGCGCAATATGATATAATTGAAATAGAATATTTGCACGGGTGCTGGTTTTCAACAGTATGCGGGTTATTTGATGATTACATCAACAAGTATATGGAAATTAAACAAAATTCAACAGGAGGTGCGAGAACGGAAGCAAAATTGTTTTTGAATAACTGCTATGGAAAACTGGCATCTTCTGATGATAGCAGTTATCAGGAACCATTTCTTGATGAAGATGGCATTCTGCGTTTCATATTTCATGAAGAGCACAATAAGCAGACAATTTCAATCGCACAGGGTTCCGCTATTACGTCATACGCACGATATTTTACGATAACGCACGCACAACAAAATTTTGACGCTTTTTTGTATGCAGATACAGACAGTATTCATATGCTGGACGTGGAGCCACTAGGAATTAAGGAACATTCGACAGAATTACTGTGTTGGAAGTGTGAAAGCGAATGGAGCCGGGCAAAATATATCAGACAGAAAACGTATTGTGAATTTGTGCGCAAAGAAGACCATGAAAAAGTAAAACCTTATTGGCTCATAAAGTGCGCGGGAATGCAGGACAGGTCAAAGGAGTTTTTTATTAAGACAAGACCGATTACGGCGTTTGATTACGGATTGACTATGCCGTCACAGCTAAAACAGCGTTATGTTAAGGGTGGGGTTTTGTTGGTAGATGATGATTACACATTGTATGAACATAGAGCCTATAAGCCGCCTAAAAAATTTGGAAATGTGGAAGAAAAAAAGTTCAGAAAAGCTTGATTTTTAGCGGGTTTTATGCTAATATAATATTGTACCAAAAAACTATGAAAGAAAGGAGAAGGTAAAAATGAGAGGATGTATTACCAGAAGTTTCTCAAAAGCAGTAGGGCATTTTTCCCGCTACGACATGGCTTCCGGCTCCATGGTGGAAGTAGGAACAGTTGAGTGTAAAGCCGGAAAAAAGGTCGATGCAAAAAAGCTGATGAAGCTTGCAAATACCCAGTGGCCGGACTACGTTGGAACGCTGATTTGCACGTCTATTGAGACGGTGGAAGAAAAGCGTTACATGACGGAAGAAACCTTCATTGCAAATTCTATCCCGCTGGAATCCAGTGACGATGGGGAAGCAGAAAACGAAAATTATTTTCCGTCTGATTCCATCGATGGTGAAGAATACGAAAATTATTTTCCGTCTGATTCCATCAATGGTGAAGAAGTAGAAGAGTAAAAATTAAGCAAAGAACAGGAGAGTAAAAAACATGGAAAGAACTTTAATTTGCACAACTGACGACAAAAAGAAAATGTACAAGGCAATCAATAACGGAAGCTTACAGCTGAAAGATTTCCCCGGCCTGAAAATTAACGTTACTGATATTATTCAGGTCAACAGCCTGAGAAAGGAAACGGGAGAAGAAGCAGTGAACACGGTTTTGATCTCTGATGCCGGCGAATGCTATGCTACGTTATCTCCTACGGTTGACGACAGTGTCCATAACATGGTGGAGATTTTCGGGATTCCTTCTCAGGAGAATCCGATCGCCGTTGAAGTCAAAACCGGAAAAAGCAACGCAGGAAGAGAATATTTTTATTTGGACGTTGTGTAAAAGCAACGAGAAAAAATTTAATTTTTTAATCGGTTATAGAGGGCTTTTCAGATGAAAGGCCCTTTTATTAATAAAAAATGTTTCACGTGAAACATTTTAATGGGTGATAAAATGGGACAATATTATAGGCTAGATAGACTGTTATCAAAAAAGGACATTAACGGAAATACGCCTGAAATATACATTGTAGCAGGAAATCGTACAGCGGGGAAAACGTTCGCGATTAAAGAATTTATGTTGCGCGATTTTTTGAAAAACGGGCATCAGTTCATGTTACAATTCAGAAAAAATTATGATATATCAGATTGCGAGAAATCATTCATGGATGATTTGCGTGATTTATTCCCTCATTATGATATGCACGCAGAATCAGAGAGGCGTGGGGCATATAAAGTTTTGTATTTAACGGGCGGAGAATTTAAAGAGCCGTTGGAATGCGGATTTGCAACATATTTAAATGCATATGAATCAATAAAACGCGCGGCGTCCCGTTTTTCCGGCGTTTATAATCGCTTCATGGATGAATTTCAATCTGAAAACGGTGATTATATTGATAGAGAGATTTCAAAATATATGTCGATTCATTACAGCATTGCAAGAGGTTACGGCAAACAGTACCGTTATGTGCGTGAATTTTTAGCATCGAATACGTTCACTAAATATAATCCGTATTACATTGCGCTGGGAATTTCAGAACGGCTGGAGCATAATTCAAAATTTGTTCGTGGCGACGGGTGGGTTCTTGAAATTACAAACAATGATAACGCACGCACACTGATGTTAAATTCTGGATTCTCAAAAGCGTTTGGAGGAACAAGTTATGTCCAGTCAGCAGCAAAAAATAAACACATTTTAGACAATGATGCTTTTGTTTCTGCTGAAAACACAAGAGGTATGTTGTACTGGGGCACTATTGTTTTTTACAACGATGAATCCGATGCCCCGGATAAAATTGCTGTGTACGTAGGTCAGAACAAATGCTATGTGTGTTCAAAGGTCAACTCTGAACACAAACGTGTAATAACCTTCAATCCGCGAACGCACACTGAGGACACATTATTGACTTCTGACAACGCGGAACTAATTCGATTTTTCCGGGATTCTTTCGACCGTGGATTTATGTATTTTGAAAGCGGAAAAATTAAGAAAATTGTTCTTGACATTATGCGTTATAGTTGATATAATAATAATAAGAACATATGTTGTTATCACTATTGTATCCGGCCTAACGGGAAAGCGTAGGAAACGCTGTCGGAACAAGTCAATCGACGATCCCACGATTGATTGATAGCGGCATATGTTTCTTCATTTTCAGAACTTAAAAAAGGAAAGGAGGCGACACAATGAAAAGGGAAGAGTTCATTGCAATTTTGAAACGTATTGCGGGGATGGGTCTGAATGAAGAAGCAGGCGAAGTATACGACGAGGCGTTTATTTCTAACGAAATTAACAGAGCGGCGGACGAATACGAAAACACAGTGAAGGACAGAGACAGAATCAAACAGCAGTATATCGATGATTTCACAAAGCCTGCGGCAGCTGAGACAGTGGAGGAAGTGAAAGAGGAAAAAGAACCTGCTAAACTGGAAGATTTTCTTAATCTGTAAGAAAGGAGAAAAAATAGTATGGCTACAAAAGCAGTAAAAAGTGTGCCTATGCTGTTATCCGCGTTCAATGAAACGCTGGCAGGCACGGAGTGGGAAGGAATTATTCCCGAACCCACAAGTGACAATATTATTAACTATGGCGGAACGCTGATTAATTATCAGCCGATCATGAACCGTTTCGTGAATTGGCTGGTGAACAGAATCGCGTTTGCAGTTGTCCGCAAAATGTATTTCACAAACCCGTATGCGTTTGCGAAGCGTGGCCTGATCCGTTACGGCTATACGATTGAAGATATCTGGGTTGACATTGCGCAGGCACACCCGTACATGTCGGACATGGACGATACGGCTATGCTGAAATGGGAACGCCCTAATATTCGCGCAGTCTATCATAACCGTAACAGGGAAGAGTTTTTCAAGCAGACTGTGACTGAGCAGGATTTACGCGCGGCCTTCACGTCCGAACAGGGCGTTGCGGAACTGGTTGATCGTATCATCAACGGAATGTACACTTCCAACGATGTAAGCGAGTTTGTGTATACAATCGCCCTGTTTTCTGAATACGCAGACGCAGGAAAGTTTCATCTTGTCGGTGCAACGGAACCCACGGACGAGAACAGCGCAAAGTCGTTTTTAACGACACTGCGTACTGTTTCCAACAATTTTCTGTTCCCGTCCAGACAGTATAACGCTATGGGTGTTATGAACACCACTTCCCGTGACAATCAGAGACTGTTTATCACTCCCAGTGCGGATGCAAATGTTTCTGTGCAGGCGTTGGCCTACGCGTTTCACATGGAAGAGGCGCAGTTTTTAGGTCGTGTCACCCTGATTCCTGAGATTCCGGGGCATCCTGAGATTATCGCAATCGTTGCGGACGAGGAATTTTTAAACATTTACGATAATCTTTTTGAGACCCGCGATTTTGAAGACCGGGAGCATCTCAGCTGGAATTACTGGCTCCATGTTTGGCAGACCTATTTCCTAAGTCCATTCCATAATGCGGTTGCAATCGTGACCGGAAATGTTCCGACCGTCACACAGGTCACTGTGACTGGCGCAGAAACCTATACGGCGGGAGCGTCCAGTCAGTACACAGCATCCGTCACCGGAACAAACAGTCCCGCACAGGCAGTTATCTGGTACGTAACTGGAAATACTGACCCGTCCACACGCATGGATGATAATGGAATGCTGTACGCAGGAAGACAGGAAACCGGAACGCTGACGATCCATGCACAGAGTTATGCAGACAATACGAAATCGGGAACAAAATCTGTCACAGCGGCAGGAGGCTGATTAGATGAACAATGTTGAAGCAAGGGCATTACAATCGAATATTTTTCAGCTCCTTGCCGGTGTTCCAATCACCCCGTCTCAGCAGTTGTGGTTTAACACAGCTGCTGAGAGAGATGCCTATTTTGACGGAAAAGTAATTTACACGTTTACGGATATGAAATTTATCCGCGAACACAGAGCGGTAAAAGTCAATTTGAATGTTGAAACACTGGAAGCCGCAAATTATATGCGTTTCCGAAATAATGCTTATAACGGGATTTGGATGTATTGCGCGATTGATCGAATTGAGTACGTGAATCCTAGCACGTCATTAATCTACTTCACCGTAGACGCATGGCAGACCTATTTCATGAACGTGGAAATACGGGATTGCGATATTGCACGTGAACATGAATCCAGCGGAGCCGGGTATACAGCGAACACGCAACCGGAGGGAATCGACTACGGAGACTATCGGCTGGTGAATGAGTACGTATCATCACTTAATATTGGATCGCTGGAGGGTATGTCGTATGTCATCGTTTCAACAGTCAATCTGATTTCATCAGGTGGAACCGTTGATAATCCGGTTATTTACGGCGCGGAAGGCGGTGAGCTGAAAAATCTGCCCTCAGCGGCTGGTGTGTATTACGTAGATTCATCAACGTCAACGATTGACGCGATTATTTCAGCGCTGGAGAATTATCCGTGGGTATCGCAGTCTATTGTGGCAATCTACCCGTTTCCTGATTTTCTGATTCCAAAATCTGGTGTTTTTTCATCAGCAATGGGATTTCAGATCGGACTGGCGCGGGGAAACAGCGGTGCGAATTATGGGGACATTACGGTGGCTAACTGGCGTAGCCTGTTACCCGCATTTTCACAGTCTAAATTGTACTGTTACCCATATTCGTTTGTGGAAATTGCCATGCCGGATGGCGCGTCAATTATTTTGAAGCCGGAAATGATTGCCGACGCGAACCTGTCCATTCGTGTATCCGGCGCAATTATCCCGGACGGCATTATCATAGCGCGCGTGCAGAATTATAACGGCGGTACTAATGAAGACGATTGGACAAACAACGCTGTATCATTTACCGGTTTTCCGTCGTTTCCTGTGCAGAACGACCAATTCACGTTGGCAAAATCACAGGCGCAGTCAATGAACAATCTGGCGCGAACACAGGCGAACGCCCGAATTGATTTTAACGGCTGGATGGATTTAGTAGGAGTTGCTGGAAATGTGTTAGGCGGGAATGTCGGTAGTCTGTTCACAGGTGCGGTGAGCACAATTCAAAATCTGGCAACCGGGATTTTTAACGAACAGCAAAACGCAGAAACTGCCAGACAGCGAATTAATATGATGCAGTCCGCGATTTCACTGGCAGGTGCATCCGCAGGTGGCGCAGAATCAGTTATGCTTTCATTGACGGAAACGCTTAATGTTCATATCCGATTTTGGTCAATTAGGACAGAATATCAAACTAAATTACAGCAATATTTTGACGCTTTCGGCTATGCGTCTAATCGGATAGGCGTTCCGAACATGAGCAATCGTCCGCGCTACAATTACGTGAGATGCAATTCCGTGAACATTTACGGCAATATCCCGCAGGAACATTTATCGATGATACGAAACATGTTTTTGAACGGTGTAACGTTCTGGCACGATTACGATAACGTGGGAACCTACGGAAATAACGGATAGAAGGGAGGTGTAAAAAATGGGCAGAGGAAACATGAAAAAGAAGCCACTGGGGCTGGACGGGTTCGGTTATTCACAGAACGTCACGAAAGCGTTCATGTGGCGCGTAACGTTCAACAACTATATGGAACACCTGTATTTACTTGCAGTGTCCCGTTTTCAGTACAAAAACCTCCCGGATACCGTTTCGCGGCGAGTGATTGAAAAATCCCTGATTGAACGGGGAAGCGTGTTGTTTTTCAAAAACGACATTATGGGATTTCTGGCGCTCCCGGCTACTGCGGCATCACGTGTTAATATTTACGATGTCCCGAAAGTGCGAAGGGTGAACACAGCAAGCGGGTATCATACAACACGAACAGAGCAGAACAGCGTACTGATTTTCAACGATGATACGAGAACGCCGTTCATCGACACGGTGGCCTTTTACGCGAATAAACTCACTCGGCTGGAAATGGCGAAAGATGCCAATATTGCTCAGCTCATGCGCCCGAAAATCATCCGCACGAATAAAGACAATGAGAACAGCGTGCGTCAAATGTTGAACAAGGTTGAGTTAGGTGAGCCGTATATTCTGTATGAGGATGAGGACAACATTTTAAGCGGCGGAAACGGAACGGAAATTCTTGACCTGACTAGCCCGATTATTATTCCGGATATAGATAAAGCTAAATTCACGGTACTGGGTGAATATCTTTCACGGCTGGGATATAACAACATCAACATCTATAAGTCAGAACATCTAACCGTTGACGAAGGCAACGCGAATAACGAAAATATCATGGCGTTTCGGGAATCTGCACTACAGAGCAGACGGGACGGACTGGAGCAGGTAAATCGTATGTTCGGACTGAATATTGAGGTGGAGTTTTCACCGAGCGTTCATGTTGACAGACAGGGTATTTTAACATCATCTGAAAAAAGTGAACGGGAAGGGTACGCAGGAACAGCAGAGGAAGAAGGTGATGAATAATGGCACATTTTACAACGACATTAAGAGACATCATCTATCATTATTCACAGGAAGACGACCCGATATCTATTGCAGAGCGTGTCGGACAGGAAACCGGGCGTTACCCTTTCATTTTGCCGGGACAGGATATTCCCGTTGAACAGCGTATCAAAACAGCGCAGGATTCTATTATTTCATCGGACATTGAATTCTATAACGATGAAATGAAATCGGAGTTTTGGATGCAGTTTTGTTTGTCAAACCTGATGCGTGAAATCGAATACGAAGAAGTTGCCATGTGGATTCTTCAATTCAATTTGAATATCAGGCGCGTGATATGGCGGTATAATAAGCTGTATGAAACGCTCTCAGCGGATATTGATTTATTGAATTCTCATCGCAGACAGCTTGTCCGGGACACAACTGGAAATGAAGATCGTAGAACAACCGATCATGGTACTTCTTCCAGCACGACAAGTAACAATGAAGTGTTTGAGGATACGCCGGAAAGCAGACTGGGGAACAGTGATTATGCTACATCTATCACGAATAATTCAGGAAATGCATCAGGAGAAACGAACGGAGAAGGAACTGACAATTCCAGCTATTCCGATCATGAAAACCTGATTGAAACCGGTTTTGACGGGCCACAGGGTGAGATATTGAAAAGGAATCGTGATAGTCTCGTTGACGTGATAGGCGCAATGGTCGATGAATGTTCAAAACGGATTTTCTTGAAACTGTACATGTATGATTAGAAAAAAAGAAGGGAGTGAAAAAAACATGGCTGACAATAAAAACGGTAAATTACCGGAGCAGATTGTAAATCCTCCCAGTTGGCTGTCTCTTCCGTCAGCGTGGGACTGGTCGTTGTCCTATGCGGAAAATCTGCGAAAACTGGTGTATAACGTAAATGTTATTATTCAGTATTTGCAGGATTTGCAGACCAACTATGAGGAATATACTGATCAAAAAGTAGCGGAATTAAAAGCGTATGTTGACGCGGCCGACCAGACGTTGCATGATTATGCAGATAGTCTAAACGCCGCCATGAAAACATACGTGGATGCTCAGGATTTAGCGTACTGGGAACGGCATACTCAGGATATTACCAGACTGCAAAATAATATTGACGCGTTAAGGGCATATTGCGATAAAAATTTTGAGGATATCCGCACGAAGCACGCGCAGGACATTGCTCAGTTACACGGCGCGTTACAGTCGCAGTATGAACAGCTTACTGCTTACACAGATAGACAGATTGACGTTTTGCAGGCATGGACGAGTGAACAGCTTGACCAGATTAGACTGGAAGTGGATGAAATCAACGAGGACGGGTTCCGCATTGATAACCCGACTACAGGTGAACGCGACCACGTGGGAAACACTGTAAACGATGTATATAACGCACTGAGGGTGCATGCTATCACGTGTGATGAGTTTGATGCATGGTTTACGTATTATGACAATGATTGTGATTCATTCCGAAACCTGTTTATTTCCGCGATTGATTTTGATACGCGCGCGCACCTGCTGATGTATGCGCAGTATGACGAACAGGTGAACAGCCCGGCTACAGGGATGATGGTTTCTCATGCGCAGGCGCTTGAAGAGATCATGTCGTTTTCGTCTGAACAGGCGTTAGATTGTACGGACAGAGACGGACTGGATTTAACGTGCGCGACAATTTTTGCTAAAAATTGGTCGGCATTTCAGTGGGATACGAAGAGTGTGGGATATTTAAACAACGCAAACAATATAATTATAAAAACTCCGATCGGATACATGTTAATTCAAAAAAATTTAAGATTGATAAACTCTACGCCTACTCCTGAAGATTTACCACAATCTGGTTCTTGGACATTTTTGAACTCAAATCTGAGATTGAATCCCACGTTTATTTCTTTGCCAACGCCTGAATTAGCAGAAGGCAGTAGCCTTAATGATTTACTAATTTACAACACAACAGTTTCAAAATCAAACCGATATGGTAATATAACTATAAGAGGAACTGCAAGTATTCAACAGTATGCAGACTCGGTTGGATGGATAACAGCATTGATTTTAAATGCATACACAATTTTTGAATCTTTTTCAGAAGCGAAAGGAGGACTAATTGCATGATGACCGGAAAAACCAGATATTACGGTCTGGGAAAGTATCAGAAAAACGACATTGTTAACATTGAAGCCGACTGGAATGCCAATTTCCTTGAAATTGACACACAACTGAAAGCTAATGCTGACACAATCGAACAGTACACGGATACTGCGGACAATATCAATCAGCAGAAACCCACATGGGACAACCAAATTAAGCAGTGGCGAACTGAATTGAACGTGGCCGAAGGACAGTTAAATGAAAACGCTGGAAATGCTGTTACTGCCCGAAATGTTGCACAGAATGCAAATACCACAGCACAGAAAGCACTGACTGACGTAAACGGTGCTGTAGCTACTGTGAATCAGGCAGTTTCACAGGTGACGAATGTTCAGCAGACGAACCAGACAGTTGCAACCGGGATTCAGGGGTTAACCCTCAGAATCGAAGCGCTTGAAGGCGAAACGGCTTAAACATGATTTTAATATCACGGATGAGTGATAAGAAAGAGAGGAAAAAATTATGAGTTTTACAAATCACACCCCGAATTACAATCTCCCTCAGTATGTCGGAACGGACAAGCCCACGTTTCTTGGAGATTTTAACAACGCAATGACTGCGATTGATACCGCGCTTCACAATAATGCACAGAACGCGGGCGAAGGACTTTCCGAACTTCAACAGGCGCAGGCCGCATTGACTGAGACGCAGGAAACGCTTAGCGAAGTGCAGACTGAGGTGGCAAACGTGTCCGGTATCGCCGCGACGGTTAATCAGAATGTGCAACAGGCACTTACCGCCGCAAATGATGCTACTACTGCCGCGAACAGTGCAACTTCTCAGATTCAACCCGCGGTTACTGCCGCTAATCAGGCGTCCGCGGATGCACAGGCGGCACAGCAGGTGGCGAATGGTAACGTTTCAACGTTAACTGGCTTGAGCAAAAGGGTTAGTGCGTTAGAACAAAACGTTGTGACTGAAATAAACGGAATTTTTAGAGCAACATTGACCGCGGGAAATCTCTCAGCTTCAACAGAAATAACTAAACCCGAAAAAGGAAAACTTAAATCAATCACTTTTCAATCTAACAGACAGATGCCCGGCCAGTGTTGGTTTGTAGTTGAATCAAACAACGGTTCATCGTATGATGAAATCGCCACTTACACGTCAGTTCATACATTTCCTTCTATCAATCAGGATATTACGCACAATATCCCCGAAGGGTCAACCGGCGTTAGACTGCGTGTTTACACGCAAGGTGGCTCTTTAAATGCGACTGATTTTCCATTTAAGGTAAATATTGAGTGACATGACTATTATTACAGGAAATTTTTATTTAAACTCTGAACAGATGCAAAACAACGCTAAAATCCTCTGGCCTGCTATGCAGGCCTTAGGATGGAGTGATTGGGCGATTGCGGGAATAATGGGGAATATGCAGACGGAATCAACCCTGAATCCCGGCATCTGGCAAGGACTTAATGAGGGAAATGAAGAGGGCGGATACGGTCTGGTTCAGTGGACGCCCGCAACAAATTTTCTGGACTGGGCAGAGGCGCGCGGATATGACCCCAAAGGATATGAGGGACAACTGGAGCGCATTGTCTGGGAATATCAGAATGACGAGCAGTATTACAGCACATCTGCATATCCGCTTTCATTTGATGAGTTTTTACATTATGAGCCTAAAGACGGTGAAACTGATGAAAAGGCGTGTAAATATTTAGCGGACGCGTTTATTAAGAATTATGAACGCCCGGAAAATCAGAATCAGCCGCAACGCGGTGAACAGGCGTGGCGTTGGTTTCAAATTTTTCATGATAATGTCCCAGACCCTCCTGACCCTGAACCACCTGAACCGCCTGACCCACCTAAACCGAATGAACCGGATAACGAATATAAATATCTGTGGAAATGCGGAGGCGTTTTCTGGATTCTGATACGATCGGATTCTATGCCGTATGTGCTGTCCAGCACGGTAAAACGGGTGAGTAAAGACATTGTGATTTATCAGGGTGTACAATTTAAGTCAATCGGAGGAAATTATTATAAAGCAATTAGAAATGAGGGATAAATATGAAACAATTCGATAATGTTATAACATTAGCAGGTGCTATTCTCAGCGCAATAGGCGGCTGGCTGGCGGCTGAGGCTGAGGCAGTTTTTCCAGTGTTGATAATTCTGTTGATTTTAATGATTCTGGATTACGCCAGCAGGCTCACAGCGTGCTGGAAATCGGGAACTTTGAACAGCGAAAAGGGAGCGAAGGGAATTGCGAAAAAAATTGGTTATCTGCTTATCATCTGTTGCGCTATGTGTTTTGATTTCATTATGTCATATTACGCTACGCGTGTCGGAATTGAAATTCAAAATAGATTATTGTTCGGATTGATTGTCTGTGTCTGGTACTGTTTGAATGAAACGCTCAGTATTATTGAAAACGTAGGCGAATTTTCTCCGATACCGGAATGGTTAGCGAAACGGGTTGAAAATATTCGTGATTCCGTAGCTGAAAAAGGAAGTGATGAAAATGATTAAGGCACTGGACGTATCTAGCAATCAGGGAAAAATTGACTGGAAAAAAGCAAGATCTGGCGTTGATTATGTGATACTGCGAAGCGTTTTGAAGAGCGGTAAAACAGACGCGCGTTTTGCGGAAAACGTAAAAACGTTAAATGAAATCCAGATGCCGTATGACGTTTATAAATATGTATACACCACCACGATTGAAAATATCAATCAGGAAGTATTCGATACTATAAAATGTATTCAGGATAACGGGGCAAAATGTAAACGGATATGGCTGGATATTGAAGATGATTCCTTGCAGGTACTGGGAAGAAGCGCACTGACGACGCTTGTACAAACTGGCGTTGACGCAATTTTGAAAAATGGTTTTTATGCTGGTGTTTATACTGGGTATAATTGCCTGCGTGAAAAATGGTTTGATTTACCGGATGTGCCATTGTGGATTGCAAGGTATCCTTTTTCTATGACGTATGAAATTCATAGTGAAATTCCAGATTTATCTTTTGTCTCTGCTTATGACTGGACAGGCTGGCAATACACTTCACGCGCAGACATTGACGGAATTTCTTATTTCTGCGATTTATCTGTGTTTGACGAAGATATTCTCGCACCCTTTTGGTGTGACAAGTCCGTCTATCTGGAAAATCTGATTTACGGTGAAAGCATTGCGGCGGCTCTGGAAGAAATAGGCATTGACGGCAGTTTTGAAAACAGATGCAGAATTGCAATGAGAAACGGAATCGGGAATTATACCGGAACTGCGGAGCAAAATTTGGAGTTACTGAGAAGGCTCAGAAATGGAGAACTACTGAAAATTTAAGTTGACGTGCTGTTATAATCGTGATATAATAGTATTTGGGAAAACGTTTTCCTTTGTCATTTTTTATCTTCCCTTGGGAGTGGTGTCCGGTTTATCGGACACCTTTCCTTCGTGTGGAGTTAATGTAATATTGATAAATAATTGACGCTTGCACCGGTACCACGTTAGGAATGACTAACTGAAAATATACGAACAAACGTTCGTGTTCTACAAAGAACACGAATTTTTTGTTTGACAAGGTACACATAATTTGATATAATTAAAGTGTAGCAGAAATGATGAATCATTTTTTAGGGAAGAAGGTGAAAACGTGGAACTGATGTTGGTGATTATGATTTTCATGGCTGTGTTTGGTGCGCTGGTGCTGGGTACTGTAGGACTGCTTAAAATTACTGAAGCGTTGATGTGGTTGTTTTTTGGGGATTGAACGTTTAAGTGTTGAGACGGTCTCGATTTTGCGTGATGTGGTGAAACCTTGAAATTTGGTTCCTCACAG
>ERZ1643250.2169-NODE-2169-length-15260-cov-11.273134_pt1 | contig 15260 bp, 17 predicted proteins | sample MGYA00579262_ERZ1643250 | MGnify/ENA primary metagenome ERZ1643250 (study PRJEB29033, sample SAMEA4952265) | chicken gut metagenome | biome: Broiler Chicken; feature: Gastrointestinal Tract; material: Caecum | place: Ireland | collected 2018 | study: Broiler...
GCGCTTTATGGATGAACCTGCTCGGGGGTCTGGGATTCGCTGTGGCGATCGCTCTTATGGCGAATCTCCATGGGACGCTCCAGCTCCTTGAAGTCGTCAATATCGGTGCATTGCTGCCGCTGATGTGCCTTTCTCTGGCAGGACTTACAAAGTCCGCGCAGCTCCCGTTTTCCACATGGCTGCTGGGCGCCATGGTAGCGCCGACGCCGTCAAGTGCACTGTTACATAGCGCAACGATGGTCAAAGCAGGCGTATATCTGCTGATCCGTATTTCACCGGCGCTTGAAGGTAATCTGGTGGGGATCATTGTCTCCAGTATCGGCGGACTTACATTTATCATGGCAAGTATGATGGCGATCGCACAGAATGACGCCAAGAAAGTACTGGCTTTTTCTACGATATCGAACCTGGGACTGATCGTTGCATGTTCCGGTATCGGTGTGGAAGAGACGGTATGGGCAGCCGTATTCCTTATGATCTTCCATGCGGTCAGCAAGTCCATGCTTTTCCAGTCGGTTGGAGCTACGGAGAACACGCTGGGATCCAGGGATATCGAAAATATGCACGGCCTGATCATAACAGTTCCAAAGCTTGCCTATATCATGGGAATCGGAATTGCCGGTATGTATCTGGCACCGTTCGGAATGCTCATTTCTAAATGGGTTGCACTCAAGTCGTTTGTGGATTCCGGCAACGTGGTGCTGGTGCTCTTTATTGCATACGGCAGTGCTACGACTATGTTTTATTGGACAAAATGGCTGGCCAAGCTGCTTTGTTTCCATATACCGAGAGAACCGGTGAAAGATGTGACGCGCAAGGACGAATATGTATCTATGTTCTTCCATGCGGTGACAATGATCCTGCTCTGTCTGCTTCTGCCACTGGTTGCGATCGGTGTGGTGAACCCGATCGTGAGGGAGCTGTTCGGAAATTCAACGGACGTGCTCTCCATGAGCGTACTTACAACAATGGCGATCATGCTCGTTTCTATATTTATCGTACCGATCGCCATGTTCTTTATCAGCAGGCGGTCCCACAGAGAAATCGTTCCTATTTATATGAACGGTATCAATGAGGGGGACAACCGTTTCTTTATGAACAGTTACGGAAAGAAAGAGCATCTGTACCTGAGCAACTGGTATCTGCGCTTTGAGTTCGGACGCAGGCATCTGCGCATACCGTCGATCATCATGGCGGCAGCAGTGCTCGTTGTCGGATTCTGTCTCGTTATAGGAGGTGTGTCATGGTAAAAGTAGTATTTGTTCTGGCTTATCTGATCCTGGCACCTTTCCTGGGAGCGCTCCTGGACGGGGTGGACCGCATTATAAGTGCAAGGATGCAGCGGAGAAAGGGGCCGGGGCTGCTTCAGCCGTTTTATGATCTGGGGAAACTTTTTTCCAAAGAGATGATCGCGGTCAACGATGTCCAGTTCCTTCTGAACCTGAGCTATCTCGTGATCCTGATGATAGCCGGCTGCATGCTCTTTGCGGGAGCTGACCTGTTGATGGTGCTCTTTATCCTGAGTACCGCGGATATGTTCCTTATCATGGCGGCTTCCAGTGACTCTTCGCCTTATGCGAACATGGGAGCCAGCAGGGAAATGCTTCAGATGATGGCTTATGAGCCGCTTACTCTTCTCATTGCAGTAGGATTCTATCTGACGACAGGTTCTTTCCAGGTGTCGGATATCATCCGTGCAGATACGAGCGCGGTTCTGTGGATGCCGGGACTTCTGGTTGGCTTTATGTTTACTGCAGCGATCAAGTTCAGAAAATCTCCTTTCGACCTGTCGACAAGCCATCATGCCCATCAGGAGATGGTGAAAGGGCTGACGACGGAAATGTCCGGCACTACCCTTGCCATTATGAATATTGCTGAATATTATGAGATGGTGCTGCTGTTCGGGATTTTCAGCCTGTTCTTCATCAACAGTACGTGGTGGAGCTGGATCGTGGCAATACTGATCTGCGGCGTGATCTTCTTTATGGAAACGCTGTGGGACAATATCAGTGCCCGTGTGAAATGGAAGACACTCCTCTACAGCTGCTGGGTGGTAACTCTGGTAGCCGGCGGGGTGAATATACTGATCCTTATGTTGGACAAGTGAGCAGGAGGCAGATAAATTATGAATAAAGTATCAAAATCACCGTGGCTGCTCCACTATGATGCCAGCAGCTGTAACGGATGTGACATTGAAGTCCTTGACTGTCTTACACCGAAATACGATATCGAACGCTTCGGCATCATCAATACAGGAGACCCGTTCCAGGCGGATATCCTGCTGATCACAGGAGGCGTGAACAGCCAGACAGAGAGTGTGGTAAAACAGATCTACAGCCAGATGCCGGAACCGAAAGTCGTGGTGGCAGTCGGAATCTGTGCCTGTACGGGCGGTGTATTTAAGGAATGTTATAATATCAAAGGCGGGATCGACACCGTGATCCCGGTAGACGTATACGTGCCCGGCTGCGCTGCGCGTCCGGAGTCCATTATCGACGGAGTCGTCAAGGCTCTGGAGATACTCGACGCAAAACAGGCAGCAATGGCTAAGGACAGGAGGTGACGGAGATGGAATATAAGAATGAGATCAGAAAGATCACTGCAGCTGAATTCTTCCCTGCCGTCGTGCATATGAAGACAGAGAACTGGCGTCTGGTCCAGATCTGCGCTTCCTGTATCGAGGGCGGATATGAGATGAGCTATTCCTTCTGCCTGAGGTATGATATGGTGACGCTGAGGCTGGAAGTGGAGGAAGATGAAGAAGTGGCCAGTATCACGCAGATTTATCCCTGCGCATTTCTGCAGGAAAACGAGGCGGAACAATTATTTGGTGTGAAGATCAAGACGATCAAGCCGGACTATAAGGACAAGCTATACCGGATCGATGTAGAGACACCGTTTAAAAAGAAGGAGTAGAGAAAGATGGCAAAGAGAAGTATAGTACCTTTTGGTCCTCAGCATCCTGTACTGCCGGAGCCGGTGCATCTGGATCTGGTGCTTGAGGATGAGACTGTGGTACAGGCGGTTCCGAGTATCGGCTATATCCACAGAGGACTAGAGAAACTTGTAGATAAGAGAGACTTTAAACAATATTCATATATTGCGGAGCGTATATGCGGTATCTGCAGCTGCGGCCACGGACTGGGTTACTGTATGGCTGTGGAAGAAGTGATGGGCGTGGAAGTGCCGGAACGTGCGAATTATCTGCGCGCGATCTGGGTGGAGATGAGCCGTATCCACAGCCATCTGCTCTGGCTCGGACTTCTGGCTGACGCCATGGGATTTGAAAGCCTGTTCATGGAGAGCTGGAGGCTGCGTGAGAAGATCCTCGACATGTTTGACGAAACAGCCGGCGGCAGGATCATCCACTCTGTCAATCAGGTGGGCGGTGTACAGAAAGATATGGATCATATGATGCTCCATCATCTGCTGGAGGCTGTAAAAGATATCGAGAGTGATATAAAACCCGTGGTTGATACATTTCTCCAGGATTACACGGTGCAGAGCCGTCTGAAAGGAGCTGGTGTCCTGAAGAAAGAGGACGCAGTCGCCCTTGGTGCGGTCGGTCCGATGTTAAGAGCCAGCGGAGTCGAGTATGACGTCCGTATGCTTGGCTACGGAGCATATAAAGATCTGACAGTGAAGCCGATCACCTCAACTGCCGGAGACTGCTACGGGCGCTGCGAGGTAAGGCTGAAGGAACTGTTCCAGTCCTTTGATCTGATCCGGGAGGCAATCGGGAAAATCCCCGCGGGAGATATCAGTGTACCGGTGAAGGGGAATCCGAATGGCGAATATTTCATGCGGATCGAGCAGCCCAGAGGCGAGGCAATCTATTATGTAAAAGGTAACGGAACAAAATATCTGGACCGTTTTCGTCTGCGTACACCGACGACAAGCAATATCCCTCCGATGGTAGAGATCCTGAAAGGATGTCAGCTGGCGGATGTACCGATCCTGATCCTGACGATCGATCCGTGCGTAAGCTGTACGGAACGCTAGGCAGAAAGGAGCAGCAGTATGGAAAAGACAAGAATGTTTACATTTGCCGGAAGGGTGATCAAGAACCTCTTCAAAAAACCGGCGACAACCCAGTATCCTTTTGAGCCTGTAGAATATCCGGAGCGGATGCGCGGGCATATCCGGATCGAGATCGAGAACTGTATCACCTGCGGGCTGTGCATGCGGTCATGTCCCTCCCAGGCGATCCGGGTGGACCGGAAAGCAGGAACATGGACGATCGAACGCTTTGACTGTGTACAGTGTGGTTTCTGCGTGGCAACATGCCCGAAGAAATGTCTGTTTATGGAAAAAGGTTATACAGAGCCGGATATCCTGAAGAAGAGTGAGACATTTACCAAGCCGAAGGAAGAGAAGAAAGAGACTGCGGCCGCAGCGGGCGGCAAGCCTGTGATGGATGCAGAAAAGTGCGTTTACTGTACACTTTGTGCGAAGAAATGTCCGCAGGAAGCGATCCATGTGGAGAGAAAAGAGAAAGTCTGGAAGCTGGATGAGGAGAAGTGCGTGGAATGCGGAATCTGCGCGGGGGCTTGCCCGAAGAAAGCGATAGAGCTGAAAGGGTAAGCGAAGATTCAGTGCGTATGGAATATATATATTGAATGAAACGAAATGCAGCGCAAAAGGTTTGCGTTGCATTTTGTTTGAAACGCAAATATAATTTCAATAGATAAGCAATATAGTCAGCGACGATAATACAGTTGCAAAAATATGTACAGGAGGTCCTCATCCATGAATAAACTCGCAGTCATTTTCCCGGGAGTCGGCTACCACACGGACAAGCCGCTGCTTTACTACAGCAAAAAACTCGCGTTTCAGAACGGATATGAGATCGTTGAAGTACCATACGGAAAGTTCCCCAAGGGAGTAAAAGGTTCCAGGGAAAAGATGGAAAAAGCGTTTTTCAGCGCAGTGGAGCAGGCGGAAGAAATCTTAAAAGACGTGGATTTTTCTCTATATGACGACATCCTGTTTATCTCGAAGAGTGTGGGTACTGCGGTTTCGGCAGCTTACGGAGGGAAACATCATCTGAAAACGAGAAACATCTATTACACGCCGGTAGAAGCATCTTTCCAATTTATGACACAGCCGGGAATTGTATTCACCGGGACAAAAGACTCATGGGTGGATCATGAAGCCATAAAAGAAGGATGTAAGAAAGGCGGATTCCCGCTGCATGTTATTGAGGATGCAAACCATTCGCTGGAGACAGGCGATGTGAAGAAAGATCTTGAGAATCTGGAGGAAATCATGGCGGTTACGGCAGACTATATATCAGGAGATACAGAGGAATAATCTATGAACCATATTGCACAGAGTATTTTCCGGGCAATCCACGAAGGAAAATGGGTCAGCATCGAGTATCGAAACCAGAATGAGGAAACGACAAATTACTGGATCGCTGTCAACGGGATCAATGTGAAAAACAGAACATTGAGTGTGGAGGGCTTTCACCTTGTAAAACATACGATCGGTGAATTCAGGGTGATCTATCTGGACTCGATCCTGTCTGCTTCCGTGGTGGAAGCCTCTTATTGTAAGATACGTCCGGAGCTTGTGCGGGATATTGAGGAACATCCGGAAAAATATGAGCCGTTGTTCGGACAGCCTGTGAACCTGAAAATATTGAACTATCTGGCGGACTGCAGCCGTCTGGATACGGAGCTGTATGAATGTGATTATGCACTGATAAAAAAGCTTGACGGCGGCAGTTTCCGCGGCAGGGAACTTTTTTTGAATGACGGGCAGTTTTCTGAACTTGTGCAGCAGTTTCAGCGTGAAAGCAGCCGTCAGAGAGAACACAAGGCAGGCGGTTCTCAAAACGGAGGTGCCGCGCATGCAGGAAATCATAAATGGCAGTACCGGCAGCTTGCCCTTAACGAACTGAGCATTCCGGTGCGGGGCAGAAAGCCGGGAAAAGAGGCGCTGTATGTGATGGCTTACCGGAGACTGAATCTGGATGTCTGCCGGAGAACACTGCGGGCGGACGACGAAGTGACAGTGTGCCGGGAGTTTACCGTGGGCGGAGAACAGGAGAGCATCCGAAAGTATATGGACCCTGCGGATTATGATCTGCTGAATGATTTTGATAAGAACAGGGAGCTGATAAAGGACAGGATCACAGCTTATAACCGCCTCAGCCAGGGAGTGGATGACCGCCCGTATATCATTGCGCTTGCAAGGAATATTAAGGTAGACCTGAATAACGAATATCAGTGGATCGCAAAGAGTCTGGAAGAGGGCGAAGAGACATGGCCGATCAAGGCATTTTTCGGGAAGATGACGGCGAGACCGGTCCGGCGCAGGGAGTATCCGCTGGCTCTCCTTGAGAAAAAAGTGAATCTGGATCAGCTTCTGGCCATCCACAATGCCATAAAATATCCGGTGACCTATGTACAGGGGCCTCCCGGAACGGGGAAATCCTACACGATCATAAACACGATCATCACGGCGTTTTTTAATGAAAAGACCGTGCTGCTGGCATCCTACAATAATCACCCCATCGATACGGTTGTGGATGACCTGAAAGGAATGGAATATAAAAACGGGATCCGGATCCCGTTCCCGGTGATCCGGCTGGGCAACGCGGAACTGACGAAAGCCGCTTTAAAAGAAATGAGAGAGCTGTATGAAGACCTCGGAAAATGGAAAGTATTCGAGGGTACTCTGGACAAGAACAGGGATGAGAAGACTGCCCGGGCAAAACGGCTCACGAAACTTCTGAGGGAATATGAGGAGACCTTGAACCTCAGGGAGAAGAAAGAGGCGATCGAGTGTCTGATGCACACAAACCGCCATCTGACATTTCAGGCGGATCTGCAGGGAAGGCAGCTTGCGGAAGTGGACCGGGAGCTTGAGGCGATCGGGGAGATCACCAATGAACAGGCGCTGGCGCTGCTGGATGATGACGAAAAGGAATTCCGGAAATATCTGCATTTTACTTCCATTCGTTATCTGAAACGAATGGCGGAGCCGAAGAATGAAGACCTGAGGAATATACTGGAGATGGAAGATGAGGATGAACAGGTAAAAGCGTTCAATCAATATATCGGGGATCAGGAGAGCCTGAAACGGTTTCTGAGGATATTTCCTGTCGTCGCCACGACGTGTATTTCCGCGCATAAGCTGGGAACGCCTCAGCCGTATTTTGACATGACCATCATGGACGAGGCGAGCCAGTGTAATACAGCGATGTCGCTGGTGCCGATCCTGCGTGGAAAGAACCTGATGCTCGTGGGAGATCCCCAGCAGCTCAGTCCGGTGATCCTGCTGGATGAGAAAGATAACGCCATCCTCCGGCAGCGTTACCGTGTGCCTGATGAGTATGATTATGCCAAGAATTCCATATATAAGGCATTTCTTGCGAATGATGCAGTAAGCGAGGAAATCCTTCTGCGGCATCATTACAGATGCTGCCCTGCGATCATTTCATTTAACAACAAAAAATATTACAACAATAAATTGATCATCGAGAATAAGAAAAATCCGGAAACGCCCCTTGTCTGCATAGATGTCGCCGATAACAGGACGGATTATAAAAATACCGCGCCCGAGGAGGCGGAACGCATTCTGGAATATGTCAGGAAATATCAGGATAAGAAGATCGGAGTCATCACGCCGTTCGCAAATCAGAGGGAATATATCAGCAGGCGGCTCGAAGAGGAGAACATTAAGAATGTATCCTGCGGAACAGTCCATGCATTTCAGGGGGATCAGCAGGATATCATCCTGTTTTCAACCGCGCTGACGGATCAGACTTCGGATAAGACTTACAACTGGCTCAAGAATAACCGGGAACTGATCAACGTGGCCACATCCCGGGCCATTGAGAAGCTGGTGCTCGTTACCAGCATGAAGAATCTGGAACGGCTCCATCAGGACTCTGAAAGAGATGATATGTACGAGCTGGCGCAGTATGTCAGGAAGAAAGGGGAGTACGAGGTGACTCCCGATGAAGTGAATTCGAGGGCACTGGGCATCAAGCCGTACAGTACGCAGACAGAAGAGGCGTTTCTTGTGAGCCTGAACCACGCACTCGATAACATCCTGAACAATGGCAGAAGATGCAAGGTGAGAAAAGAAGTGGCCATCTCCCAGGTGTTTCAGGAGAATCTGTCGCATGACAGCCTGTTCTACAACGGAAGATTTGACTTTGTGATCTATGAACAGGAATATGGCGGAAAGGAACTTCCGATCCTGGCGATCGAGCTGGACGGGATGGAGCATCAGGATGATGAGCTGGTGAAAAAGCGTGACCGGGAGAAAGCAAATATCTGCCGGGCGCACGGTTTTGAACTGATCCGGGTGGAAAATTCATATGCAAGGCGGTATTATTATATTAAAGGGATTCTGGAAGAGTACTTTAAGAGGATAAGATAAAATGAGTTTTGATTTTTATAAACGCGCCGCCATCGTCTGCCGTGCTATCCCGTATGGAAAAGCAGCAACCTACGGGCAGATCGCGCTTATCTGCGGTAAACCGAAGAATGCGCGCCAGGTGGGGTATGCGCTGAACCGGAACCGGCTGGGAGATGATATTCCCGCTTACCGGGTAGTGAATGCACGAGGGATCTTAAGCGGAGCCGCGGCATTTGATACAGCGGATATGCAGAAGCTGCTTCTGGAAAATGAGGGCGTAGAAGTCAGTTTTACTCCGGACGGCTGGCAGGTGGACCTTAAGAAGGACGGCTGGCACAATACGATGGAGGAAGCACTGCGCTTCCAGGAAATATTTAAAGTGCAGGATATATAAAGCGTGCAGAGGTATTAGAACATGAAGATCAAGTGTATCGCCCTCGATCTGGACCGGACGACGCTGGACAGTCAGGGGCATCTGAGTGAAGAAAACAGAACAGCGATCGAGAGTGCTGTCGCGGACGGCGTCCATGTAGTGGTGGCGAGCGGACGTTCGCTGGATTCATTGCCGGCGGAGATCACCGATATCAAAGGCATACGATATGCCATTACATCTAACGGAGCGGCAGTCTATGACCTGAGTGAAAGAAAATGTCTGCGGCAGTTCAAGATGACTCCGGCGTCCGTAGAGGATATCCTGCGGCACATGGAGCCGGAGCGGGTGAAAGATGTATATGGAAATGCGTCGGAGATATCGGAAGCAGAGATGTCTGAAATCGAGATATCTTACGAGGCGTTTATCGATGGCAGAGCTTTTGCGGAGAGCCGGTACGTGGCCGATCCGGTGCGCTTCGGAGCTATGCCACAGGCAATTTCGTATATACAGGGCACCCGCGCGCCGGTTGAGGACATGAGGACTTTTATCTGCGAACATAAGTCGGAGCTGGACTGCATTGATCTTGTGGTAAAAAACGAGGATATGAAGCATAAATTGTGGAAAAATCTCCGGGAAAATGTCAGGGATGTGTATATCACATCTTCCGTAAGACAGCTTCTTGAAATCTCTCACAGAGATGCAGGCAAGGAATCCGGCGCAAAGTTCCTGCTGGAATATCTCGGACTGACAAGAGAAGAACTTGCCGCGTTTGGTGACGGGGATAATGACAGCGGGCTCCTCAAATATGCGGGAATCGGTTTTGCCGTAGCAAATGCATCTCTGGAGTGCAGAGACGCCGCAGATGAGATCGTCGCTTCAAATGATGATAACGGTGTGGCACAGGGGATCAATAAGATTCTGAGGAAATCAGGGAGCGGGAGTTTGTGAGAGGAAGGTTTTATGAAGATCATTATTTCACCAGCGAAAAAAATGAATGTTGACACAGATACTCTACAGTGCAGGAGTGTGCCTGTTTTCCTTGATGAGACGTCAGAGCTCCTTGAATGGATGCGGGATCTTACATATGCACAGGCAAAAGAGCTGTGGAAGTGCAACGACAAAATCGCAGAACAGAATTACAGAAGATTTCACGAAATGGATCTGGAGCGAAATCTGACACCGGCAGTGATCGCCTATGAGGGAATCCAGTACCAGTATATGGCGCCTGCCGTATTCGGAGGTGCAGAGACGGAATATATTCAGGAACATCTGCGCATCCTGTCCGGTTTCTACGGCGTACTGAAACCTTTTGACGGTGTGGTGCCCTACAGGCTGGAGATGCAGGCAAAAGCGTCAGAAGCCGGCGATCTGTATAAATTCTGGGGCGATAAACTGTACCGGGAAGTGGTGAGGAAAGAAAAGCCGGTGAGCGGAACGCCCGGAACAGAACCGCCGATGCCAGAATCATCAGGAGCAGACAAAAATCTTATCGTAAATCTGGCGTCCAAAGAGTACTCCAAATGTGTGGAGAAGTACCTGACGTCCGAAGACAGATATCTGACAATTGTTTTCGGGAAATTGACAGACGGGAAAGTAAAGCAGAAAGGGACGCTTGCGAAGATGGCGAGAGGCGAGATGGTGCGCTATCTGGCGGAGCATGAAGTGGAAGACCCGGAAGGCATCAAAGAATTTGACAGACTGGGCTACTGTTTCGATGAAGCACTTTCAACCGAACGGGAATATGTATTTTTGAAGAAGGCGCAGCCGACGGACAAGGAAACAGTCTGAGGAAAAACGGTTCTCTGATTAAGCAGAAAATAGAGGATTAAGCAGGAAACCTAAGATATGGAGGAAAAAGTTATGTACAATGCATCAGAAAAAAGATATGAAAATATGGCCTACAACCGTTGTGGAAACAGCGGTCTGAAGCTTCCGGCAGTATCGCTGGGGCTCTGGCATAATTTCGGGGATACAGGCTCCTATGAGACCATGAAGCAGATATGCTTTACTGCATTTGACAATGGGATCACACATTTCGACCTTGCGAACAATTACGGGCCGGAGCCTGGAAGTGCGGAGAAGAATTTCGGCAGAATATTAAAAGAGGATCTGGGACAGTACCGGGACGAGCTTATCATCAGCACGAAAGCCGGATATGATATGTGGCCGGGGCCTTATGGGAACTGGGGCAGCAGGAAATATCTTCTGGCAAGTCTGGATCAGAGCCTGGAGCGTATGGGATTGGAGTATGTGGATATCTTCTATCATCACCGGATGGATCCGGAGACGCCGCTGGAGGAGACAATGGGAGCGCTTGCACAGGCGGTCACATCCGGGAAAGCGCTCTATGTCGGTCTGTCCAATTATGATGGAGAGACTCTGGAGAGAGCAACGGCGATTCTTGAAGATCTACGCTGTCCTTTTATTATTAATCAGAACCGTTACTCCATTTTCGACCGGACCATCGAGAATAACGGGCTGAAAGAGACAGCGGCGCGGCTCGGAAAAGGGATCATAGCATTCAGCCCGCTTGCCCAGGGGCTGCTGACAAACCGTTATTTAAACGGGATTCCGGAGGACAGCCGAATCATGACAGACGGGAGATTTCTCAAAAAAGAGGCACTCACGGAGGAACGCCTCCAGCAGATCCGCAATCTCAACGGGATTGCGGCGGGAAGAGGACAGACGCTTGCCGAGATGGCATTGAGCTGGGTGCTCCGTGACGGAATCGTGACGAGTGTGCTCGTCGGAGCCTCCAGACCGGGACAGGTGCTCGATGATATCAGGGCGATACAAAATGTTGAATTCAGTCAGGAGGAGCTGGCAAAGATAGACAGTGTAATCTTGTAATCTTATCCGATCCATGATACTCTGTTTTATGGGAATGAATAGCACATGGTTATCATGGCACAGAACAAGGAGGGAACGATTATGGCAAGATATGTAAAAGATATCACGCTCAACAAACCGGATGATTTTGTAGCATTTATTGTCAACGATTATCTGCAGAAGAACAAATTTGTGATGTCGGACTGGAATGGAGAGCCGGCATACCGTGCAGGCGACGGAGTGGTCGAAGGATATAAATATCTGAAGTGGTCATATGCAGGCGGCGTATTTCATCTCGAGGCATGGCTGAAAGGAACGGCCGGCGGTGAGTGGGATCTGGACGGATTTGTGGGGATTGCTATGAAGAAACCGTATAAAAGCAGTTTGGAGCAGTTGTTTGACGTGCTTCAGCAGCAGATACCTCAGCAGAACACGGCATCCGCTCAGAACGGCGCGGCACCTCAGGGCGGCCCGGTGCAGCAGGGAAATGTTCCGCCGCAGAGTGCACCCGGAGCCCAGGGCAGTGTCCCGCCCCAGGGAAATTACGGACAGCCGAATCCTCAGCCGATCCCGGTGCGGACGACGGACAATACGGGAGCAGCTACGATAGCGCTTGTGCTTGGCATCCTTAGCGTTGCTTTAGGAATTTTTGTGCCGCTGCTTGGAGTGATCCTCGGAATTATCGGTATTACACAGGCACGCATGGGTTCCGGATCCAGTAAAGCGGGAATGGCCAAAGCAGGTAAGGTGTTAGGCATCATAGGTATCTGTATATCTGCGGCAGGATGGCTGCTGAATATCGTGCTGACTGTGGCAATGTTTTAGGATCTGAGGCTGGTTAATTTACTGCATGAAGAAGAAAGAAGAATTTGCTCCCTGTCCTGACGGGCGGGGAGCTGTTACTTTTTTTGGAAAATTTAACTTTATGCTTGACCTTGACGCAGCGTAAACATCTAACATTGATAACAGAACGGCTCCTATGATAGAAGATTCGCAGGATTTTGGAGGATGGGAGAATATCAGCAAAGATCAGGAGGATAAGTCAATGTACAGTATCAAAGAACTTTCAGACATGGCGGGAGTGAGTGCACGCACTCTGCGGTGGTATGACAGGATCGGACTGCTACAGCCGGCTTTTGTAAATGATGCAGGGTACAGATTCTACGGGGAACGGGAAGTTGATCTGCTGCAGCAGATTCTGTTCTATCGGGAACGGGGCGTGGAGCTTAAGAAAATCCGAAGCATTATTTATGAAGAGGGCTTTGATATTATGGCGGCTATGGAGGAACATCTCTATGAGCTCGAAGAGCAGAAAGCCCGCATTGACGGACTGATCAGGCTGGTACGGCGTTCTATTATATCGATGAAAGGAGAAGACAGGATGAACGATTCAGAGAAGTTTATGGCATTTAAAGAAAATGTAGTAAAGAAACATGAAGAAAAGTACGGTGCGGAGGCACGCGCAAAATACGGCGACAAAGGCGTAGATGATGCACAGCAGAAAGTGCTCGATATGTCAGAAGAGGATTATGAGAGGTTCGTGAATCTGGGCGAAGAAATCCTCAGGCGGCTGGAAGATGCTGTATAGAATGGTATCAGCCCGGAGAGTGAAGAGGCGGGACGCATTGTCGCGCTCCACAAGGAGTGGCTGGGCATGACGTGGAAGAAGTATACGGAAGAAGCGCACAAAGCAGTTGCGAATATGTATATCAGCGATGAGCGGTTTAAAATGTATTATGACCGGGAAGTGTCCGGGTGCGCTGAATTTCTTGAGAAAGCAGTCAGATATAAAATAGGAGAATAATCAATCGGGGCAGGTGCGGAAGATGCACCTGTCCCGTCTGAGATATGGGGAGAAAAACATATTGTACCTGCCTGGGTTATCTGCACCTGCAGTCATGATTCATGCCGGCAAATCTTTCGTTTGCTTTCTCCCAGTTTACTACCCGGAACCAGTCGTCAATATATGCGGCGCGCAGATTATAGTGCTTCAGATAATATGCGTGTTCCCATACGTCAATATTCAGGATGAGTGTGCGGGAATGGCATACAGGTGTGTTCTGATTAGAAGAAGTCACAATCTTGAGCATTCCGCTGTCAGATACAAGCCATGCATAGCCTGAACCGAAGACTGACAGCGCTGCCTCTTTAAACTGCGAACGGAAATTCTCCCGGCTGCCGAACTGACGGGACATCTCACTGAAGAGCAGGTATGAAGACGCGGTCCGGTTTTCTGAAGCGCAGCCCGCAGGCGGCTGACCGGGAGAGCCATTTTGAAAGCGGTCTGAGCAGCGGCATGGTTTCAGTCCGTCAAAGTAGAAACGGTGGTTATAAACGCCGCCCGCGTTGTTGCGCAGCGGCGCCTGAAGATGGCAGGGAAGCCTGCGCCATATGGTAAGCAGTTCCTCCAGCGAATACTTCTGCAGAGAAGGATTTTCCTCGAGAAAACTGTTCAGGTTGTCGATGTATGTCTGCAGATGCCGGTCATGGTGAAGATGCATTGTTTTCTCATCGATAAAAGGTTCGAGCGCATCATAGGCGTATGGGAGGGGCGTGTTGATAAAAGGATAATAATTGTTCATACGGATCTCCGAAAAAGGCTTTCCTGTTAATATATGAGAGAGGACGGGATATGCTGCCTGTCATGCAAAAGAAATTTGCACAGTTTCCAAATAGATTTGCTGGTAATTTTGTAGTCTTTCTGATATTCTGGGGACGACTGAGATGACAGAAGAGAGGAGCAGGGGAATTGATTGGAGAAAAGCTTGTAACGCTGAGGAAGAAGCACGGATACAGTCAGCAGGAGATTGCAGATATGCTGTCTGTTACACGCCAGACTATATCAAACTGGGAGTGTGGACAGGGAGCGCCTTCACTTGATAAGGCGGCTGAACTTGCAGCGATCTATAAAGTGAGCTTGGATGATCTGGCAGGAAATGAGGTAGTGATTGCGGCTGGCGAGAAGAAAGGAAAAGATTTACATATCTTGAAAAAAGTTGTCGGAAAAAGATGCACTCTGGATTGCTCGGACTGGGATCTGGTGCTGGTGGATGAGGTAGTGAGTGACCTGTCCGGTATTGTTGGGGGAAAAGTTCTCGATGTGAATGAGGAGTGGATCAAGATCGAGTATGAACGGCGAAAAGAGGGGACGGTATTCAAGAAAGAAAAAGTGGCAAAACTTGTCGATCTTTCCCTGATTGCAGGACTGATGCTGGAGGTGACAGAGGAATGACTATATTTTTGCTGATCGTTATTATAGGATTACTGATTTATATAATCTGTGAGTATAAAAAAGAAAACAGAAAGGTTGATACCAAAATATCGTGGGAGAAGCTGCTCCCCGGATATGTTGGGAAAAACTGTGAGATCGTGGTAAAAGAACCGCTGGTGAATATCGATGTGATGTACAGTGTGAAAGGAATCATGACAGATGTGGATGATGAATGGCTGGAGATGGAATGTACAGTGAAGAAGAAAAAAGTGCTGAAGATATTCAGGATAGCTAATGTGAACGGGATAAAAGAGATTGTGTAGTGTTGCCTTACCCGATCCGGAAATTTGTTCCGTTATAACTTTACGTTAAGAGATGCGTCAATTGTTCAAGGTTGATTCTGAATTTTTACGGGTGTATGATTGAGATAAATGTTCAAAAAGTTATAGCGTAACAGTAAAGAGGTATCAT
>ERZ1643250.2170-NODE-2170-length-15250-cov-5.199671_pt1 | contig 15250 bp, 14 predicted proteins | sample MGYA00579262_ERZ1643250 | MGnify/ENA primary metagenome ERZ1643250 (study PRJEB29033, sample SAMEA4952265) | chicken gut metagenome | biome: Broiler Chicken; feature: Gastrointestinal Tract; material: Caecum | place: Ireland | collected 2018 | study: Broiler...
GGTAAAATCGTTTGAGGTCAATATCCCGTTGGATCGAAGGCGGTACGACACCGTTTTGCCGGCAGATATTCGAAAAACGTACTTCGATACAGACTGGCTGACCGATTTCAAGATCATCACGAATGACAGCAGAACGCTGATCAGGGAGATTGTCACCAGAGCCCAGATGAAGAAACGTTCTTGCGTCGAGAAGATCGAATTTTCTCGGAGGTACTGGAAGAACACAGACATTGATGGCTGGGGAGTAGTCATAATGGGGGATGACGCATGACAGAAGCGAAGTTTTACCAATCGATCGAATCGGGCGGGCTTTATAATCTGCTGATAGAAGATCCAGCCGGGGCATGGCTGATTTCCTATGAGCGTCCCGCGGCGCCGTTCTTTGTGTCATGGGATTTACTTTGTTCGAATTATCAAAGGGCACAAACACCCCGGCAGTTCGAGGAATATGCAAATATGGCTGGCTCTACCAGCGCACAGAAACGCCGGCTTGCCTTCATTTCGGCTTTATTAGCAGATGAACGATGCATTACAGACAAGGCCATACGGAGGGGAAAAATCAAAGAAGCATCAGCTGCCAATGGAGTAACCGAAAAATCGTTGTACCGCTTATACTACCGGTATCTTGCCACCCGCATCTTGACGGCAAAAAAGAAACGTGATTCAAAAGCACGTCCCGATTTTGACTGGGCGATCCGCACTTTCTATTTTTCATCTAAACGCATGTCCTTGCGGTCAGCGTACGAAACCATGTTGTTGGCAAAATATGTAGACGTCAATGGCAATCTGACAGCCGACTACCCTTCATGGCGCTGTTTTGAGCGGTATTACTATGCCCGCGGCTACAATAGAGACCCGGCAAAAATCATTGCCCGTGAAGGGAAGTCCAAGTACCAAAGGGATTTTCGTCCGATTTCTGGCGCTGTCATGGATTGGAAAGCAGCTGTAGGTTCATACCAAATGGATGCTACGCAAGCGGACATCTTTCTGGTTTCGCGGACAGACCGGAACACAATCGTCGGGCGTCCATACATCTATCTGGCTGTTGATACAGCTTCGCATCTAATTGCAGGGGTGCATATTGGGTTTGAGGCAGGCCAGCAGTCCGTAATATCCTGTCTGGCGAATGCAGCAGAGGATAAAACTGCTTTTTGCGCGAAATATGGAGTCGAGATATCCGCAGACCAATGGCCGAGCAGGGGCGTGCCTTATGAAATTATTACGGATCAAGGACGCGAATTTACCGGAGAAGGGATGGGCGTCTTCTGCATGCGATATGGGACAGAGCTTCATATTCTGCCTCCTTTTCGCCCGGACCAGAAGGGCATCGTCGAAAAAACCTTCGACCTTATCCAGTCGCGATACAAACCATTACTTCGGGGCAAAGGCGTTATCGAGCCTGATGCACAGGAACGGTGGGCCACGGACTATTCCAAACAAGCGGTTCTCAATCTCGACGAATTTACCGCTGTGGTCATAAATTGTATCATAGCGATCAATACAGGGCAGATCTTGCCGACAGGGGAAACACCGGTACAGCTTTGGACCCGTCTGCCGGATAATCTTCTGCAAGTGGATAGCGATGAAGTCTACTATATGGGCCTTACTCAATCAGATGCAAAGGTCGCGCGCAAAGGGATCAGCTGCAATGGCTTTTGGTACACGCCGAATCCGCAATGCCATCTGCGTATAGGCGACAGATGCCGGGTTTCATTCGATCCAGAACACATCGATACCGTTTACATCATGTTGAACGGGCAGCATTACCCGTGCCGCCTTTCGCCGTCATGCAAAGCATATGTCGGCATAGGGATAGCGGAATCACGCCTGCTGAAGGAGATGATCGGGCAGAAAAAGCGTGATAACAGTGAGCGAGAGCTTATGGTAAATTTGAAGTTAAGAAGCGCTATTGCGGAAATTGTTGAGAACCGAAAGGAGGAGAAGGCATGAACAGATATCCAAATTCACTCCATGTCCCGGCACAATACGAGGGAACGCAGCGGGGAAATCCGTTTTCAGAAGCAATGCCTGAAATGCTCACGTACAAAGAACTGATGGACAGGCTTGCATCTACCCCGTTGAGACCGGAGAATTTGGCCGATATGTCATCCGCAGAACGCCGCACAGCGTTGACGGGCCTGAACACCCTATTTATCCCGATGGACTACATGTACGCGATCTACGATACGCTGTACCGGGCCATGCTGTCATCGTATTCCAACCTAAGCCTAATCAATATAGTCGCCCAACAGAACGACCTTTTTCTTGGCCGTCAGGCGAATCAGTTCTCCACGCAGGCCGAGAGCTGTTCAATTTTGGGCGTCCCCGGGATCGGGAAGACGTCCACAATCCGGCGCTGTTTGCAACTGATCCCTCAGGTGATCGAACATACAGAATATCGAGGGGAACAGCTGTTTTGCAAACAAGTGCTATATTTGATGGTTGAATGCCCATCAGACTGCTCTGTGAAAACGCTCGCGTGCAGTATTTTTGCGGCACTGGATCGGGTGATCGGGTCGCGTTATTTTGACCAGCTGGGGAAGGGAGGCAAGCTTTCCGTCAGCACTGCGACTACCCAGATAAAAATCCTCTGTATGACACACCATATCGGATTGATCCTTGTAGACGAGATCCAGAATGCAGTGACTACGGCGCAGAGACAACATCAAACAAGGCCACTGGTCAAATTCCTTGTTGAGCTGACCAATGATACGAGCACAGGCGTCTGCTTTATAGGCACTGGACTTGCCGAGGAGATCTTCGTGGAGCAGGAACATTTGAGGCGTAGGACGAGGGGGCTGCGGCTGACGCCCATGAAGTCGGATGCAGCTTACCGTAAATTCCTTACGGCACTCTGGCAAAGCCAATACACCAAAGAAAAAGCGCCACTGACTGATGGGCTCGCCAATAAAATATATGACGAGTCTGGCGGGATCCCAGCATACATCACAGCTATCTTCAGAGAAAGCCAAGCCCATGCGTTGATGACAGGAAAACAATGTATTGATGCCGACTGCATCCGCTTTGCTGTTGACATGTTGGGCTTATTTGTTCCGAAAACTTTTGCAAAAGGGATCCCCATCTCTGAAATCTGCATAGAAAATGAAGCCGAGGAGTTCCGTGATGTTATCAGCGGAGATGATTTATGCTGCACTCAGACAAAAAAGGCGAACATAGCTGACGATTCCGATGCAACCACCTGCAAAAGGAGTTACGCGGTCAAACGGGGGCGAAAGCCAATCCCCCGTGATAAAGACGATATCCTTTCGGCGTTCCTTGGCGGCGCGGATGCGGTGGAATTCCTGATTGCAAACGGCATGGCTCAAATTGGGGTGGAATAATGCTGACATTTTTCCCGGCGCCCTACCCGAATGAGTGGTGGTACTCTGTACTCTGCCGGTATCATGTACGCTCTGGGTATCGGAATTATGCAACAACTTCTCATGAGTTGTATGGCAAGAAACCGATAACGCATGGCAGGCTGTTTCCCGGCAGCTCAATTCATGCTGTTGTTTCTCAACACCGATTAACGCTTGACGAAACGCAACTTTTCACGGAGCACACGCTGGCGCCATATTACATGAGATTTTTCTCAGCAAAGAAGAAGCAAGATATTATAGACAAGCTGTTACAGGGCAAAGCGGCCGGTATCACGTGTATCGACCTGTATGGCTTGGACGGGAAACAAGGATTGCGGTACTGCACCAAGTGTTATGATCAAGATATGGAGCACTATGGAGAACCATACTGGCACAGAGAACATCAGATTCCGCTGATGCCGCTCTGCCCTGAACACAATGTCCCACTGATGAAATATGAAATACCATTCAGCCGCCTGTCAGAACAATACATCCCATTGTCTGCGATTACACCCGAGCCTGCAAAAGACGAACCCGCCGAGAAATGGGAGCCTGCGCTGACACAAATGCTGACACAGCTCCTGATGATGCCGGTTTCCACCGGGCCTACAGCAGGGTACAACAACCTTTACATCCGTCTCTTGGAGAAAGAATTCGGCAACGATAAAGTGCAGGACAAACCGTCGCTGGACAGCGACAAGATAAAACGCGCCGTGAGAGCCTTGTACGGAGAAGCGATTTTTCAGCAATACTTTCCGCGTCTCAGCAGTGCGATCCTCGCCCGGATCTGCAGCTGGTCTTTGTCATCGCCGGAACGGTATGCGCTTTTGGCCGTCTTAGCGGATATGCCGGCGAAGGAGCTGTTTGGGCCGCCTCTCAGTTATCAGGATCCGCTGCTGACGCAACTGATTGAGTACCGTAAAAACGGGATCGTCTATCAAAAAGAGAAGCTGGCCCACAAAATTGGCGTCAGCCCTTCGCAGCTCGATTCGCTTGCGCGCAAATACGATGTAACACCGTTCTGGAAGCAGTGCAGCAGAGAATCCAAGAGACAGGATTGTATCCGCATAATGCTGACGCATGAGGAAAAAGAGCTGGTCCACAAGGCAGCAAAGGCCAGCGGAGACGGTCAGGTTGCCGTGTTCGCACGTACCATGCTGCTGGAGCAGGCAAAAGTTCTGCTTGACAACAGGGGAGGGGATACAAAAGATGGATATGAATAAACCCGTTACCCACGGCTATGCCCGCTGCTCCACCAATGAGGAGAAGCAGGACATCGACCGTCAGGTGCGTGAGCTCAAAGCCGCCGGCGCCCAGAAAATCTGGCTGGAATACGAGCACGGAGACGCTGCCACCAAGGAGCAGCAGGCGCTGATGTTCGAGACCGCCAAACCCGGTGACACCATCATCACGCTCGAGGTGCCTCGTCTTGCCCGCAGCGTCAAGCAGCTCTGCGATATCATTGATATTGTGCGGGACAAGCATCTCCGACTGATCATTCGGGGCAGCATCACCATGGACTGCCGCAGCGATCAGCCGGATCCGATGACCGAGGCGTTTCTTCAGATCGCGGGTGTGTTCGCGCAGCTCGAGCTCGCTATGATCCGGGCGCGAGTAAAATCCGGGATGGAGAATGCCAGAGCCAAGGGCAAGCATATCGGCCGGCCGGAAACAACGCTGGATTCCATCCCAGACAGATTTATGCGATATTATGCTTTATACCGGGCGCAGAATTTATCCGTCACAGAGCTCGCAAGGCTGGCCGGTGTGAGCAGGCCAACGGTGTATAAGTACATTCAGCTGATTGAAAAACGAAAATAATGCTGCAACATAATAAAAAGACCGTTCGTGGAGGCGCTCGCATTTCTAACTCCCTTTTGCAAGACTTTCTATTGACAAACGCATCGATTTTCTTCTGCTCTCAAACTTTTTTCTTTTCTCATTTACAAAATAGTATGATATAATAATTGAAGTAAAGGTTTTAGCTCATTCAAAAGGAGTCAATCATGCAGGAAATGTTAAAAAAACAGATCGCGGATCTCGGTCAAAGCTGCGGCGCATCATGTATCATCCTGTTTGGCTCCCGCGCACGGGGTGACAACCATGAACGCAGTGATATTGATCTTGCCGTATTTGGAATACCGGAAGCACAGAAGGGCAACTTCTGCGCAGGCATTGATGAACTGCCCACTCTTCTGAAATTTGATATTGTATTTGTGGATTCCTTCACTTCTCCTACATTGTTAGCTGAAGTGGAGCGCGATGGAGTGATACTTTATGAAGCCAAATAGAACAAAACAAAGCAATTTTATTAACGCTACACACCGTTTGGAAGAAGCAGTAGTGGATTACCGGAATATTTCTAACGATACGGTACGAGACGGTGTAATTCAGCGTTTTGAATTTACCTTTGAACTGGCGTGGAAAGCGTTAAAAGAATATATGCTGGAAGCCGGTATGGCAAACACAATGCAGTTTCCCAAGCAAGTGCTTCGCGAGGCCTACGCTGCAAATCTGATTGACGGTGAATCGATCTGGCTGGACATGCTGCAAGCTCGCAATACAACGTCACATATTTATGACGATCATACCGCTGCTGTGATTGCAGACAAAATTCAAAACGTTTATCTTCCTGAACTGCAAAAACTCGCAGCCCGTTGGGAGAAATAAGGAATCCCACTTTGGCAATGTAAGGCGGGGCTTTTGTAATCCAAAACCAATCGATAGGCGAGTGGCTCCCAAAAGCCTATGGCAATGAACAAGTAGAATGCCGCTCTCCCTAATGTTATTTCGTGATAAAACCTATAAAAATTGCAGCCAAAAGGGCCGACTGCTCAGCAGAGCAGACGGCCCTTATCATCGGCATGATCAGAACGGATTATTTGACCGGGTGATACGCGCTGAAAAGTCCGCACTTTGTTCCGGGCGTTTGCTTTCGACAACACATGAAGCAAAGGCAAGCAAACGTTCAGGCCGTCAAGCAAAGCCAAGCGAGCGTGCAACGCGTGATGCACGCGTTTCGCGATGGTGGAACAGTCAAGATTTAACTGCCGCCCTATAAACGATACGCATACGAAATTATCAGAGCTGGCTCTCAAGGGCGGCGGTGACATTCGTCCATCTTTGAGGTCATCTATCGAATTTAGTGCCATTCGGACTATGGTATATGTTCGAACATGCGTTCGATAAATTGGATCGTCATCTGAACACAAGGCATGAATGCATGGCTTCAACTTGTGCTCATTGTGAGCACAAGTAGGATGAAAGTACTACGCTTAGATGGGCGTTCATTCTGATGGCTATGATCATTGTTGTTACTGTCATCTTGGATGAGATGCAGCTGAATAAGTAGACCGCCATAGCATGGCTTAGCATTCAACTATGCTGACCATGCAAACAACTCTGCTGCTATAGCTACAGTGGTGTATAGCAAAACTGATACCTAACCATCGATACGATACTCTGACCCCGTTTTTTGTCAAATTGTCAACACATTTGCCATGGGTTTGAAACCATGTTCCTGGGTTTTGTCAAATTGTCAACGCGTTTACCAAGGTTTCAAAACCATATTCCTGAACGTGGCATGTAGCCGACACGTTTCCTTGGTTTCGAAACCATGCGCCTGAAAGGGAGCAAGTCGGCGACGCATTTCCTTGGTTTCGAAACCATGCGCCTGGAAGGAAGCATGCCGTCAACGCGTTTTCTGAGGTTTCGAAACCATGCGCATGGAGGGGGGCATGCCGCCGACACGTTTTCTGAGGTTTCGAAACCATGCGCCTGGAAGGGGACATGTCGCCGACACGTTTCCTTGGTTTCGAAACCATGCGCCTGAAAGGGAGCAAGTCGGCGACGCATTTCCTTGGTTTCGAAACCATGCGCCTGGAAGGAAGCATGCCGTCAACGCGTTTTCTGAGGTTTCGAAACCATGCGCATGGAGGGGGGCATGCCGTCGACACGTTTTCTGAGGTTTCGAAACCATATTCCTGAACGTGGCATGTCGCCGACACGTTTCCTTGGTTTCGAAACCATGCTCCTTGAAGGGTGTAGGCCATCGACACGTTTAGCGAGGTTTCGAAACCATATGTTCCTGAATGTGGCAAGTCGACAACGCATTTCCTTGGTTTCGAAACCATGTTCCTGAAAGGGGGCATGCCACCGACACGTTTTCTGAGGTTTCGAAATCATGTTCAGGAGTTCGGATAGTTTAGTGTACCTGCTTACGCGTTGACAAAATGACAAAACACTTGATCATAGTTTTGCGTATATGCCCTATCAACACGTTGACAAGTACTGCTTGTGTGTTGACAAAATGACAAAATATTACGTCGTTTTCAAGGGTTATTGCACTCTTGTTCGATGGAAAATTATGTAATGGATTGTCGAGGTGAAATAGCGACCGCGAAGCGCATGTAATAGCAAACCAGTAACGGCTATATTTATTTGCTATCAGAGGTAACGGTTGCATACCACACATGGCGGCTGCTTCCTTTCGTCATTCCAGATTATATGTAGATTGCATATCTTGATGCTGTTAGGACATATACGCATCCATTGGAAGGGCGTTACTCGAAGCCAGAACCTCAAGCATGACGCCCTCAGACTATGATCCTACAGAGTTTACCTCTTCCTGAGTTCTTTCGGCCGCAGCCTTAACAAAACCAATTGGTGGCTGGCGGCAAAACGCTTTGGTTTTGTTGTAGGCTATGGAAGAAGTGTTTCACACAGCTAAGCAACGGTGGTGCATCGTACACTTTACCACACCGAGTGCTCTGTAACATCACGACGTGAGATAAAGATGATGGACAAGACTATTCAATTGAAATTGCATTCGTATCAATAACGTCATTGAACAACTCAACCGGGAGATCTGTCGCCGTATCTGCGTAGTGGGCAGCTTCCCGGAAGGCAACTCTGCCATTATGCTGGTCTGTACCCGGCTGCGCCATGTGGCAGGCACACAGTCGGGCAACAAGAAGTACATGAATATGAAGCACCTGGAAGCTGCCGTTGAGGACACCTCCTTTGCTGGCTGACTTTATTCATCCCCGAGCCTGCAAACCAATTTGCGAAAAATACTTGACACTACCGCAGATTGCAGGTATGGTAGGAATTCTCTCATCCTTCAACAACTTCAGAGTAAAATACAGAAGAAGACACAGCCTTAAGCTGTGTCTTCTTTGTGCGTCGATGAATTCAATTATTTTTGCTGATATTTTTCAGCCATTTCATCCAGCCAACGATCGTACGCATTTAAATCAGAAATGCCTTGCTTGATTTCTTTTTTGCGGCGTTTTTTCTCTACAGCAAACTCATCAAAATTGATCTTGTTTTGAGGGTTTTCCGGATGAAGTTTGCATCGGCTAAAAAGTAGTCCATATACTCTCCGCTCTTTTTTTGCTGTTTGATCGTTTGCCGTGCGCTCATTGTATTTCTGCATTGGGCCAATTGAGCGGCAGTCCAAATTGGGGTTTTGAGGACTGGGACGGGTGCAGTACTCAACATCTGCACGTTTTATTGCCACAAAGAATCGCCCGCAGTTTTTGCACCTTTTTAACCTTAATTTCTGCGATAGCATCAATCTAAACATACTATATAACAGATCGCAATAAGAGGGGCAATAAATTAAATGGCAGTGCTGATCTAAATCAGGTTGACTATTCCGGATATCTTCAATAAATTTTCGTCTTGCCTCAACATCGTCGGGATTTAAGGTGTATCGATCCAGCAATTCAAATTCATCCTCTTGCGATTTTTGAATAATCAGAGTTGCTTCTGAAATAGGATGATAAACCTGACTACAAAATCGATCAAAAAGCTCTACATCTCCGAAAGTATCTGGATCTTCATAATATTGTTGACCATAAATCTGAAGTGCAGAATACGGCCTAAGATCTGCGGCAAGTTGCGTAATCATCAAATTTGGCTCGTCCTCCACCAAATCATCATTTATCCGTCCATATTCTTGCTCAGTCCCGTCATAGATGATTTGTGCTTCGTGAAGGAATCGCTCATCGTAGGCAATAAGACGATCAAATGAAGAAAAACTATTAAAAAACCCATCGACAGTATGTTTTTCTTGATTCCGTAAATATTTTGCAATGGAATCAATTAAGTTTTTTAGATTGCAGTCCAAAAAATCTGCTAACTGGATAAAGGCAGGCTGCTCAAATATGGGATTAACAAGGATGTAAGGATTAAACTGAACTTGATCATAAGTCTCTGATTTGGTATTGCAAATTTGAGGTTTAGTGATCCTTGTTAAATCAGAATTTAGTCCTGGCAGGGTAATAGAATCATATAGGACATTCAGTAAATCGACAGAATGAGGCAAATCGATTTTACCATAGTCAATCTCTTCACCTTCTCTGTCGGCGAAAAGAAAACTGTTTTTAGAATAAAGCGCTTCGAAAACACCAATGGTCTCGGTATTATTTGAAGATGCTCGCTTATCTATATCTACTAAAGCACAATACAACATATAATCACCTGTTTCCGCTATTTAATTGATGTCAATTTTCTTATACATTATAACATATGCCGTTTGACTTATCAATTACTAATTTCAAAACTTTTTTGTAAAACCATTGACATTCGTTTGCACAAGTGTTATCATAATTTTAGCAAATTGCTAATTTGATTTGAAATTTATTAAATTCTCCGAAAGGACTTTATGACTCACTTTAGATATGCTACGCAGATTTTGGAAGAGATCAAGGAATTCGATCCGGATACGCAAATTAGCCTGGGATTCATCAAGCGATTGGCAAAAAATGGTTTAGTTAGGGCACGCAGTGTTGGTCGATGTACGCTAATTGCCCAGGAAGATGTTTTTCGTTTTTTTGAAGGTGAAACGGAGGATAATAATGACTAAAGATCTCATTTTAGCTCGATTTCGTGGCGTTAAAGAGCGTTGTACGGATTGCTACCAAGCCCGCTGTCCAGTTCACGAGGACAAACATCCGAGTCTCTCCATTAGATTCACTGATGACGGAAAAGCTCTTTTGCATTGTTTCGCAGGCTGTGACACCGCGGAAATACTTGACCGCGTGGGGTTGAAATATTCCGATCTGTTTAATGTATAAAGAAATGGAGGATTTGCTGCAGTGGATAAAAAAGTTGCGTATCCATACGAAAACGCGGATGGGAAGATTGTTTTTACCAAGTATAAAGTTCTTTCCGATGATGGGTCAAAAAAATATTTCATCGATCCAAAACCGGAGGACGGGACTAAACCGCTCTATCATTATCCGGATATAATCAGGTCGGTGTCGGCTGGAGCTCCTGTTTTTATCACTGAGGGGGAGAAGGACGTCGAGACTCTTCGGTCAATGGGTTTCACCGCCACTTGCACTTTTGACGGCGGCGGTCGAAAGTGGCGCGAGGAATATAATCAAAATTTTCTGAACGCTGATGTGTTTATCATTTCTGATATCGACAAACCTGGACAGGAATATGCTTCGCAGATCACGTCGAACCTCAAAAAGGTTGCCAAACGTGTGACCGTTATCGATGTTGGATCCTATGGAATTGATTTGCCGGAAAATGGCGATGTCACAGATTTGTGTGATGCGGTAGGGTTTGAAAAAGTGAAAGAGTGGCTCGACGGCATCATTATGGCGCCAGAAAACAGCGAAGCAGCCGAGGTCCATTATGGTTTATGGTACAAACCAGAGTCATTTCAAAACGTAATTAACCCTCCAACTTTTCAAACTGAGTGGTTGCCTCAACCGATTTGTGACTATGTCAGAGCTATAGCGGCCAATACTCAGGTCGCTCCGGAAATGGTTGCGAGCATTGTGTTGGCGGTGATATCGTTCATTACATCAAAAAAATTTGCGATTCATCTTCGTCACGGGTGGTTTGAGAGTGCGAATTTGTTTTTTCTGATTGTTGCCAAATCTGGAGAGCGCAAAAGCGCGGTCATGCGTACAGTCAGCAGGCCGTTGATTCGGTATCAGGAGCTTTGGAACGAACGCCACGCACAAGAAATAAAGGAAAGTGCTGCCGAATATGATCTACTGAAGAAGGAGTACGATCGCCTAAAAAAGCGGGCGAATAAGGATGAGCAGGCAAAAATCCAACTGGACGAAGTCAGACAGGCGCTTGCGAATCATAAGATTCTCCGACCTAAACGCTTTGTGGCGGACGACGTAACAATCGAAAAAACCGCGTCACTCATGCAAGAAAATGAAGGTAAACTCATGATTCTGTCTGCGGAAAATACTTTCCTTCAGACTGTGACGGGTAGATACAGCAATGCCCCGAACTATGACCTGGTTTTGAAGGGGTATAGTTGTGAGACAGTTAATGTTGACAGAGTCTCGCGCAGGTCGGAAGTAATCGAAAAGGCAACATTGACCATCTGCGTGACGACACAACCGATCGTTGCTGAGAAATTCTACGGAAACGACGAATTTGCCTGCAGGGGACTTTTAGCCAGATTCCTAATGTGCAAGCCGGAAAGCAAAATTGGCAGCAGATCATTCGACGTGCCACCGGTGGATGAGGGAATAAGGAAAATGTGGTATAACCTTTGCTTTACGCTTTTGAACCGGGTTTTTCATCAGGAAAAGGGCGTCGTCGTCGAACTGGATGACGAAGCGAAGCTGCTTTTCCGGGATATTTTCGAAAACGTTGAACAAGGACTTGAAGAGTCAGAGATAGAAGAATTCGACTCCAAGTTCTCCGGCCACGTCGGACGCTTGGCCCTCATATTACATCTTTGTAATAATCCGACTGATAAGGAAAAAGTTTCCGCTCACACCGTAAAGTGTGCGTACGAAATAGGAAAATTTTATCGAGAGCATTTGCTGGCGATGTATATCAATAAGAAATGCGATCAAACCACCCAAACGGCGATGAATATCCTGCGCAAATTGAGGAAAAATTCGGTTACGTATATTTCCCAGCGTGATCTGGGGAGAATGATGCAGAATATCACGGAAGAGGATCGCGCAAAAGAGATTCAGTTGCTTGTTGATAAAGGCTGGTTGCGCCAGACGCAATCGCCGGATCATAAGGTTGGCCGAAAGCATTCCCCAGTGTACGAAGTTAACCCGCTTCTTCACAAGGATCGACTCAGTGCATAGTAAATTTTATTAAACCAAACCAGAATAATTAGACAAGGCATCTCTCCCGCAGTGTGCACTGCGGGGGTGATGTTTTGAAAGCAAGGTCGGGAAATGCCTTTTCCGAGAATAAACGATGGTGGAACAGACATGACGCTTATTATGGGTTTTCGCCATGTGATAGCCTCACTGAACTGGAATGCTTCTTTTCTATTCCGTGAAGGATCTTCCGCGCAGCGTGCAAAATGCATGGCGCTCTGCACGAATTTTCTTTCGGAGTTCTGCATCCAGCTCATGCCGCCGTATCTGGGCGTGCAATAAACAGTCAGAGCGCGGTTGCGGCTCGACAGGATGCCGACAGCAGGGGAAAGCATGGTAGCCGGATCTTTGGACGGGCTGGCCAGACGAGATATTTCAACAGAGCGGTAAAAGCAAAAATCAGAGACCGGATCGCATACCGGGTCGTCGCGCTGAGACCAGTAGGGCGAATGATTCATCTCGCAAGCAGCTTCATTCAGATCCAGCCCGATCAGCTGTGTACGGCAGACAGGAGATTTCTCGGATTTCCCGAATACCGCCGGCAGATCGATATCCCGCATGTCGATCAGGGTGCGCACGCCGGCTGCTGAGCAGAACTGCTCGCATTCGATGATGCGGCACAGACGGTTGATCGTATATGAGTCACGCACACGCGGAGTCAGAGGGCTGGGCTTGATTGCATACGGCATATGCAGGGAGTAGTACGCGTCGACAAGGTCGCAGAACGGCGCCAGAACCGGAAAGAAATCAACGACTGCCTTTCCGGTGAGCTTGAAGTATTCTGTTTTATGTTTTTCTGATTTTCGATCTTTGCCTGTGCATGTGCACGATACAAGATACTTTTGCTCGATGAGCTTTTGGATCGCCGCACTGATGGCTTGTCTGCTCAGATGCGGCAGGGCATTTTGGGCTGCCGTTGTGGTCAGGATACCGCTTGGAAGCGATGCGAGAATGAGAAGCTGCTGCGTGGTGGGTCCTTTTGGTATCATGGTAAACAAACCTCCAATTCGTTCGAGAGTGTGTGTAATGGCTGAACCGGATCGATAAGGCTTACGAGGAACGGTGTGACGGCTGCTCTTGTTGAGTGCAGGGGACATGCTGCTCCCGGATGGGCAGATACCGCTGTCCGCATCGTTCTTCGCTTGTCGTGAACGGGGTGGATCGAAACAGATCAGATAGATCTGTTCCGATACGGTTCCGGCGAAGGGGGATTGGAGTCATTGCCGCAGGACAGAAAGCCGAAATATCTCGGAATGACCCGGAAAAATTCAGATGAAATTCGGCTTTCGCCCCACGGCAATTGGCTGATTGGGTGGTGGCCGGAACCGTCAGCAGCCGCCCATGATCAATTTAGGGGAGTGCAAATTTCTTGCGTATACGGCGGCTGCTGTCCTCTGCACAAGCGGTTTTTCAGTGCGTCGATTTGTTTCGTAAAACCGCAGAATCGCCGCAGAAAAACCGTTTTATATGCATGGGAGAGGGAAAGGGCTTCGCAAAATCTGGTTGCAAAATCCGGGGCAGAAAAAATCCCGGAGTTTTCAACTGATTGCGGGGATTTCGCTACCAATTTGCGAGGGCTAAAGCCGGCTTCGCAGCGGTTCACACACGAAGGAGACGCGCCTTGACGGCCGGGAAGGAAAGGAAAGCGGCGAGGTCAGAATCATTTGGAACGACGAAAACATAGGTCATCTGAGGGAGCTCATCGTCCAGCGCAGTGGAATGAAACAGGGCGAGCTCCGTTCCGATATCCTGCAGACCGAACACTTCGCAGATGAGGTCGATGATGGTCTTGGTAAGGTAATTGTCGTTGTCCGGATATCTGATACAGCTTTGGTGATTGCAGCGGCTGTACACATGCCAGAAGAACACGGTGCAAGGGCTGGGCAGCGCGGTGGCTTTGAGCAAGCCGGCCTGATACGCTTCGTCATGCGCCAGCTGCAGCGCCTGACGGATCTCCGGGTCGTAAGGCGAGGCGGAAGCGGTTCTGGAATACCGCGAGATCGGATGGACCGTGCTCAGCATAAGAACGCGATCGGCATCCACCTGAGCAGAGATACCGAGACGGCGCCGCTCTGCATCCACCGCCTCCCGGATCTGGTCCGCATGTACTTCGTATGTTGGCGGTGCCAGAGGGGTATGCATCTGCATCTGGTCGAAGAAATGGTGAAAAGAAACGCAGCATATGGCAGATTCTTTGATGAAATCAGTGATGAGCTGCTTGGCGTTGGTGTCAGAGTGAGCGTTGCCGGCGTTGCAGATCAGCTCTTCGAGTGCTTTGCTGCAGCGGGACAGCTTGGACAGCGATTTTTCCAGTGCTGCAGACAGGGATTTTTCCTTCATCTGGACAAGCCGCAGCCAGCTTTTCATATGAAAATCCATGGTTCTCTCCATATCGTAAGGGGTTCCGATCGTGCGGATGCCCCGAACCGGATCGGAAACGGTGCAGGGCAGCGGCAAAACGTACTGGTGCAGATTTTTTCGTCTGCGGGCAGCCGGACAACGCGCTTACCGCTTCGCGCAGCCGGACTGAGGGGTAGTTCAGAAAAAGCAAAACGGGGGTGATGACACACCTCCGTTTTGTTACGATAACATGCTGTGGATCAGCAGTTATCCATTTTGATCCGGCAAAATTGCGGATATTTGCTCCCTTGTGGCGATGCAGGTAATGCAGGCTGTAAAAATAAAAAAGACGCATAAACCGATACAGGTAATGCGTCTGGAATAGCTCTCAATTAGTTTTGGGGGAAAGCGGCTGCGCCGTTCCGAATTCTTCTTAATGCTTGA
>ERZ1643250.2174-NODE-2174-length-15236-cov-6.816745_pt1 | contig 15236 bp, 12 predicted proteins | sample MGYA00579262_ERZ1643250 | MGnify/ENA primary metagenome ERZ1643250 (study PRJEB29033, sample SAMEA4952265) | chicken gut metagenome | biome: Broiler Chicken; feature: Gastrointestinal Tract; material: Caecum | place: Ireland | collected 2018 | study: Broiler...
CCGCTGATTGACTACGATTACGGCGCTGACCCGTTTGCCCTTGTCTATGACGGACGTGTTTACCTGTATATGACGGCAGACAAGCTTCAGTATGAGGACGGAAATGTAATTGATAATGATTACTCGTATATCAATAAGCTGCATGTTATATCCTCTGACGATATGGTGAACTGGACAGATCATGGATTTATCCAGGTTGCAGGTCCGAACGGTGTGGCAAAATGGGCGAACTTCTCCTGGGCTCCGGCAGTTGCCTGCAAGCAGATTGACGGTGTGGACAAGTTCTTCCTGTACTTCTGCAACAGCGGCGGAGGAATCGGTGTTCTGGAAGGCGATTCACCTGTGGGACCGTGGAGAGATCCGAACAAAAAAGCGCTGATCGATGGAAGTACTCAGGGTGTACAGGGTGTACCGTGGATTTTTGACCCGGCGGTTATGGTAGACGACGATGGTACCGGATACCTGGTATTTGGCGGCGGTGTGCCGGCAGGACAGGATCTGAATCCGAAGAGTGCGAGAATCGTTAAGCTCGCGGACAATATGACCAGTCTTGCGAATGATCCAGATGGAGTTCCGCAGATGATCGACGCTCCCTGCATGTTTGAGGACGGCGGCATTCATAAAGCAAACGGAAAGTACTACTACAGTTATTGCTCTAACTTCTCGGGAAATCATTCTGAAATAGAAGGTTATCCGGGATATGGAATTATCTGCTATATGGTAAGTGATGACCCGATGGGACCGTATACATACGGCGGCGAGATCCTTCAGAATCCGTCCTATTACTTTAATGTAGGCGGCAACAACCACCATGCGCTCTTTGAGTTTAACGGAACAACCTATATTACATATCATGCTCAGACGCTTGGAAAAGCGCTGGGAATCGAGAAAGGTTACCGTTCTACCCATATTAATGAAGTAGAATACTATGAAGACGGATCCATCAAACCGATTGACGCAGATATGGAAGGAGTTTCACAGCTGAAGGCTTTCTCACCCTACAGTGAGGTGGCTGGAACAACGATCGGCTGGAATTCCGGTATTGCGCCGAGAGATCTTGGCGGCAACAATATGGTGCTTTCTTCCATTAACAATGGGGACTGGCTTGCGATCGGCGGCGTGGACTTTGGCGAGAACGGCGCTGAGACTTTTGAAGCTGAAATTGCCGGACTGGCAGGCGGAACGATCGAGCTGCGTCTTGACAGCCCGAACGGCGAAGTGATCGGTACTCTGGACGTGGAGAGCGGAAATGGTGATGAATTTACTACACTTTTCTGTTCCGTAGAAAATGCAGTGGGCGAGCACACACTCTTCTTCGTATACAGCGGTGAAGGAAAGGATGAGCTGATGGAAGTTCAGTCCTGGCAGTTTACAGAGAAAGAACCGCAGCAGGATGTGGACAAGACAGAACTGAAAGATGCAATCGACAGAGCCACTGCTATTAACGCCAGCGAATACACAACAGCAAGTCTGACGAAGATGTATGAAGCTCTTGAAACGGCAAAAGAAGTGTATAAAAACGACAAAGCAGATCAGACAGCAGTAAACGATGCAGCAAAAGCATTGAATGATGCTCGTGACGCACTGGTACGTGTATCGGATAAGAGCGTGCTGCAGAATCTGATCGCAAAAGTAAGCGGCCTGAAAGAATCAGACTATACAAAAGAAAGCTGGAATGCGCTCCAGCAGGCACTGGCGGCGGCAGTAAAGATCGACGCAAACCATGACGCATCGCAGACAGACGTAGACAATGCTGCGGCAGCTCTGCAGAAAGCGATAGATGCGCTGGAAGCTGTGCCGGGCAGTGGAGCCGGGACAGGATCCGGCGATCAGGACGGAGACAAGACAAACGAAGGCTCTGGCAATCAGGACGAGAACAAAGCTGTGCAGACAGGCGACGATTCGAGAACAGCTGTATGGGGTACCCTTGCACTGGCCGGAGCGGCCGCTGCAGCTGCAGCCTGTGGATGGAAGAGAAAGCGCCGGAAGGTATGAGCCCCTTGACATTATGGCCGAAGAATTAAATCTATAATAAAAAGGTTGTAAAAAGCGTATGACTGCCGGGATCATGTATGCAGCTGAGATGCAGCATGTTCCCGGCAGTTTTGGCTTTTAATGATCCTCGCTGATAAATCTGCACCGGATCTTATAATCGGGCACTCATCTGACAGAAAATGAAATATTAAGAAAATATTAAGCAAACAGGAAATATTTGTAATAATATTGTAATAATGATATAATATCCCTGGTTGTAAAAGACGGCGGTTTGTCTGAGCTGCTATTTAAAAGGGGATAATTTATGATCGAGATAAAAAATCTGACAAAACATTTTGACGATATCTGTGCAGTCAATCATGTTTCCCTGGAGATCCCTGACGGGATCATGTTTGGCATCCTGGGGACGAACGGGGCGGGAAAAACCACGCTGCTCCGTATTCTTGCGGGGATTTTGGACGCGGATTCCGGCAGCATTTTTATAGACGGTGAAGAATACAGATTTCTGCCCGCTCAAAAGGAAAAGATATTTTTTTTGCCGGATACGCCCTATTATTTTCCAAATGCCACGCTGGACAGTATGGCGGGATTTTATGCCGGCCAGTACCCTGGCATGGACAGAGCGGGCGTCTCAGTTATGGCAGAGTCCCTGGAACTGGATATGCACCGGCCGCTCCGCACCTTTTCCAAGGGTATGAAGCGCCAGGCTTTTCTTATTCTGGCGCTGTGCGCCGGGACAAAATATCTTCTGTGCGACGAGGTTTTCGACGGGCTGGATCCCATTGCCACGGAGGTAATGAAAAATCTGTTCCGCAGGGAAATGAAGGAAAGAGATTTTACCGTGGCGGTGGCTTCCCACAAGCTCAATGACCTGGAAGATATATGCGGCAGTATCGGGATCCTGCATAAGGGAGGCCTTGTGACAGCAAGAGATATGAAGGACAGCGCAGGCGAGATCCACAAATACCAGTGCATTTTTCCTAAGGGGACGGACATCGGCCCTCTGGAAGCCAGAGAGGAAACAGTAAAGTACGCTGTTGACGGACGTTTTGTTACGCTGGTCATCAAAGGGGATGCCCAGATCACGGAGGCTATGATACGGACCTGGAATCCGGTCTTTATCGAAGAAGTGTCCATGACACTGGAAGAGATATTTATTGCTGAAATGGAGGGGAAAGGGTATGACATCCGTAAAGTGCTTCAGTAGATGGATAAAAGAGGCAGGGCGTGGACATATGTGCGCATTTGTGTCCTGGGGCCTGCTGATGATATACGGAGTCACGATGGTCACGCGGCTGAGTTTTGATACGGAGTTTATATATTTCGGGATGGGGAGTACAGAACTTGCATGGATATGCGAAGGGCTGGGATTATTTCTGTCTTTTTTTGAGTTTTTCTATCTGCTTCAGCAGAAGAAGCAGGATCTGTACTACAGTCTTCCGGTGAGCAGGGCGATCATCTTCTGGAGCAGGTACGTACACGGGCTTGTGCATTTTCTTCTGCCGCTGGTGATCGTGATGATTCTGTGCGGGATTTATGAGGGAACAGTGGATGCCGGATTTTTGTCTGTGTCCGCGGGCTATACAGGAAGGAGTATCCTGGCTGCGGCGGGAGTGTTCCTGATCTTTTATCATATTGGGATCGTCTGTCTTGTCATCTGCGGAACTATCGTCTCTGCGCTGCTCTCCTGTGGAGTCATCCTGTTTCTGGGGGATGTGTTTCTGCAGAATGTGTGTGATGTGGCTGCAGAGAATTACTTCCAGACTTACTATCAGATTCCTCTGATCAGCAGGCTGATGGGAATATTTGCCCCAATGAGTCTGGCAGGCAGGCTGATGGGAAGCGGGATATACGAAAAGCAGGAGGCCTTTGCATATGTTCCGGAGAGTGTATATATCTGGGCGGCTGCGGCCTGGGTACTGGCATGTCTTCTGGTCATTTACACATCCGGGCGAAAACGGAAGACAGAGCGGACAGGAAAAGCGTATTTGTCGCCTGCGGCAGAACGTGCGGCAGAAATCGTCATCAGCCTTCTGGCAGGCGCCTGGATTTCCGTTTTCCTGGTGGATGTGACCAATCTGGCACAGAAGAGCAGACCGGCAGCAGGGGTGCTGGCGGCTGCTTCCTGCGCATCGGCGGCGCTTGCGGTGCACTGCCTGATGGAGTGGAAGTTTCAGGGCGGCGCCGGGAAAATATTCCGAAGAAAGAAACAGCTTGCAGGGGAGATCATAGCGGCGGTCTGTGTAGCTGCGGCTTTTCCCATCGGAGCGGCTCCTTATGACAGCTATTTCCCCGGTGAAGGAGAACTGGCGTCTGTGGGGATCAGCATAGACGGTCTGAATATGAGTTACAGTATGTATCAGGATGTGGTGGCAGCGGAAGATTCCTACAAGACGGACAGTCAGCTCAAAGAGTACCGTCTGGACGGTGAAGGACGGACAGCGGCTGCGGCGTGGCTTAAGTCGGCAGCAGTGAATGGGAGTCCGGCCCCGAAGGATGTTTATACCCATGTGACAGTGTGTTATTATATGAAAGACGGAAGTGAGCGCTACAGAACCTATCCGCTGGACCGGGCCGGATTTGAGTCGTTTTCCTCTGTATTTGAGACGGAGGAGTATAAAGAAATCGCATTCCAGGCTCCTGAGGCGGATAAAGCAGGAAAAGCCCGTTTCTCCTGGAACGACGGTGTGAAGGAAAGGGCCATGAAAGTGACGGAGGATGAAAAGGAAGCCCTGGTACAGGCATACAGAGAGGACAGGACAGAAATGAAGATGGCGGATCTCTCCGGCGTCCTTCCGGTGGGAATCCTCCTTGTTGAAGCCGGGGAGGACGGCATGGTACGTGAAATGCCGGTCTACCCCTCTTTTGGGCGAACCTGTGCGTTCCTTGAAAAATACGGCATAGATACGGGATGGGGAATCGAAGATTACCAGGTGCTCTCGGTAGAGATGTATGAAGGATATGGAACACCGCCGGGTACGGTGGGAGGCGTCAGCTGGAAATACTACGACACCCCGGAAGAGATCGCAGTCTGGCAGCCCCGGCTTGTCCCGGAAGTGTTTGATCTGCAGCCCCTCCTTTGTCCACTGGATTATTCGGATGTAAAAACAGTGGTGGAGGATGCAGAGACAAATTCTACAATAGAGATCGACTGTGTCCTGCGCTCAGAAGATATGGTCTCTTCGGAGTCCGGGCAGGCAGAACATTATGCTGAAAGGGAATGACCGGATGACAGGATTCGGCATATTTCTCTTTGCCGGCATGTTATACTGTGGCAGATTACAGCGGGAAATGCTGTGTTTCTGTCCGTGATATTCCTGCAATGAGACGGGGCGGATGGTTCCGCTTTCCTGCGAAAAAAGGAGGAGGAACCATGACGAAGAAAAAGAAGATCATTATAATATGCATTGCCGTACTGGCTGTGACAGCCGCCGGCCTGGCGGCGGGATTCTACGCCTACATAAACCGGTATGACGCGGGAGATTATGTCCAGGCTGTCCTCGATGTTTCCTATAAAGGAAAAACCGGGGCTTATGTTGAGATGACCGGAGTTTCAGAAGAAGAGGCAAAGGCTGTGTTTGAAGATAATCTGGATGCGACGATGGAGGGATTTGACGCTTCTGATATGCCGGAAGAACTGAGGCCGCAGTACAGGGAACTTTTTGGAGAACTGGCGGAGAGCGTGAATTATACGGTAGGAGAGCCGGAACGCCAGGAGGGCGGAGGCTATACGGTCAACGTGAAGGTCAAGCCGGTTACATTATTTTCTGATACCTACGATACATTTCAGCAGAAAGCCCAGGAGTATGCGGACCAGATTACGGACAGTGTGATGCAGGGCGGAGAGATGCCCACAGAAGAGGAGATGCAGAAGCAGGTGTACCAGATCTACTATGATGTCCTGCGAGAGGCGCTGGATAAGGGGTCTCTTTACGGAGAAGTAAAAGACGTCTTTGTACGTGTGAAAAAGACAGGCCTGACTTCTTTTGAGGCAAATGAAGAAGATATGGATTTTCTGGACTCTCTGCTGATCGAGGACGCCCAGGCGGAGCAGGAGTAGGAAAAACGGAAAGGAAAAGTACAGTGGACAATATATTTTCAAAGGAAACGACAGGCGGAACAGCCGCAGGCCGTAAGCGGGAGATGAGAAAAGAACTGAAAAGGCGCAGGGCCAATCTGCCGGAGAAATATAGAAAAGACGCTGACAGACAGATTTTCCGGCATGTCATTTCTCTTTCGGAATATCAGAGTGCAGAAACCATATTCTGCTATGTGGGAACCGATGGAGAGATCGACACCAGCCCCATACTCGAACATATCCTGTCTGCCGGAAAACGGCTGGGGGTTCCCAGATGCATCGAAAAAGGCGTCATGGAAGTACGGTCAGTAACAAGTCTGGATCAGCTTAAGCCGGGGATGTACGGCATACCGGAACCGGATGAAGCCTGTCCACTGATCTGCCCGGGAGAGATCGATCTGGCATTTGTGCCCTGCCTGTCCTGCAGCCGGGACGGCAGGCGCCTGGGCTACGGCGGGGGATACTATGACAGGTATCTGGCCCGGACAGGATGCAGGAGGATCGCGCTGTGCCAGGAGAAGATGACGGAGGAGGCGATCCCGGCAGAGGAGTGGGATCTCAGGATGGATGGCGTGATTACAGAGCATGAATATATACAGTGTAACAAGGCTGACGGGAGAAAAGAAAATTAACAGGGTGTTATTGGTTACAGTGTATTTTTTATTCTTTGTTTGTAAAAAAAACCCCCAGATCACAAAAATAGTGATATAATTATTATACTTTTGGACAATAGCGGCAAGCTGGAAAGGGGTAAATAATTATGAAGGTGGGAAAGAAAAAGGTATTGGCAGGCATTCTGAGCGCCGCCATGCTTACCGGGCTGTTGCAGGGAACTGTGCTGGCATCAGATCCGGTGATAACTGAGGGGCTGGACTTTACAAGAAATGTTACGGAAACATCCGGGGACGGCTGGGTCTGGGAAAGCAGCACAAATACTTTGACACTTAACGGTATTAACATTGATGTGACTGCACAGGCCTCATCTGATACATATGGGATCAAGCTGCCGGCCGGCTCTACAGTTGTTCTTGCGGAGAGTACGCAGAATACGGTAGCTGCGGCAGACAGCAGCAGAAGTACATATGGCATATTCTGCGAAGGAAATCTTGAAATCAAGGGAGCCGGTTCTCTTACGGTTTCTGCCGGACAGAGCACCAGGCACCAGGGTGAAAGTATTGGAATCATGGCAGAAGACGGCGACATTGCCATCAATGGCGGCAGCGTTAACGCCAACGGAGGAAATGTAACCGGTAATGGCGCACGTACTTATGGCATTTTAGCAGAAGGCGGAACCAGAAGTATCACTATCTCCGGTGCGGATACTGTTATAGAAGCTCATGGCGGCGACGCGTCCGGCGGTCCTGTGACCTCAAGTTCAGGCATACGTGTCAGCCGGGGGGATATTTCTATCAATGCAGGCACTGTAAAGGCATATGGACATAGGGCCACCAGGAGTCTGGGGATTGGCTGTCCGGAGGATTCAGGCACGATATCCATAACGAATAATGCCGACGTCACGGCTGTGGCAGGAGAGGTAGAAGACTGTGGCGAGAGTTACAGTTATGGTATGGCTGTTACGGGAGATATTACGATCAGAGACAGTAAAGTAACCTCCGAAGGCGGAAGGGTCCCGCTTACACAGGAAATTAACGATACTACTCTTGCGACCAGTTACGGCATATATATGCAGGCTGACGAATGGAATGACGATACAAACAGGCCGGAATCCGTGCTTGAAGTGACGAACAGCCAGGTGACCGCGTCAGGCGGAGACTCTGATTACTGGAGTTTTGGTATATGGGCGCAGGGGTATATAAATATAACGGACTGTGAAAATTTTATTTCCACAGCCGGGGAAGGCAGCTATTACAGCTGCGGTATTGAGGCGTTTAATACGATTACGGTCAACGGCGACAGCGATATTACCGCACAAGGTTCTGAATCGAATGGAAACAGCTACGGGATTTGGACCTTGGATATGGATGTCAATGATGGCCCGGTAGAGGCTTCCGGATATACCAGAGGAGCCGTGTGGACAGGCATCGATATGGCTGACTACAAGAATCATATTGTCTACGTAGAGGAAGATGATGTTACAGGCGCCGGCAGGCAGTATGCGGAAGATGAGCAGATAACGGTGGAAGACAATCTTGCAAAATATCAGTATGTCCTTATTACTGCCGGCACGCTCAACTTGAATATTACCCCGGCGGATATGATCATCTACATGGGAGGTAGCGACGGATATGACGGAACGGCGGGAGAAAACATGGCGCAGACAGGAAGCACATCTCTGCCGAAACCTCTGTTTTACGCTGAACTCGAAGGAGAAATAGAAGGGATCGATCTGAGCTCTATAGATAAAGAAACTGACATTGCGGTGACAGGAGACGGCGGACGCAGATGGGAATTTGAACTGGCAGGGCAGGATGCACAGGGAAATGATCTGTATTATCTGAATTCTACCGGTTACGCAGAGCAGGAACCTGTCCGTGTTCAGTTTACAGATTCAGAAGGCAATATATGTACAAGCGACAGCTTTACACCGGAATATGGTATCTTAAATGCTTCATATGATATCAGTATTTATCAGGGAGGAGCAGCGGGAATCAAAGTTGAAGGGGTTCCAAACTGCAGCGTAGATACAGAGGACACAGGGCAGCTATATGTAAGCTATGTTGTAGATAATAAAGAAGAAAATCCGGTCGCCCTGGTAAAAGACGTATTGGAGACGCCGGTTCCGGGCGGCTCCGGCGCGGTAACTGCACCTGCGGATACAAAATATACGTTTAATAATACTACCGTGCCTGTTGACTCTGCCGGAGTAGGTCTTTTGTTTGACAGTATTTACGGAGAGGATGGCATCCGGGAGGCGGTTCAGGCCAGGACAGATACTATGCTTGGCGGAGCAGATGCGTCCCGGCAGTATGAGGCAAGATATCTTGATCTTGTGGATGCTGATAATGGGAATGCATGGGTGCAGGCCGATAAGCCTGTGACGGTTTACTGGGGATATCCGAAAGGGACGGATGAGAATACCGAATTTACCCTCGTCCACTTTAATGGTCTCCATCGTGGAACAGACAGGATTACCGCAGATATGGCTGCAAACTGGGATGATGTGGAAATTATCGACATAGAGAATACAGAAAACGGTATTGCTTTTACCATCGGCAGCGGGGGATTTTCTCCCTTTGTTCTTACGTGGGACAGTAAGGAGGGAACAGTGGAACCCGGGCAGCCAGACGGCGCCGGCCAGGATCATGCAGCAGGCGGAAGCACTGTGAGTGGTCCGCAGACAGGAGACAATACGAACCTGTTCTTCTGGATGATGGTTCTGGCGGCATCATTTGCCGGAGCAGCCGGAACCGCGGTATACAGGAGAAAGATAAAGTAACAGGACAAAATAGAAACAAAAATATATAGGGGATGCTGAAAAGCATACAGTTCTAAAACAGATCCGGGAGTGACTTGTTTATCAAAGTCATTCCCGGATTCTTTACCCTTTATCGACCATGTACGCCCTTGTACGGAGAGGAACGTTACATAATAGCTTTAAAAATCTGCCGTCTGTCCGGGAAATGATATATATACCTTCAGCATCCCCTCCTCGTACACAGCCCCGATCTTCCCTCCCATCTGCTCTGTCAGAGCCCGGGCGATAGACAGCCCCAGCCCGGAAGAGGCTGACTCTACTGTATAGAAGCGGTCGAAGAGCCGCCCGGTTTCAATTTCATCCAGTCCGGATGCGTGATTGGCAAATAACAGCCTTCCGGATTCGTCGAGTTCTATGATCAGATCTCCATCGCTGTATTTCAGTGCATTGCCGATCAGATTTCCGAAGATGCGGGAAACAGCGTTTCTGTTGAGCATACGGTGAACCCTGCCATCAGGCATACGGATTTCGGGAGTGATCCCCCGGGAGCGCAGAGCGGCATAGAAGCCGGATACGCTGTCCTCCAGTATGCGGTTTAAAACAACCGGTTCGCTCTTTGTACCGTTTGACACGGTGGTAAATACGGAGTATCGGAACAGCTCTTCCGACAACTGTTTCAGGATTTCCGTGCGTCCCCGTATGATCTTCAGATAGCGGGCGGCATTTTCAGATTTTTCTTCGTCCTCCAGCAGATCCAGATATCCGCAGATGGCTGTGAGCGGTGTGCGCAGATCGTGGGAAATATTTGTAACTGCGTCTTTTAATTCCCAGTCTCCCTGCTGGTAACGAAGACGGTCGTTTCGCAGTTGCTTTAGTTGTATATTTATTTCTTCGGCAAGGTATTTCATATCCTGGTCGCGGCTCCCAATATCTATGAGAGTATTGGTGTCCGAGGCGATACGGTCGGCAAATTTCTCCCGTATTTCCCTGGCCGCTTTTTTGAGCAGATAGATTTTGATTGCCAGAAAGAAAAGAATCAGGACAAGTATTCCAATCAGGATCCATAACCAGAATATCATAAACTACCTCCAGAGAAAGAGGGCATTTAAGCCCTCTTGATCATCTTATTTGATATTTTCCTTCCGAAAGATAAATATGCCAACGCCTGTAGATACCAGAAGGATGCCGGCAGAGTAAAGTGAAAGCAGAGCCGGTTCGTTTACTGACATCATGGAGAGCTGCATTACCTGGCCGGAGGGCAGAAAGTCATTGCAGAATTCCATTATATCCCGCAGGGCGCCTCTTGGATAGTCGGGATTCGGCTCAGCGGGTACTGTGATCTCATTTCCATAGTCATCAGTGTAACTGTAACTCTCCCATACCTCCGGCTGGTTTAAACCTGACATGATGGTGATAGAAACCAGGAGCAGAAAAAACACTGCCAGGATGTTGATCACCGCGGTGACTGCCCGGCTCTGGCAGATCATTGCGGTCAGAGTAAGAAGCCCTGTAAACGCGAAGCTCATCATAAAGCTGACCAGCACCATAACTACAATGTCCCGCGTCTCTATGGAAAAAGGGCTTAAGAGCGGTATGCCGATCAGAAGGGACGCGCACAGGAAAGACAGACACATCAGGAGTCCGGCAGTAAGACATACGATCAGATTCGACAGATAGATGGAGACCCGGGTATGTCCGATGACCAGTTTGTTGCGGATCGTGCCGTCGTTGTACTCGGTGCCGATAAACAGACTGATAAATGCGGACAGCAGGATTCCGATCACTGTGACATACGTAAAAAATCCGCTGTCAAGGGGGATCGGTACGTCATATCTCTCCTGATTGTAAAATTCGGCGATCCTGAGATACCCGCCGAACAAGAACATAAAGATCATAAAACCCCAGAAACATTTGCTTTTCTTCAGGCGTGAAAAACCTGCACCTAATAATCTACTCATTTTTCTTTCCTCCGATCAGATTGACATAATAGCTCTCCAGACTTTCCTCCCGCTCGGTCAGCGAGATCACGTCGCAGTTTTCTTTGTCGAGAGCCAGAACAAGACGGGTGATGTTGATCTTTCCGTAAATGTCGGCCATTGTATCGGAAAAAATTTTGTATTCCAGGCCAATCTCATCCAGTACGCGGGAAAATGCTTTGATATCAGACACCTGGACACGGATGCATTTGCGGCATGCCGCATCCAGTTCTTTCGCGCTTATCTCTTTTACCATGCGGCCTTTTTCGATGAATCCATAGTGGGTGGCAAGCCTTCCAAGTTCGTCAAGGATATGGCTGGATATGAGAAATGTAATGCCGTTTTCCCGGTTCAGTTTCAGGATCAGTTCACGGATCTCTATGATACCCTGGGGATCAAGCCCGTTGATGGGTTCATCCAGGACGAGAAAATCAGGATTTCCGGCAAGAGCGATAGCGATGCCGAGACGCTGCCTCATTCCAAGAGAAAAGTTTTTCGCCTTTTTTCGTCCCGTGTCAGCCAGGCCCACAAGTTCCAGAAGCTCAGGGATATCGTCAAATGAAGGGAGTCCGATGATCCGGTACTGTTCCTTTAAGTTATCCTCAGCTGTCATATCCAGATAAATAGAGGGGGTTTCTACAACGGCCCCCATCCTCCGGCGGTATCTGGCAATACCGGGTTCAGTATTGCGCGCCCCGTACAGGGAGTAATTCCCGGATGTGGGTTCCTGCAGTCCGCAGATCAGGCGGATCAGAGTCGTCTTTCCGGCTCCGTTCTTTCCGATAAAGCCATAAATAGCGCCCTTTGGCACATGGATGGAAAAGTCGTCCAGCGCCTGAAAACGCCGGTATCGTTTGCAAAGTGAATCTGCTGTCAGAATATAGTCCATAGTTCAGGCCTCCTGTCAATTCATGGTGTATTGATTTTTTACGAGGACTATTTTATCCGGCAGGGGTTAAGAAACCGGTAAAGATAAAGGTAAAGAAATGGTTAAGATTCATCCGATGTGGTCAGATCTTCGTTCATTTTAAAACCGATTCCCCATACGGACTCAATATAATCTTTTCCATTGATACTTTTTAGTTTCTTCCGTAGATTGCTTATGTGAACTTTCAGTGAACTTTCCACACAGTCTGGAGTATCTTCGCTGATCCGTTCCAGCATGAGGGACTTAGTGATCACCTGGGAAGGATTACGGAGCAGAAGTTTTAAGATGGCATATTCGGTTTTTGTGAGGTGAACGAGCATTCCAGATACGGTGACAGTCCGGGAAGAACTGTCCAGCCGGATCGCGTCAAAAGACAGGATAGAAGAATCCTCTTTTTGTGCTGCAGCGGCAGTTTCCCGAAGCTGTACGGCAATGCGGGCCAGCAGCTCTGCACTGTGAAATGGTTTTGTGATATAGTCCGCGGCGCCGCCCATGAGCAGTTCCACCTTATCGTTTATGTCTGCTTTTGCGCTCAGGACGATAACGGGAATATTGCGGATCAACGGCAGCAGTTCTTCGCCGCTTAAGCCCGGCAGCATCAGATCAAGCAGGATCAGATCCGGCCTGTGGGATGAAAGGTACAAGAGGGCTTCCGTCCCGGAGTACGCCCGCACGGTACTGTAGTTTTCTTTTGCAAGAATTTCTTCAAGCATGTCGCCGATGCAGACGTCATCGTCAATGATCATGATCTTTTTCAAGTAAGCCACCTCCGCCGCTGCAAATAAATGTTCCTGAAATTTCAGAATTGATGAACACATTTATGCATTCTTCTTTCATGCCTATTTTAGTCGGTACGGCAGACGAATGCAACCGGATTTCTGAAAAAGAACCAAATGGAAATAAAATGGATATTTTGACACCTGATATAATTGAAAAATGGAATTTTGTGTGATATGATCCTGTCATAAAATTACTGCAGAAAAGGAATGTTTCTGAGGGAACCGAAAAGCGCTTATCTGACAAAAAGCCAGGGCGACTACACGCTGGATGATTATTATCAGATCCCGGATGATATGCGGGTGGAACTGATCGACGGAGTGATCTATGATATGACGGCTCCTACTTCAGCCCATCAGCTGATCGCCGGATTCATTTACAGCAAACTTCTGGGACATGTTTTGGAAAAAAAGGGAGAATGTCTTCCTATGATCTCTCCTCTGGATGTCCAGCTGGACTGTGATAATAAGACTATGGTGCAGCCGGATGTGATTATCGTGTGCGGCAGAGATAAGATCATCAGCCGCTGTGTTTATGGAGCGCCCGACTTTGTTATTGAAGTGCTTTCAAAGTCAACGAAGAAGAAAGATTCTGTCATTAAGCTTCAGAAATATATGGACGCGGGAGTGAGAGAGTACTGGACGATCGATCCGGAACGGAAGACAGTTGTAGTGTATGATTTTGAAAATGAAGAATATCCGGTGATATATGGATTTGATGCAGAGATCCCTGTCAGGATATGGAACGGGGAATGCAGGATCAGTTTACCAGAATTATATGAACACATCCGTTTTCTGTATGAACAGAAGAAATGAGCGGAACAGAGCAAAACGGGGAGAATGAGTAAATGAGAGATCAAAAAAGAAAAAACAGGAAACTGAGATGGGAATACTCTGGGAGGGCGATAATGCTGTCCCTCCTGTCTGCTTGGATGCTTACAGCCTGCGGCAGCATGGGACCGGATGGTCCGGATACGGCGGCTCCGTCCGGGCAGGATGAGACTGTACAGGCGGCAAACTATGATTCGATCGGGGACGTGCCCGAATACAGCGGGGAGCCTTATGTAGAGATCAATGATAACCAGCCGGAATTTGAAGAGCAGGAACTGGTCACGGTCTCCTATGAAGAGTACAGCGGGCTGGATGATCTGGGACGGTGCGGAGAAGCGGAGGCATGTATCGGGGAAGATCTCATGCCTGCTGAGGAGAGAGAGCCGATCAGCCAGGTGAAGCCTACCGGATGGGAGAATAAGGAATACGAAAACGTAGACGGAAAATATCTGTACAACAGATGCCATCTGATCGGATACCAGCTGTCCGGTGAAAATGCGAATGAGGAGAATCTGATCACCGGGACCCGATACATGAACACAGAAGGAATGCTTCCCTTTGAAAATATGGTGGCAGAGTATGTGCATGAGACAGAGAATCATGTTATGTATCGTGTGACGCCGGTTTTTGAAGAAGATAACCTGGTCGCCTCCGGCGTGCAGATGGAAGCGGAGTCTGTGGAAGATGACGGGGAAGGCATCTGCTTTAATGTATATGTGTATAATGTCCAGCCGGAGATCACGATCGATTATTCTACCGGTGATAACTGGCTGTCTGAGACGGAAGGCCAGGTCGCAGCAAATGAGGAATCTGAAGCACAGACATATATATTAAATACAAATACTCATAAGTTCCATGAACAGGACTGCTCCGGGGCAAAGGACATCAAGGAAAAAAACCGGGAGGAATACACCGGAAGCAGGGAAAAACTCATATCTGAAGGGTATGAGCCGTGCGGCCGGTGCAAGCCGTAAAGCAGCAGTTCAGCCTGCACCATTCGGAAAACCGCACTACGTGCTTACTGCGGCTGGCGCCGCCGTTTTCCTCATAGACTGGCGCTTAGCACATCTGCACATCAGGAGACGGATTCTTATGCAAGCATAAATCCGTCTCCTGATGACAGACGGCTGAACTGTTACACGTAAATTTATTTGAAAAAATGTTGACAAACGGGATATTACAAAGTATACTGTACAAGTGGCGTGAAAAGCGCGCTGCCAGTACAGGGGATTGGTCAAATGGTATGATAGGGGTCTCCAAAACCTTTGGTGGGAGT
>ERZ1643250.2175-NODE-2175-length-15234-cov-7.148429_pt1 | contig 15234 bp, 16 predicted proteins | sample MGYA00579262_ERZ1643250 | MGnify/ENA primary metagenome ERZ1643250 (study PRJEB29033, sample SAMEA4952265) | chicken gut metagenome | biome: Broiler Chicken; feature: Gastrointestinal Tract; material: Caecum | place: Ireland | collected 2018 | study: Broiler...
AAGGAATTTGCATTATCATGACCAAAAGTAAAAGTATATATCATCTGGCGCTTGCTGGCGTCCTTTGTGCAATCGGTATCATCATCCCGATGTTCTCTCCAATTAAAATCACGCTTGACCCCATGAGCTTTACGCTGGCAAGCCACGTAGCAGTCTTTCTGGCAATGTTTATCTCCCCTGCTGTTGGTGCCGCCGTTGCGCTTGGAACAACACTGGGCTTTCTTCTCGGCGGATTTACACTGCCTGTTGTGCTTCGCGCACTTTCACATATTATCTTTGTCTCTATCGGCGCAATCTATCTGCAGAAACATCCTGATCTGCTTGATTTTAAACAGGCGGTTGCCAACCGCGGCCTCAAGATCCTGCTGCTTGGCTGTGGGGTAAGCGTTATTCACGCAGTATGCGAGGCATTGATTGTTATCCCGTTTTACGGCGCGCTTTCCATGTGGGAAGCTGTCCGGCTGATCGTCCTTTTGGTTGGCGTTGGTTCATTTGTACATTCCATGGTCGATTTCGCCATTTCATTGCTGATCTGGAAGCCGGTCAGCGGGACAATGCGTAAAGCCAAAGTGGTCTGATCAAATAAAATCCGGTGCGCGTCAGCGCACCGGATTTTCTGCTTCAGGAAACCTTTGTCCCGCCCCATTCGACGACAGTAAAGCCTTCCCGCCGAAAGGGCGTAAACTCTTGCGGTTCGATCTCCTGCGGCCGCTCGAGCGGCTTCCACGCCATGAACACACGCAGCATGCTGTCCGGCTCAGGCGTGATATCCAGCTTGGCATTCTGTGTATACCGCTCCTGCTGGAAGGAAATCAGATTGTATGCATTATCCTGCATCTGTGGCAGCCAATACACGATAAATTCATTGTATTCCTCCGGCGTCAGGCCGATCTCTGCCAACGTTTCCCGCAGGAAATCCGCGGTGTCTTCGCCTGCCACGCAAAATCCTTTGGAGAAATCGTATTCCGCATCGGTCACGCCTTCCCAGAACAGGTAGGAATACGCATTCCCCTCTGCGTCCAGAAGCGTACCATCCGGACGGGCAGTCACGTTCCAGCCGTCCTCATAGACCGGCCATGTGACAGTCAGCTCACCATCGTAATCCAGCCGGACACTGACCTCGGTCTCTTTCTCCGGATATAGGTATATGACCGGCTTGGCATCTGTCCCCTGCCCTGCAAGGCTGACTTCGCAGCCGCACAGCCCGACTGCCAGCATCATAGTCATGATACCTGCAACGACCTTTTTCATCCGGCATCCCTCCTTGTGCTTTGTACTCTGTCAGACGAGTGCGGACGGCTCTTTGTTCCGTTTCTGCCTATCATACGCCGGACGCCGCGTCTATTGACGCGGCGTCCTCACTCTCTCTTCCCCTTTGATAATAAGCCAGGTTGTTTACTTTTTCAGACGGTTGACAAAATCAAGAATAATATCTGTCGAATACTCAACGCCCAGCCGGCCCGCATTGATGCACAAATCATAGTGGTCGCACTTACCCCATACCTTACCGGTATAGTAGTTATAATACGTAGAGCGCTGTTTGTCCATCTTCTCCAGCGCGGACTCAGGTGTTTTGCCCTCGATCTCATAATCGCCGCAGGTCTGGATACGTTTGACACGGTCCTCGATCGAGCCGTGGATGAAAAAGTCGAATTTGTTCGGAAAATCGCGCAACACATGGTCTGCACAGCGGCCGACAATCACACAGGAAGAATCCTCTGCCATTTCCCGGATGATATTGGACTGCGCCAGATAGAGCTGATCGGTCAGGCTCATACCATTCAGACCGACCGAGCCAAACATGGTAAGCGAATACAGGAAGCTGTTGGTCGCACGCTTATCCAGCTGGTCGAAGAGCTTTTCATCAAAGCCGGTTTTCTTGGCTGCACGTGTAATCAGCTCGCGGTCATAGAACGGAATGCCAAGGTGGAGCGCGAGTTTCCGGCCGATCTCACGGCCGCCTGTACCATATTGACGGCTAATAGTGATAATCAAATTGTTATTCATAACGCACCCTCCTTACCAGTTCGAATTATGCAAAATGCATAATTATTTCTATGTTCAGTATGCACTATTTTATCGTATTTGTCAAGTGGCTTTGTAGGATTTTTTCAAATTCCCGAGGCAGCTCTGCGAGCAGTCCGACGGCTTGTTGCATCTTGCAAAGCACAATTATTTCTCTTGCATTCTTGTCTCATTTCCGGTATAATATAAATGTGCAGAGAGATGCTGAGCAAAGCACATACCAGCGCAGTTGGTATGTGCTTTTTTATTTTAATGAAAGAGGCGATCAGCGATGAAAAAAACAATGTTACTCGCGCACCGTGGTTTCTCTGGCGAATACCCGGAAAACAGCCCACTTGCTTTCCAGATGGCAGTGGAAAAAACCGATGCGGACGGCTTTGAGAGCGATGTCCATATCACGAAGGACGGAGAACTCGTAATCTTCCACGACGCCTCGGTTGAACGAACCTCTAATGGCACCGGCTGGATCAAAGATTATACTTATGATGAAATGCTCGCGCTGGATATTGGTGCATGGAAATCGCCGGAGTTCGCCGGCCAGCATATTTGGACCTTCGACCAGTTGTTGGATTTCTGCGATGAAACTCACATGCTGCTCAATATGGAGTTAAAAAACTATGAGGTATTTTATGAAGGTTTGGAACAGCGTGTGATCGATGCGATTTGCGCACATAAAATGCAGGACCGTGTCTTTGTCTCATCGTTCAACCATATTTCTATGCAGCATTTTAAGGAGCTTTGCCCGGATATCGAGACTGGCCTGCTGTACGACAAGCCGTTCCTTGATATTGACAAGTACATTGAGCGCTCCAACGCGGACAACATGCATCCCCGCTACATGCTGCTGCAGTACCAGCCCGAGCTGGTCGACCTGTATCATGGCCGTGGCATGAAGGTCAACACCTGGACAGTCAACGACGAAGAAAACATGCGAGACATGCTGAACCGTGGTGTGGACTGTATTATCTCCAACTACCCTGACCTGCTGTGCCGTGTGGCCAAGGAGGTACAGGGCTGAACCCCGGAGAGCTGCCATGCTGGATAAAAGCATCCCGTTTTACAACCTTATCCTGAAATGCGTCCGGCCTCCTACACTGGATATCCGGATGCCGCCAGGCTTCTCTCTCCGCCCATATCAGGATGGGGATGGCTCCTCATGGGCTGCGCTGGAATATGCAGTGGGCGATTTTGACTCACAAGATGACGCCCACGCATATTTCCTGCGCACCTATGGCAGACACGCAGAAGCGCTGCGACGCCGTTGTGTGATTGCAATCAGCCCGGATGGCAGGCCGGCGGGCAGCTGTATTGCCTGGTGGGACAGGCAGGCAGATGCTTTTGTCCCTTCCCTGCACTGGCTCGTTGTTGATCCTGCCTTCCAGCGAAACGGGCTGGGCCGTGCATTGTGCCTTGAGGCTATGTGGATCTTCCGTATTGCGGGTGAGTATCCGGTCTATCTGCACACCCAGCCATGGAGCTATGCGGCAATCCTGCTGTACACCGAGCTCGGCTTCCGCCTGCAGAAAACCGATACCTTTGCAGGGTATGAAAACCAGTATGAACAGGGCATGCAGGTCCTGCGTACGCTGCTCACCCCGCAGCAATACGACAGGCTGGCCGCCTGTGCCGAATAGGACTATTTCTATCAAATCCAGAAAAGGGCGTTTCCCGTGAGGAAACGCCCTTTTCGCCGTATTTCTTATATTCCTTTAGTCATTCCGGACATGCTCACAGCTCTTCTACGGATACCACACCCTCTGTTGCCTGCACCCATTGCAGCAAATCATTAATCCTGCATCTCTTATGAAGACGCAGCGTAAAGATTGCACATGCATTGTGCTTTTCACTGCCCTTTGCACGTGTGATCTCAACATTCAGGATGCTCAGCTTGTGGCTGCGGAATAAATCAAGCACCTTATTCAGACAATGCTTGTCAGAATACTCCATATACAGATTGATCTCCGGCACATCGTCCAGAATACGGTTTTCGATACGGGAGAAAACCAGCTCCGCAAACAATACGAGCGCCGTCGTACACAGGCCGCCTTCGTAAAACCCGCCGCCGAAAGACAGACCGATAATCGCGGCAGTCCACAAGCCCGCAGCGGTGGTCAGTCCGGTTACACGCTGCCGCCGCGTCACAATGATCGTGCCGGCGCCGATAAAACCGATACCAGCTACGACCTGCGCACCCAAACGTGCCATGTCAGTGTAATAATGCATGTTCAGGAACAGGTACTGGCTGGTCATTGTTGTCATGCATGCACCCATACAAATCAGGATATGGGTACGAAAGCCCGCAGGACGCCGCTTATACGCACGCTCCAGGCCAATGATGCCGCCACAAAGCACAGCAAGCAGCAGGCGGACAGCAATGGAGGCCAGCGTCACATCGCGCAGGCTGTTGAAAACAGAAAGCATGACGAGTCCTCCTTATATTAAAATTCATCAATTGTGTAAACACTGTCCAGCTCGGCAATTGCCGTCAAAAGCTCAGTATGAAGCTGTTTCTGCTCCAGCTGGACAAAAAGTACTGCACTGGGGTTGGGAGAGTACTCATTATGCCCGCGGTTGATATCCACATCGCAGATCTGTGCTCCCTGATCTTTGATTTTGCTCAAGATAGCACCAATATTATCCAATGAATGGAACTCCACGTATATGTTTATAAAACGCGCGCGTTCTACCAGCTCATTTTCAATAATTGGCAAAAAACGCATAACCAGGAAAATGAGTGCAGCACACAGCAGAACGGATTCATAAAAACCCGCACCGATAGCAAGCCCCATGCAGGCGGAAGCCCAAAGGCCTGCCGCAGTTGTCAGGCCTTTGATCTGCTGCCGCCCGGTTATCATGATCGTACCTGCGCCCAGAAAACCAATGCCGTTGACGACCTGCGCGCCAAAACGCGCGACATCCGTGCGGATGCCGAGTTCGGTGGACACATCCGCCCACTCAGTCGTCAGCATCACATATTCATACTGGCTGAGCACCATGGTCAACGCTGCGCCCAGACATACCAGCATATAAGTACGGCTGCCGGCCGGACGACGCTTGCGTCCGCGTTCCAGGCCCAGCAGGCCGCCGCACAGCATGGCAAGAATCAGGCGCAGGAGCAAGGAAGCCATATTCAACTCGCGCAAATAGGAGATCCAGTCGCCCACAGCTTCTTCGCCTCGCTTTCCGGTTCAAAAGGTCAGAGGGATTTGGTTGCTACAATGTTGACATCTGTCCCCAGGATGTTTCCAGCCAGCACCTGGCCGACCTTGACAGGGGACTTCGCAGACAGGCTGTTGATCAGCTGCATGCAGTCAAACATCTTCTCCTTGGGCAGCGGGCGGTCAGTCTTGACCGGCAGCCGCGCAATGTCCGCACCCTCGATCTTCACGGTGGAGGTGATGACACGCACCGGATGCAGCATCTCGTTCCTGCCGTATTCTGCGCCGCGCGGGCAGGCGTTGCCGGTCACCTTATAATCGTTCTCCTCATCCACTGTCAGATGGCAGCCCTTCGGGCAGGTGATACAGATCAGATTGGTCATTTCGACTCCTCCTCAATCGAAATCGTAAGCGCCCCCTGCGCCTTCTCCAGCAGGACGCGCGGCAGCTTGATGTTCTCCATCTCGCCGGGCGCCATGTGTTCGCGGCGGAAGGAAGCAATCTGCTCGCCCGCCTCGTCTTTGACCACAATACGGCTCTCCTTGCAGATCGCGCGCACGCGGAAGAATACATCCACTGCTGTAAAATCGGCGTTCATGCGGATATGCTGCGGTACGGTGTAGCCCACCAGATTACCGTTTTTGATATCCAGCACATCGCCCTCGGGCGCGCGGGTCCCCTTGCAGTATTCCGCCGCCGCGCGGCCGGCGCGTGCCGCCTCTGCGGTCACGAAGTCCACGAGGTCATGCACGTGCAGCACATTGCCGCAGGCGAACACGCCCGGGATCGAGGTTTCCATGTTTTCATAAACGACCGGGCCGTTGGTGCGCGGATCCATTGCCACATCCGCACCGCGGGACAGCTCGTTCTCCGGGATCAGGCCAACCGACAGCAGCACCGTGTCACAGTCGAAAGTCATCTCGGTGCCCGGAATCGGACGGCGGTCCGGGCCGACTTCAGAGACGATCACGCGCTCAACGCGGTCGCGGCCCTGGATATCAGTAATTGTATGCGAAAGATAGAGCGGGATGTCAAAATCATGCAGGCACTGCACGATATTTCGCGTCAGGCCGCCGGAATACGGCATAACCTCCACACAGGCGAGCACCTTGGCGCCCTCCAGCGTCATGCGGCGTGCCATAATCAGGCCGATGTCGCCCGAGCCCAGGATGAGCACGCGCTTGCCAACCATGTAGCCCTCAATATTAAGGTATCGCTGCGCAGTACCTGCGGTAAATACGCCCGCCGGGCGCGTGCCAGGGATGCCGATCGCGCCGCGGGTGCGCTCGCGACAGCCCATGGCCAGCACGATCGCGTCTGCGTCGAGCACCTCATAGCCGCCGGCCGATGAAACAATATGCACCTGCTTATCCGGCGTAACCTCGAGCACCATGGCGTCCAGACGGACATCCACGCCGGTCTGGCCAACCATTTCGATGAAACGTCCCGCGTATTCCGGCCCGGTCAGTTCTTCTTTAAAATAATGCAGGCCAAAACCATTATGGATGCACTGGTTCAGGATGCCGCCCAGTTCACGGTCGCGTTCGACAATGCAGATCGAGCGGCAGCCCGCTTCCCAGGCAGCATTCGCCGCGGACAGGCCCGCCGGGCCGCCGCCGATGATCACAAGCTCGTATTTCATGCCTGATCCCCTCCCTTGGTCGTTCCGGTGAGAATGTACGTCCCGTCGCCATCCTGACGGATATCCAATGGGCTGACGCCCAGTTCGCGCGACAGGATGTCCACCACGCGCGGCCCGCAGAATCCGCCCTGGCAGCGGCCCATACCGGCCCCTGCACGGCGTTTAATACCGTCCACCGAGCACGGCGGGATGGGTGAATGGATCGCAGCGACGATCTCGCCCTCCGTGATGGTTTCACAGCGGCAAATTACGCGTCCATAACGCGGGTCCTTCTTAACCAGTTCCGCTTTTTCTGCGTCGGACAGCTCTTTGAACCGGATCTGCTCACGGGTGCCGTCCCAATCCTGTTTTTCCTCCAGCACAAGCCCCATGCCCTGCAGCAGTTCAGCCGCATATTCCGCGATTGCGGGCGCCGCGGACAGGCCGGGAGATTTAATACCAGCCAGATGCAGCAGGTTGGGCATGTTCTTCGCCGGGCGTATGATGAAGTCCGCCTCGCTCGTATTAGCGCGGACACCTGCAAAGTTTCGGATAGACTGCCGGAAATCAATGCCCGGCACGCTCTTGTGGCTGACCTCAGCCACTTCATCCATACCGCTCAGGGTCGTCTCCCGGTTGAGCGGCCCCTGCACGTCGTGCGCATTCGGACCGACGATCAGGTTGCCGTGCACGGTAGGGGCGACCAGCACGCCCTTGCCCGCTGCAGTCGGGCACTGGAAGATCACGCGGCTGACCAAGCTGCCGCTGGACTTGTCCAGCAGATAATATTCACCGCGCGAAGGATGTGCCTGCCACTCACATTCTCCTGTCATTGCGGAAATCTCATGCCCCCAACCGCCCGCACAGTTGACGACAAAACGGGTTTCATAGTCGCCGGTTGAAGTGTGCAGCAACACACTGTTGCCTTGATCCTCCATACCGGTTACCACACTGCGCAATTTGAGCTCCACGCCGTTGCGGACCGCAGTTTCCGCCTCTGCAATGCACAACCCCCACGGATCAATGATCGCGGCGGACGGCGCATATAGAGCGGCGCATACGTTTTCTGAAAGCCCCGGCTCCATTTCGCGGGCCTCTTCCCCGCTCAGGAGCTGCAGCCCCGGCACACCGTTTTTGTTGCCGTTTTCCAGCATTTTCTCCAAATGTGCGCGCTGCGCCTCGTCAAAGGCGAGGACGAACGACCCTGTGCGTTTGTACTTGACCGAAAGCTTGCGGCAGAGTTCCTCCATCATTGCGGAACCCCGGACATTGAGCTTTGCCATCAGCGTGCCGTGCGCCGGATCATAGCCCGCGTGCACGACTGCGCTGTTCGCCTTGGTGGTGCCCATAGCAACGTCGTTCTCCTTTTCCAGCACCAGTACGCGAAGCTGATACCGCGAGAGCGTATAAGCGAGCGAAGCGCCAATGACACCACATCCAATAATCGTTACATCGTACATGCTCTTTATCCCTCCATCTTTTTGACAAATAAAAAAGTCAAAGCGCACAGCCGCATACCGATATTCTCTATCTGCAATGCAGCTACTCGCTCTGACTCATATCTCCAGGCAAACGAAGCAATTATTCTTTTGTTGACTTAACTATAGCATAGGGGATTTCAGATTGCAAGCGAAATTTGCAGGTATATGCAAAAAATTATATATCCCACAGCATCTCACAGGTTGTAGACACAGCTTGTGCACCGGCAGAAAGCGCCGCAACGATATCCTGTTTATCCGTCAGCAGGCCGCTTGCGATGATCGGCTGGCGTACCTTGTGAGACAGCCGCTCCAGAACGCGTGGTTGTGTACCCGGCAGCAGGTCCACTGCATCCGCATTCGAACTTTGACGCAGCACATTTTCAAAGGACAGGGAGTCGAGCAGGAAAAAACGCTGGATGGTCAACAAACCCAGCTGCTTCGCATGGCGGATAATGTTGGGACGCGTGGAGATAATTCCATCTGCAACCGTATTCTGCGCAATGAAATCCGCGCAGATATCTTTGGCTGTCATCCCTTCAATCAGGTCTGCATGGATAAATACCAGTTTGCCGGCATCCTTAGCACGCTGTGCAAGTGAGGCAATATTCAAAATTGTCCCATAGAGGAAAAAAACAGTGGTGCAGTCGCTCTGCAGCGCCTTTTCCAGCCCCTCGTCGCTTTTCAGTGCCGCAATAACCGGTGCATCCTGTATCGCTTCCATAAAATCAGATTGTTTTTGTCCTATCTGTGTCATTGGTGGTGTTTTCCTCCCGATGTTCTCTCTTTTGATTATGTCTTTCAGGATATTCGCAGCCTATCCGTCTTGGCATTTCTATCATGCATGTATTATATCACACTTTTCTGCTGTTGAACAAGAAGGTCTGCATTTCTCATCCATAGGACATTTTGCATAAAACACATGAAAAGATTATGTTAAATCTGTGAAAAAAGTTAAGAGATTTCAAAAAATCACTTGTCACAGAAAAATATGCATGTTAAACTGAAGTCAGTCGAATAGTGTTGCTATCAGAGTTGTGAGCCAGGGTAACGATCAGCTTTTTCCCGAAACGGGAAAAGGAGCGTATAGGTATACCTGGCTTTTTTTGTTGCCTAAATATCAGGGGACAGAGCAGCACAAAAGCGATGTATCGATTGGAGATGATAATGCAACAAAAAAAGATCGGCGCCGGTTTCATACCGGTAAAACCATCAAAAAGAGGGGTGGAAAGACAAAATGTTTAAAATGCTCAATCCGAAGCGCTTTTATCGTGCAGTGGGAAAGAGGAAATTTCTTGAGTTTATTTTACTGGCAGCTTTCATTTTGTTCTTCTATGGGCCATTAATCAATATGTTGATGCTGGCCTTTGCAAATGAATATCAGGCTCCTGCAATTTTACCACAGGAATGGGGCTTCAAATGGTGGCAGTATGTATTTAGTCAGGACAGTCTTGTTTCCTCAATCGTGCAGTCATTTATCGTTGCAATTGTCACAACGATCGTGTCCGCGATTCTATGTATTCCCGCAGCTTACTCGATTGCGCGATTTAAATATCGCGGCCGCAAGTTGTTTATGCTGTCCTTCCTGCTGACCAACGCTTTCCCGAAGCTTGGCATTTACACTTCAATTGCTGTTTTGTTCTATAAGTACAACTTAATGGGTACATACACAGGCGTTATCATTATCCACATGATTAACTCCATGATGTTCATGGTATGGCTTCCGGCCAGTGCGTTTCGGTCGGTTCACCGCCAGCAGGAGGAGGCGGCGCGTGATGTCGGCGCAGGTCCGGTACGCACTTTCTTCAAGGTTACCCTCCCCATGGCTATGCCTGGCATTTCCGTTGCAACGCTTTACACGTTCCTGGGCTCCATGGAGGAGGCACAGGGCACCATGCTGGTCGGCATGGCAAGAGTGCAGACCATGCCGGTCGCGATGTACGGTATCGTTTTGGACTCCTCGGCTGTACAGATCGGCGCAGTATTCGCTATCCTGCTGATTATTCCTTCTGCCGTCCTGATTTTCGCAATGCGGAAATATATTGGCCCCGAGGCGATTGCCGGCGGTTTCAAGATGAAATAAGCGGGTTTCCGAAAACATCGACTGGAGGATGAAGAAATCAATGAGCGAGCGTAAAATCAAACTTCAAATCAAGGATATGACCAAAAAGTACGATAACGGAGACGGCGTGGAGCACATCAATCTGGATGTGTATGAAGGCGAGATTGTCACCTTCCTCGGCCCCTCGGGCTGCGGTAAGACCACCATTCTTCGTACCATCGGCGGGTTCCTTGATGTAACCAGCGGCGATATTACGGTAGACGGCCAGTCTATTGTCGGACTGCCGCCTGAAAAGCGGCCGACTGCAATGGTGTTTCAGAGTTACAACCTCTGGCCTCATATGACTATTTATGAGAATCTGGCATTTGGCCTCAAGCTGCGCAAGGTTCCCAAGGCAACAATCGATAAGGATATCAAGGATATCCTCGCACTGGTTTCGATGAGCGGCTGCGAGAAAAAGTATCCCAGTCAGCTGTCCGGCGGCCAGCAGCAGCGTATTGCAATTGCGCGTTCCCTGCTGCTCAAGCCTTCCCTGCTTCTGCTTGACGAGCCTTTCTCCGCACTGGATGCAAAGATCCGTCAGCAAATGCGCGAAGAGTTGAAAAAGATCCAGCATGACCTGGGCATTACAGTTATCTTCGTAACCCATGATCAGGAGGAGGCTATGTCGCTCTCCCACCGCATCGTGGTTATGAATAAGGGCAAATTCGAGCAGATCGGCACGCCATCCGAGATCTACGATCACCCGGCGACCCGCCATGTTGCTTCGTTTATCGGTGAGATGAACTTCCTCAACAGTTCAGACGGCAAGACGATCGCAGTTCGTCCGGAAGATATTTCCGTAACCGAAGGTTCAGATGGAAATTACACGGGCATTGTCCGTACGATCATGCTGCTTGGACACTATGTTGTAATCACAGTGCAACATGGCGACGACATTGTCAAGTGCAATGTTGACCGTGAACTCAGCGACCGACTCAAGGTTGGCGATCAGGTCAGCCTGCAGATTGGTAAACACAATGTATTCTGATATGGTTAGGCAACCAGAGGCTGTTGCAGGTTTCCCTCCAGCGGCTGCCCCTGATTATTCACTATAAAAGCTGCATTTCAGAAAAGAGAAGGAGAATGACAAATGAAAATGAAGCGTTTAGGTTCTATATTGCTGGCCGGCGCCATGATGGCTGCCACTCTGGCCGGCTGCGGCGGCGGCGGAAGCGGCGACAACACTACGGCTGACGGCAAGTCCACTGTAACCCTCTGGGCAACCGGATCGGACAACGTCCGCGCCATTTTTGAGACATTGGTCGAGGATTTCAACACCAATTCCGAGTATGCCGACCAGTATCAGGTTGAGCTGCAGTTTATGCTTTCCGGTACCGGCGCACAGACCCTGGCCGACAGCGTTGCTGCTGCGATTAAGGCGGGTCAGACTGACACCGACTATGATATCGTTGACTGGAGCGGCGACGACCTTTCCAAGATTGTTTCTCAGGTCGGCGAAGATGCTTTTGTCAAGCTGGACCGGTCCAAGATTCCGAATGCGGCTTCTGTAGAGGCAGAGAGCTCTGTCGCAGCTGATTACGTGCAGCCTTACCGCGGCACAACCGTTATCCTTGCATACGACTCTGAGAAGGTTCCGAACCCGCCCACGACTTGGGAGGAGCTTGAGCAGTGGATGAAGGATAATCCGGGCCGCTTTGCTTACAACACCCCGGGTACCGGTGGCGCAGGTGACTCGTTCGCCCGCACGGCTGTCTACAACTTCCTGCCGGAAGAGGCAATGACCTCGGACGATCCCAAGTGGGAAGAGCAGTGGGATGAAGGCTTCAACTATCTGAAGGATCTGCACCAGTACATGTACTCTTCTGGTGGTTCTATCGTTTACCCCAACAAGAACCAGGGCACGCTCGACCTGCTCAACCAGGGTGAGATCGATATGTGTGCAAACTGGGCGGATATGGTGCTCAGCCAGCGCGCACAGGGTGCAATCAAGGATACCATCCAGATCGCCCAGCTGGATCCGGCACTGACCGGCTCGCTGCAGACTCTTGCAATTCCGACCATTGGTTCCAACGAGGAAGGCGCTTATGCATTCATGAACTACATGCTGTCTCCTGAGGCGCAGCAGATCATGGTCACTGAGATGGCTGCTATCCCGCTGATTGACACCTCCGAGATGGATATGACTGGTTATGAAGATCTGGCTGGTCTGGATGTTTCCAACTTCCGCATTATGTCTATCGGCGACCTCGCTACTGACTTTAACGCCCGTTGGGACAGCGAGATCGGTTCTATTGGCTGATTTATTAAGAACGAGGGGATAATATGAGCAAAAGCCTGAAACAAAAACTGGTTGCCTATGGCCTGGTTCTACCGGCCTTCCTGGTCGTCATGCTCACGGTCGCTTACCCGATCATTTCGGCTGTAATCCAGAGTTTTCAGGATGAGGATACCGGCGCCTGGACGCTGGATAACTACAAGTATTTCTTCACAGACCCTGCGCAGGTGAAGAATATCCTTTACACGCTGTATGTCGTCATCCTGACGGTTGTGATCGCGTTGGTCGTTGCCTATCTTTTGGCACTATATCTGCGTTTTGTACACTCCGGCATTGCCAAATCTATTGGTACGCTGTACCTGCTGCCAAGATTTGTGCCTGCTATGTGTGCAGTTTACGCGATGATCACCATTATCCGTGATTCCGGCCTGATCAACCGTATCGGGCAGCTGTTTGGTCTTGACATTCAGCTTGGGCTGATGTATGATGCTAGCGGTCTTATTCTGATGAACCTCTGGTTCAACATCCCGTTTGCGGCTTTAATGATTACTGCCGGTCTGGGTGCAATTCCAGACTCGATCATTGAGGGCGCACGTGACGTTGGTGCAGGAAAGTTCAAGGTATTTACCTCTATGATCCTGCCGTTGTCTCTGAAGGATGTCGTTGTCGCGGGTACATTTGTGTTCATGACCAATGTTGGTTCGTTCACAACCCCGTACTTGATGGGTGGCAATGCACCGAAGATGCTTGGTATCGCGCTGTTTGACCAGTTCAACCGTTATCTGGCCTATAACCGTTCGGCCGCGCTCTCGGTCATTATGTTCCTGATCTGCTCGGTTTCCGCAGCGGTATATATCTACACCAACCTGAAGGAAAACGACTGGGAGAAATAACCGGATTCTTAGAAGGAAAGGAGAGGGCCATTCCCTCTCCTTTCTTCGTATGTAACAGGAGGAAGCAAAACATGTCAACCAAATCCCTGATCACCGCCCACTCGGGGGCAGATGACACCCCTGATAACAGTCTCGCCTTTGTTCGCTATGCGCTTACCCTGCCTGTAGATGCACTGGAAGTCGATGTAAGGCGACGTGCAGATGGTGTGCTCGCAATTGGGCATGATGAAGCCGGAGATACTGCCCCTACCCTGCTGGATGTGTTCGCGCTGGCGGGCGCACATCCGTCAGTCAAAGTCAACTGCGACCTAAAGGAGCCTGGGCTGGAGCAGGATGTGTATCAGCTGGCGATACAGGAGGGCCTTTCCGGCCGTATCATTTACTCCGGTACGGTAGATGTAAACGCATTGGACAATATTCCCGGACTGAGGGAGTCCGTGGAGATATACCTGAACCTGGAGGAGTATGTTCCTGATCTTTATAACAACTATCGAAACATACCGGATTTTGAGTTAAAAGCGGCCGAAACTATCTGTAACATCTGCACGGAACATGGTATCCATGTGGTCAACATGAATCAGATTCTTGTCACCAAGCGGTTCTGCGAACGACTGGTGCAGAAGGGTCTCGGCGTGTCCGCATGGACGGTGGACTGGCCGGAGGAAATGCAGTGGTTTTTCGCCAACCGTGTGCATAACCTCACCACCCGCCGGCCGAAAAATGCGCTCACAGCCCGCAGCACCGCGGATCAGGGTTGAGTTTCTGCAAAAGAAAAAGAACACGCTGCGAAAGCAGCGTGTTCTTTTATTACCGGATCAGCATAGGACCGACCTGATTGATATTGCCTGCCCCCATGGTGAGCACCAGATCATTCGGCCCGGCCTCGCGGCGTAGGTAGTCCGCGATTTCCTCAAATGTGTCAAACGCTACCGCGCCTGGCACCTGCTCCGCCAAATCGGACGAGTAAACGCCAACCGTATTCTGCTCACGCGCCGCATAGATCGGCGCAAGCACCGCCTGGTCACACATCTTGAGTGCTTCCACAAACTCGGGAAACAGCGCCTTGGTGCGCGTATAGGTGTGCGGCTGGAACGCACACAGGATGCGGTCAAAATGCATCTCACGTGCAGTCGAGAGCGTAGCCTTCATTTCGCTCGGATGGTGGGCATAGTCGTCCACCACAGTGGCACCGTTCGGCATCTTGCCGACCAGCTGGAACCGGCGGGACGAGCCCGTGAACCGGTTGAGCCCCCTCTCGGCCGCCGCGCCCGGCACGCCGAGAAACTCCGCCGCCGCACAGCAGGCCAGCGAGTTGAGCATATTGTGCCGCCCGGGCACAGACAGTTCGACACGGGCATATTCCCTGCCCTCTACCAGCACGGTAAAACGATAATAACCGTTCTCGTCACGGATGTCCTCCGCACGTACATCTGCATTTGTATTCAGGCCGAAGGTGCGGATGCGGCGGTCCAGCCCGTCCACACAGCGCATGGCGTTCGGATCATCGCCGTTGACCACCACAAGGCCGTTCATCGGCGTCAGCTCAACGAACGAGCGGAAGGAGTGGATGATATCGTTCAGGTCCTTGAAAAAGTCCAGATGATCCTCCTCCACATTGAGTACGACCGCAACCGTCGGCGCAAAGCGCAGGAAAGAGTTGCAGTATTCGCAGCTCTCCGCGACAAAGCAGCCCTTGCCGCCGATGCGCAGCGTGCCGCC
>ERZ1643250.2176-NODE-2176-length-15218-cov-4.562554_pt1 | contig 15218 bp, 12 predicted proteins | sample MGYA00579262_ERZ1643250 | MGnify/ENA primary metagenome ERZ1643250 (study PRJEB29033, sample SAMEA4952265) | chicken gut metagenome | biome: Broiler Chicken; feature: Gastrointestinal Tract; material: Caecum | place: Ireland | collected 2018 | study: Broiler...
GTGCTTCAGGCCCGTATACTTTCCGTAATCGGCGAACGACTCGCCGATCTGAAGGGCGAGCTCCCGCGTGGGGGTCAGAACGAGGGACCGAATAGCACGGCGGCCGCTTTTCCCGTGCGACCTTCCCCTCCGTTCGCGCCGAAGCGGAACGGTCTCTTCCGCGACGGCCGACGGTTCCCGTTCGAGGGACCGTTCCTCGATCAGTCTCTGCAAGAGGGGCAGGGCGAACGCCGCCGTCTTGCCCGTGCCGGTCTGGGCGATTCCGAGAATATCCGCACCCCGCAGGACGATCGGAATAGCCCGTTGTTGGATGGGCGTGAGCTCGTCGTATCCTTTTTCGCGGACAGCCTTCAAAATAGGCTCCGCCATGTTCAGTTCGTTGAATGTCATAATGATTTCGTGTCCGCATTCGCGGACGTTTTTAGTGGTCGGCCGCCCGAAGCGGCCCGATAAAAAATAGAGAAATTGTTTCCGGCTCCCCTGACCGCGCAGGGCGCCTTTCGCCCGGCCGGAAAGACAAGAGCCTTCAGAAACAAGAGACGTGAAGCCGGGCTTGCGCTCGCCGGCAAAGAATGATTTCATTCGCGTTGCATCGTTGAATTGGACATAAGCCGTCTTCGGTCTCCGCCGTGAGACTTACTCTGGCCGTTTACTGCCGAAACAAAGAAAGCTTATAAAGGTCGATTTCAACGATGAAAGAACCGGAGCAGGAACGCGCCCGGGAAATGCAAAGAAGATAAGGATCAGAATGAACTCGCGTTGTTTACTGCTCAAAGGTAAGGATTATTTTCCCGTTCGCACCATGTTCGGCAAAAAAAACGCCGCCGTCTCCGATCCCGGACGTCGGAACGCCCGTTCGCGGCTATATACAAGCCTCTATGGGACAGCGCGCTGAACCGGCCTGCACGTGACAGAAGAACGGACAATAATTTTACCGGGATGTGGCTAATCGCTTTTGTGGCGATTGAGCCATGTGTTAGCCGCGCTTTTTTATTTCCGCACGGCTCAACGGCGCGCTATCTTCGGCCCGGCATCCGGAACGCGGACGGAGAAACTCCCTCCAGCTTGCGCCCCATGTAGAATACATTCCACGCATCCTTGCCGTAACCGCCGCCCAGACACTCGAATGAGGATGCCGAGGCTTCCCGCACCTTGCCTCCCCGGAAGAAAACCGTCCAGTCGTCTTTGCCGTAGCCGCCACCGAGGCTCCCGAACGACGAAGCGGAAGCGTCCTTCACCTTTTTGCCCCGGTAAAACACGTTCCAGTCGTCTTTCGCGTACCCTCCGCCCAGACCCTCGAACGACGAGGCGGAGGCGCCGTCCACTTTCACTCCCTCGAAAAAGACGCTCCACGCATCCTTGCCGTAGCCGCCTCCCAAATCCTCGAACGACGAGGCAGAGGCGCCGTCCACCTTCCACCCCCTGTAATAGACGTTCCATGCGTCCTTCGCATACGAGCGGCCTCGGCTCGGCCGGGAAAACCCGGCATACTCCGCAACGAGGGAACATGCGTCGTCCGGTGCGACGACGCCCGACGATCCGGCGCCGAGAGCAGCGCACGAAAGGATAACGGAGAGGAAAACGATTCTCATAGCTCGACGGATTTGATGGCTCATCGGGCAAAGATAGCGAGATCGGACGACAAACGCCGCCCGACCCGAAACTTTCCGGCAAAAAACACGGAACCCGCCGCAAGCCCGACCGTTCAGCGACCGGACGAACCGCACCCGAGCCGGTAGCTCAAGGCGCCGGACGGACAGCGTTCGATCTGTTCGATCAGCTGCCGCGTCGTCGCCCGGGTCGGATCGACCCACGGCCGCAAGCGGGGCCTGTAAACCTGAGGAAGCATCCGGACACAGACTCCGGCGTGAGTGCAGAGACCGGGCTTCCAGATCACGGTCAGCTCGCCGTTGGTATATTCCCTGACTATTTCCATGATCGCTCAAATTCATCCATAAGAAGGCAAATGCGCCGACCTGCCGTCACTCCCGCGCGACGATCCGTTCCCACCGGGGATTCTTCCGAATGTACCCGGCCACGAACGAGCACCGGGGAATCAGCCTCAGGCCCTGCCGGTCGATGTCGGCGAGCGCCTTTTCGACCAGTCGGCTCCCGATGCCTCGTCCGGCCAGTTCGCGGGGAACTTCGGTATGGGTCAGAACGATCACGCCGTCCGCGGGCTTCGCATACTCTATCATGGGAGTCAGCCCGTCGATACGGAACTCGTAACGCTTACGCGGAGCGTTGTCGAACAGTTCGTATGCCTTCATGACTTTTTCCGTTTGCATCGGCCGGAATCCTGCAACTCGGATACCAAACGGGAAACGCCCGCGCCGCTCCCCTTTCTGCCCGACGGTTCGCGGCACGGTTCGGCCCGTACAGGAAACGCCCCGCGCAGAGGTTTTCCTTGCACAACGGCCATTCACGGTCCAAGGCCGCGAATCGGCCCGGATTTTCGGACAGTCGCGGGACTGTTCGCCGCGCAACCGACAAATAAGCCGGAGTTGCCGGGCGAACAAAGAACGCCCGAGAAAACGAACAAGAGAAGATACTCGCCGCCGGATGCCGAGCGGCAGAACCGCCGGAGCGTCCCGCTGCGCCGAGCCATCTGCAGCCAAACCTCGGACTGCCTACCCGGCGCTTTCGCTGCCATGCGGTCACAAACGCAAGTCGGATGAGGAAACAACCGGATCAGTACCTGCGAAAAAGGATCAATCGAGGTAGTGCAGTATGCCGCCGCTGATCTGGAGCAGCGAAATCTCGCAAAGCTTCGTATTGTACTGGGCCGAGAGAATCCGCTCCTCGGCATCGAGCAGGCTCTTCTGGGCCTCGCGCATCTCGATGCCCGACAGGTCGCCGAGCAGATAACGCTCCATGGCGATCTCGTAATTCTCGTTCGCGGCGACGAGGTTCTCCTCCTCGAGCTTGAGCAGCTCCACGTTGTTGCGATAAGCCTGCCAGAAATTCGAGAAATCGGCCTCCAGCGACAGTTCGAGCTGTTCGGTCCGCAACCGGGCGTTGTCGATCTCGATCCGGGCATTGCGCTGCTCGCGGCGGCGATTACCGTCGAAAATCGTCATGCCGAGCGTCAGGCCGGCATCGGGACCCAGCGTGCGGCGCTGAAGCGTCGAGCCGCTGCCGTAGCGATTCAGCGAGTAACCGTACCCCGCGCCGAGCTTCAGATAGGGATAATTGCGCGAGCGAAGCGTCTGCAGATCGAGTTCGGCCAGTGTCTGCTCGCGGGCCGAGCGAAGCAGCGAGGCGTTCGCGCGCAGCATCTGCCGTTCGAGCTCCCGGCGGTCGAGCGTCTCATCGACCCGAATCAGCGAGTCGAGCACCAGAATGTGCCTGTCGACGCTATCGACGGCCATCAGCTCGTTGAGCCGGATACGCGAAGCGAATACGAGCTCCTGCTGCGTGATGTACTGCGAGCTGTCGGCATTGAAGTCGACCCGCGCCTGCAACAGGTCCAGACGGGAGAAACTGCCGATCCGATAGCGCGCCTCGACGATGCGCAGCCGCTCTTTGGAAAGCGACACGGCGTAGCGGAAGTTCTTCAGCCGGATTTTCTGCTGGACGAAATTGTAGTACTCGGCCGCCAGCGAAGCGACGAAATCCTCGATCGCTATGCGCGTCTCCAGCTCGCCCTGAGCCTTGAGCTCCTGCAGGCGGCGATAATCGGTCCGTATGCGGAAACCCTCGAAAATCGTCCACTCGAGGTCGAGCCCCGCCGACACGGTCTGGTCGTACGCCCCGTTTTCGGAGGACGTCTCTCCGGCTCGCGGACGGGTGCGGCTATCGGACAGCGCTCCGTCGTAGCCTGCCGAAAGATCGAGCGTCGGCAGAGCCCCGGCTGCCGCCCGGGTCGCATTCGACGAACTGATCCGCTCTTCGTTGCGGGCGATGCGAATCGAGTAATTGCGCTCCAAGCCCGTCTCCAGACAGGACTTCAGCGTATAAGGGGTCTGCGCGGACAAGACGGACAAGCCGCACAGCGCCCAAGTCAGCGACAGGAATCTTCTCATGCTTTCTTCTTGTGTCTGTCGGTGGAAATATAGCTGTACATGGCCGGAACGATGTAAAGCGTCAGCAGGGTCGAGACGAGCATGCCGCCGACGACGGCCACACCCATCGCCACGCGGCCGGCAGCTCCCTCGCCGGTAGCCACGGCTAACGGAATCAGTCCCAGCACGGTCGAGGCGCTGGTCATCAGAATCGGGCGCAGGCGCTGCAACGCGGCCTGCTCGATCGCCTCCCCGCGGGCGAGCCCCGACTCCTGCTTCTGATTCGCGAACTCGACGATCAGGATACCGTTCTTGGCCACCAGCCCGATCAACATGATGATGCCGATCTGGCTGAATATGTTCATCGTCTGCCCGCCCGCATACATGAACACGAGCGCCCCGGCCACCGCCAGCGGTACGGTGAGCATGATCACCAGCGGGTCCTTGAAGCTCTCGAACTGCGCGGCGAGGATCAGATAGATCAGCACGATGGCCAGCACGAAAGCGAACATCAGGCTCGACGAGCTCTCGCGGAACTCCTTCGAATCGCCGGCCAGCGCCGTGCGGAACGTGTCGTCGAGCGTCTCGCGCGCGATGCGGTCCATCTCGTCGAGGCCCTGCCCGATCGTCTTCCCCTCGGCCAGTCCGGCCGATACGGTAGCCGAAACGAAACGGTTGTAGCGATAAAGCTGCGGCGGAGCGACTGCCTCCTGCAACGACACGAGGTTATCGAGCTGCACCATCTCGCCGGCCTCGCTGCGCACGTAGATCGACTTGAGGTCGGTCGGCTTGTTGCGCTGTTGGCGATTGATCTCGCCCAGAATCTCGTACTGCTTGCCGTTCATGTAGAAATAGCCCATGCGCTGGCCGCTGAGGCCGTACTGAAGGGTTTCGGCTATGTCGCGCGTACTGACGCCCATCAGACCGGCCTTGTCGCGGTTGATCGTGATGCGGGCCTCGGGCTTGCTGAACTTCAGATCGACGTCGGCCATCTGGAAAACGGGGCTCTCGTAGACCTTCGCCATAAATTCGGGCAGTACCTGCTGGAGCTTCTCGAGATTGGTCGCCTGCAGCACGTACTGCACGGGCATCTGGCTCCGGCGGCCACCGAACGTACTCTGCTGCTGCACGAAAGCACGGGCCATCGTCTTGGATCGGACGGCTTTCGACAACTCCTCGGCGATCTCCATCTGCGAGCGGTCGCGGTCGGCAATATCCCGAAGCGAAATCCGGACATTGCCGCTCCCGCTCGACACGCGGGCCGTAATGGCCTCGGCCTCGGGAACGAGCGAGTCGACCAGACGGTTGATGTCCTCGGTATAATCGCGTATGTACTCGTAGGTGACTCCCTCGGCCCCGCGCGTGTTGATCGATATGGACGAGCGGTCCTCGAGCGGAGCCATCTCGGACGGGATACGGCTCCAAAGCACCCAGATCATCCCCACAGTCAACAGCACGACCGGTATGGCCACGACCCTCCGGCGCATGAATGCCGCCAGCGTCCGGGCATAGAGGCGGTTCATCCCGTCGAAGAAAGGCTCGGTCGCCCGGTAGAACCAGCTCTGCCGCTCTTTCCGCACGAGCATCTTGGTAGCCAGCATCGGAGTGAAGGTCAGCGCCGCGAAAGCCGAAATGAGCACGGCGCCCGTCACGACCAGACTGAACTCGCGGAACAGGCGGCCGGTCGTGCCCTGCATGAAAACGATCGGGAAAAAGACGGCCACGAGCGTGATCGTCGTCGAAATGACGGCGAAGAAAATTTCCTTCGATCCCTCGATTCCCGCCTCTTTGGGCGTCATTCCCCGCTCGATACGGATATAGATGTTCTCGGTCATCACGATCGCGTCGTCGACGACGAGACCGACGGCCAGCACGACGGCCAGCATCGACAGCACGTTGATCGAGAAGCCGGCTATGTACATGACGAAAAACGCCCCGACGAGCGATACCGGGATCACGACGCACGGAATCAGCGTAACGCGCCAGTCGCGCAGAAACAGGAAAATAATCACGATCACGAGCAAAAAGGCGACGTAGACCGTCTCCTTCACCTCGTCGATCGAGGCGCGGATGAACTTCGTATTGTCGAATCCGAAGCGCGTGACGACGTCTTCGGGCAAATCCTTGCTCATCGTTCTCAACCGCTCGTAGACGGCGTCGGCAATGTCGATATGGTTGGCTCCCGGCTGCGGAATCACGACGACGCCGACCATCGGAATGCCGTCCATCTTCATGTAACTGCGCATGTCCTGCGGACCGAGCTCGGCCCGGCCTATGTCGCTGAAGCGGATGATCCGGCCATTTTCTTCACTGACAATCAAATCATTGAACTCCTGAGCCGTATGCATCAGGCCCAGCGTACGGATCGTCAGCTCGGTCGTATTGCCCTCGATGCTGCCCGAGGGAAGCTCGACGTTCTCGCGGTCGAGCGCGTTTTTCACGTCGACGGGCGTGATGCCGTAGCCGGCCATCTTGACGGGATCGAGCCACAGGCGCATCGAGTAACGCTTCTCGCCCCATATCTCGACGCTGCTCACGTCGCCGATCGTCTGCAACTGCTCCTTGACCGTCAGATCGGCGATCTCGCTCAGCTCGAGCAGCGACCGCTTGTCGCTCTGGATGGTCACCATCAGAATAGGCGACGCATCGGCGTCGGCCTTCGACACGGTAGGAGGATCGCAGTCGCGCGGCAGATAGCGCTGCGCGCGCGACACCTTGTCGCGCACGTCGTTGGCCGCCGTCTCCAGATCGACCGAAAGCTCGAACTCGACCGTGATGCGGCTCGACCCCTGCTTGCTGACGCTCGACAACGAGCGAATGCCCGGAATACCGTTGATATTCTGCTCAAGCGGCTCGGTAATCTGGTTCTCGATCACGTCGGCATTGGCCCCCGGATAGGAACAACTGACCGAAATGATCGGGTTGTCGACGCTCGGATACTCGCGCACGCCGAGCGAGGTGTAGCCTATCAGGCCGAAAAGCAGGATAATCAGCGTCAGCACCGTCGCCATGACGGGCCGCCGGATGCTCAGTTCGGAAATGTTCATAGGGCAACCGGTTTATCGAAGATTGTCGAGCTTGACTTCCAGACCGGTGCGCAACTGGAGCGTACCGGAAGTAATCAGCGTGTCGCCGGGCGAGAGGCCGCGCACGACCTGAATCACCGAGTCGGTCCGGATGCCGGTCTTGATTTCGACCGGACGCGCCGTGCCGCCTTTATAAAGAAAGACCTTGTCGACGCCCATCTCGGGCACGACGGCCTCGGTCGGAACGGCGATCGCCTCGGGTATATCGCTGATCTGTATGCGAATGCTGGCGAAACGTCCCGGGAACAAATGCTGCCCGTCGTTGGGATAGAGCGCGCGCACGGAAAGCGTGCGCGACTGCTCGTCGACATTCGGATCGACGGCGTACACCTTGGCGCGGAACGTCTCGAGACTCCCCTCGACGGTAAAGGAGAGCGGTGTTCCCGGCCTGATCTCGGAGGCATAGCGCTCGGGCACGCCGAACTCGATCTTGAGCGGAGCGATGCGCGTCAGCTTGGCAACCACGACCGTAGGCGACGCATAGGCTCCCTCGCTGACGCGGCGCAGACCGATGATCCCGTCGAACGGAGCGCGCAACTCGGTCAACGCGATGTTGGCCTCGCACAGCTCGATGTCGGCGTTCAGCGTAGCCAGCTCGGTCCGCGCCTGCTCGTAAGCCTCTTGACTCACGGCATCCTTTTCGAGCAGCGTGCTCTGACGGTAGACCCGATCCTCGGCCAGCTTGACCTGAGCCTTGTACTTGGAGAGCTGGGCCTGCAGCGGCTTGTCGTTGACCTTAGCCAGCAATTGTCCTTTTTTTACGGGAGTGCCCTCCTCGAAATCGATCGAGACGATCTTGCCCGAGGTCTCGAACGAAAGGTCGACCTCCTCGTCGGGCAGCAGGGTACTGGTCGTGAAAATGTCGTCGGTCAGATGCTGCGGACGGATCACGAGCGCGTTGACATGAAGCACGCCGCCCTTGGCAGCGGGACCCGCTCCCCCCGCCCCCTCTTCGGCGGCAGGGGTCCGCAGCAGATTGTAACAACCCGCCCCGGCAGCCACGAGCAGCACGGCGGCGGTAATCAGCCATTTGATTCTTTTCCTCATCGAAACGAAGTTTGGGTAGTATTGTCCTTACTGGCAAAAATACAAAAAGAGGCTGGAAAATCTTCCCGTCCGACAGGCAATTTTGACCAAAATTCTTGTTTCGGTACGGACCCGATGCGAAAATCGTTCACGGCAAAGTATTTGCATCGGCAATTACGGGCCGAACGGCCGAAACAGGCATCCTATGAACGAAGACAGCCGCCTCACCCAGTGGGCGCACGAAATGCTGACCGAAGCGGGCATACGCCCCGAAACCGCCGACCTGCTGGATCAGGCGATCATTCTGCTGCTGATCGTACTGATCGCATGGGCTGCGGACCTGGTCTGCCGGTTTCTGATTCTCGGCGTCGGGAAGCGGATCGCCGCACAGGCGGACAAGAAATGGAAAGGAGTGCTGGTCGAACGGTCGGTGCTGCGCAAGTTTTCCGATCTGATCCCGGTCATACTGGTCTATCTGCTGATTCCGCTGGCCTTCCCGGCCCGCTCGCACACGCCCGCGGTGCTACAGACGATCTGTCTGGTCTACGTTATCATCATCATCATCATGCTTCTCAACGCCCTGCTCAAGGTGACGTTCGCTTTCCTGAACCGACGCGACGAAATGCACGACCGGCCTCTCAAGGGAATGCTTCAGATCCTGCAGGTCAGCCTGTTTTTCGTCGGAGGCATCGTCATCATCGGCCTTATCGTCGGACGGTCCCCGCTGCACCTGCTGGCCGGGCTGGGCGCATCGGCCGCCATCCTGATGCTGATCTTCAAGGACTCGATCCTCGGGTTCGTATCGGGCATCATGCTTTCGGCCAATAAGATGCTCAAGCCGGGCGACTGGATCAGCATGCCGAAGTACAACGTGGACGGGACGGTGCTGGAAGTGACGCTGAACACGGTGAAGATCGAGAACTTCGACAACACGATCACTACGATCCCCCCGTTCGTGCTGACCGGCGACTCGTTCAAGAACTGGCGGTGGATGGAAGAGTCCGGCGGAAGACGCATCATGCGCTCTATCAGCATCGACATGAGCAGCGTGCGCTTTTGCACGCCCGAAGCGATCGAGCGGTACAGGAAAATCCCGCTGGTGAGCGACTTCATCGCCGAACATGAGAAAAAAGCCGAAACGTCCGCCCGGACCGGGCCGGACGGCGCGCGACAGGCCGGTTTGTATCGGCTGACCAATCTGACCCTGTTCAGGGCCTATCTGAATAACTATCTGAAAGCCCTTTCGGTCGTCAACCAGGAACTCACCTGCATGGTACGGCACCTGCAACCGACACCGACCGGAATTCCGATCGAAATCTACTGCTTCTCCTCGATCAAGGAATGGGTGGCCTACGAGGGCGTGCAGGCCGACCTGTTCGACCATGTGATCGCCGTAGTTCCCGATTTCGATCTGGTTCTGTTCCAAAGCCCGGCCGGAACCGACCTGCAACGATGGATGCAGCCGCAGCCCGCGCCGGAGACCGTCCGGTCGGCCGACGCGAATGCAACGGACAGGGCCGCCGCAAGCGGGACGGACACGGACGAGCAGACTGACGGGACAACGGCATCCGACGAGACGCCTCCGGCGAGCAATCCGCAAGCGGACGAACGGCCGGACGGCGGAAGGGCGGGTCGCGCGGCCGGTCCGACTCCCGACGCGCCGAAACAATAAGCGCAAAAGACGAGGGCATCGGCAAGCGCTCCCCGTATCACGACAGACAAAAAACGCCGACTCGAAAAACACGAGTCTGCGGAGCGGATATTCCGAACCGAATCGTTATATTTACCGTGCTGTTTCTTCTCGCTCTCCACTTTATACGCGAGAGCGAGGAGAACGCCCGATCCAACCCGAACTACGCAAGACGATGACGATCCGAAACAAAATGTTATGGGCCGCCATAGCGGCCTTTTCCTGCCTGACGGCGGCAAACGGCAACGAACCGGAATCCGACCCGCGCGGCCGCGGAACGAACGAAAGAAAAACGAAAGGGAGAGAAGTGCTGGGCGACCCGCAGTTCCGAAGGGGCATGGCGATCTCGCCGCTTTGGCCCGCGATCGTGCAAAACAACGGCGGATTCGAAAAGACCAACACGGACACGATCCGTTTCGGACGCAGGAGCGGAAAACCCGTCTGGCAAATGGCCCAATGGGCCAGCCGGTACGATCTGGGAGGCACTCCTCCGGTCCGGCAGGCGGACGGAAGCGTCGCGTATGCCAACGAAGGGAAGCGGATCGTCCGCTCGGCGGACGGAACGCTGACGCTCGATATCACGACCAGCACCGAGTACCGGAGCCCCCGGACCGCCGACGGCGCATGGCCTCACTTGCTGATCCAGCAGGATTTCACGCACCGGCCTAACATCGGGCGCATCAGGCATCTCTATTTCGCCATGGACCTGCGCATCGAGCACTGCGAGCGGAGGATGAGCGACGAGCAATACGACGAGAGCCTGCATACGGCCCAGTCGCCTTTCTACTTTTTCATGCGCAACACGAATCCCCGGTCGCCCGACTACGGGCTGTCGCTCTGGGTCGGCGTGCCGTCGTTCGACTACCGTTACGAACGGTTGAGCGACGAAGAGTACGTGCAATGGGACATCGGCACGGCGACCTACATCTATGCGATTCCGCCCCGCAGCATCTGGGGCGACGTCTCGTTCCACGACCGGGAGTGGCACAGCGCCCGGCTCGATCTGCTGCCGCTGATCCGGCGCGGCGTCGCCGCCATGCAGGCCAAAGGACAGTTCGTCCATACCATGCCGGAGGATCTGGAGCTGACGGGCATGAACTTCGGGTGGGAAGTCCCCGGCACTTTCGACGCCGGACTGCAAATCCGCAACCTGAGTATCCGGATCGTCGAGTAGCCCGATCCGACGGCCGCTCGTTTTCAAGTCGGAACGACGGGTCGTACGAAACGCAGCCTATCTCGGCCAAATCCGGCTCCCGTTGCGAGATCGCACAACCTATCGCAACGGCCCGACCGGAAACAGGAAACTCTGTCGCATACCGGCCATCCGAATAGCCGGGCGCAACTGTCGTCGGTCGACATGCGAGGCGCGACGTTCCGAAAGGCCGGAACGCCTGCACTGCGCAACCGTCCCGGCCGGCGCCACAGACCGCGCTGTCCGGCTATCGCTCCCCTATCGGCGGTAAGAACGGCGATCAGGCTTGTTCGTCTCGGCAGCAGAGCCTTTCGCTTCGGACGCAGGAACATGGCGGGCTCCGGATGATCCGCCGCGACGATAACCGTCCCTTTTCGAGCGGTCGGCCGCAGGCCTCGCGCCGCGCGGTCCGGGACGGGAAACGGAAGGATCGTCCGCCGCACGCGACGGACGGGGCGGCGACAACGGGCGGGTCCCCCTCGCGGGTTCGGCGATGGGTCGCCGCTTTTCGGGAGAGACCGTTCCGCCACGCCTGTAATCCGGCGTGCGGGGTTTACGTCCGTTATCGCGACGGACTTTCCCCGGAACGGGCGGAGACGCCTGTTCGCCGCGGGGCATCCGGACCGGCCCCGGATGAAACGGCCCTAAATGAGGCCGTGCGGGACGGCCATGCGGCGCGTGAGGCCGGAAATACGACCATGAGTGCTTATACAAGGGAGGATGACGATGCGGATTCCGCCGGACATAATAATCCTCCCAAAAACGACATTGGGAACGGAAACGGTCGAGTATCAGACCGAAAGCCGGAGAACCGGGCCCTAAGCCTAACCGGATGGAAACGACCGTCCAGTTACGGTCCGGACTGCCGTAATAAAGCTCCATGATCCGGCGCAACGGACGGCCTGCCCGCCGCGACAGCGTAATCGCCGTCCATGTATTCGGCGTAATAATCGTCCTCGAAGGGACCGTCCGGCGCCGCCGGAGCATAAGCGCCCGACGACAGGCAGACGAGCAGAATCAACCATTTTTTCATCGCATCAACCGATTTGAATCGTTACTAATGGAACGTTTTCCTCGCTCCGAAAGTTACAAGGGAAACCGCCGGACCCGGTCCGGGCAAATACGGTCGCGGCCGTTTCCGCTCTCCGGACAAATCCATGCCCGCTGCCGGACAGTCCCGCTCAGGCCGTTGCTCCGGAAACAGAGATATGCCCCGCTCTCGGACCGGGCGATCTCGACGGTCCGGTCCGGGGAAGCCTTCCCGAAAGCCCTCGCGTACCCGGAGCCTCCGTTTTGCAGAATCTCCCTGATGCCGACTCGGCCGGGGAGCTACCGACCGCACACGGGTCGGTGCATCATCAGCGACTCGATCTGTTCGGCGATCTGTTCGGGCGACTGACGGAACGTCAGCCGGGCATGACGGCCCGAAGGATCGGGTGTCCAGCGGTCCGTGCTGTCCGAAGGATCGACCGTCAGCGTGCCGCGCTCGAGCCCGAATCCGGGTTCCGGTCCCCGGACGGCCACCAGCACGGCCGACTGGTCCCAACTGTTGCGACCGGCCGGGTTATCCTGCGGAAGCGACATCCTGTACGCCTCGGCCACGGGGCTGTCGGCAGGTCCCTCGGCAGCGGTACGGCGGCCGGTGATGATCTTCTCGCCTATCTCGAAACCGCTCAGTATCACCGGCGAAGGCCAATGCTCCATGACATAGGCCGCGGCCGGAGCATCCATCATCACGTTGAACTCGAGCCCTTCCGGGAAATGGCCGGCCATCGAGACCAAACGTTTCACCTTCCGTTCCACCAACTCGCGGCCCGTGAGCTCGCTGAGAGAATCGGGCCCCGAAAGCAGCAGGTCGCGCAGATTGGTGAAGAATCCGACCGTCACGACGACCACGCTCGTATCGGGCTCGCCGGCCAGCGCACGGCGGTATACCGCCACCGCATCCTCGGCCTGCGAGGCGCTTCCCGTGCGATGCGGAAACCGGGCAGGCAACTCGGAGGTCCACCGCAGGCCCTTGTGCCACGTATCCTGACTGACGGCCTCGCCCTTGGGCGCCCCCAACGGAATTTTCTCCCGGCCGAAATAAGTATTGATCACATCGATGCAGGGTACGGTCGTCTCGAGCCTGTTCGACGAAACCGTAGCGAGGATACGCGCCTCGCCCGAATCGGCCAGCGCGTGCAGCACGGCCAGCGCGCCTACGTCGTCGTAATCGGGAGCCATGTCGGTATCGAAAATCAAAGAAACGGGCGGCTCCTTCGGAGCGCACGCCGCGCAAGCGGCGGCTGCCATCAACATGCAAAGCAGTTTTTTCATAGAGTTGAGTTTTTCGGTTCACATAATACCGGGCAAGCGCATCGCCGTTGCTCCGCCGCCGCACAGGAACTCCGATCCCCGCGGACCGACGATCGAGATTCCGGACCGTGCTTTCCGGCAGAACCCGACGTCCCCGTGCAAGAAAAAAGCCCGTCACCGCGCCGCACAGGGAAAATCCTCGCCCGATACTTCGGATAAAGATAGCAAAGAGAAAGCACTCATGCAACAAGCCGCCCCCCCGGCGGCGAAATCATTTTGAATTCTCGGTCCGAATTGCTAACTTGTGCGGATAAAACCGTTATACCAATCTGAACGATATGAATGAGAAATCCAAACTGACCCGCCGCGACTTTCTGAAAGTCTCGGCGCTGGGAGCCGCAGGAGCCGTACTGATGCCGTCGGCTCTGGCTGCCGCTCCGAAATCCGCGAAAAAGAAAAGCTCGGCCAACGATACGATCGGCATCGGCTTCATCGGTCTCGGTCAACAGGCGATGCACCTGCTGGCGGGCTTCCTTACGATCGACGGCGTCCGCGTGCTGGCAGGATGCGACGTCTACGACGTCAAAAGAGCCCGCTTCGAGAAGCGCGTGAAGAAATATTACGCCGAGCACGGGCAGAAATGCAAGGTCGACCTGTACGAGGATTATCAGGACCTGCTCGCGCGGGACGACATCGACGCCGTCGTAATCGCGACACCCGACCACCAGCACGCGCTGATCGCGATCGCAGCCTGCCGGGCCGGCAAGGACGTCTACCTCGAAAAGCCGCTGACGCTGACCATATACGAGGGACAGCAACTGCGCAAGGCCGTGCGCGAACACTGCCGGATACTGCAGGTGGGAAGCCAGCAGCGGTCCGATGCCGAATTCATCCATGCGGCCAACCTGGTCCGCGAAGGCGAGCTGGGGCGCATCGAGCTGATCAAGGTGCACGTGGGAGGCTCCCCCACCCCCTATACCCTGCCCCGACAGGAAGTTCCCGCCGGACTGAACTGGGACAAATGGCTCGGCCCGCTGCCCGAAACGATATATTACAATTCGGACCTGAACCCGGTCATCACGCTCGAGCCGGAGCAGAACGAGCAGCTTTGGGGCGCATGGCGCTGGTACAAGGGCATGGGCGGCGGCCTGATGACCGACTGGGGAGCCCACATGTTCGACATCGCGCAATGGGCCATGGGCAAGGACCGCAACGGTCCCGTCAAAATCATACCCGCCGGGTACGGTCCCTACGAGCATCTGACCTATTTCTACGACAACGGCACCCGGGTGACCGAGCAGGAGTTCGACGGAGGCAAGCAGGGCGTCAAGATCTACGGCGAGAACGGAGAGTGGATACAGGTGTGCCGCGGCGAGTTCCTTGCCTCGGACCCGAAATTCATGCCCGAGACGAAGAAAAAAGAGAGCGACGTACCCTACGAAACGCAAGTGGGGCACTATCAGACCTTCATCAATTCGATCCGCTCGCGCATCGACCCGAACGTGCCGGTCGAAGTGGGACACAGCTCGAATACGATGTGCATTCTGGGCAACATCGCCAACGAGCTGGGGCGGCCTGTCGTCTGGAACCCGATCGTCGAAAAGTTCATGCACGACCCGGAAGCCGACAAGCTGACGCACTATCAGTACAGAGACGGGTACAAACTGTAATCTCCGTCGCTACGAAAATAAGAGTCGCCGGCCACATGAGTGGCCGGCGACTCTTATTTTTCCCTTCCGCCCCGGTCCGACCCGTCCACGGACCCGCGCCCGAGCGCTGCCGGTCGGACGCTCGACGGTTTCGCCGTCAAGCCGTCCCGGAGAACGACGTAAACGAAAGATGCCGAGGCATCCGAATCCGCCGTTCGTTACGTTTCGGAAAACAAGTCCGGACAAACCGATCTTGGACCAGGAAAGGACAGG
>ERZ1643250.2178-NODE-2178-length-15212-cov-5.767104_pt1 | contig 15212 bp, 7 predicted proteins | sample MGYA00579262_ERZ1643250 | MGnify/ENA primary metagenome ERZ1643250 (study PRJEB29033, sample SAMEA4952265) | chicken gut metagenome | biome: Broiler Chicken; feature: Gastrointestinal Tract; material: Caecum | place: Ireland | collected 2018 | study: Broiler...
CGTTACGATGTTGCCGCTGGGCGTATAATAAACGCTGGGCAGAATTAAAGTGCCGTCATCCTCGGGGCGGAAGGTGTTGCGGATATGTATGGGAATGTTGGCCTTGCGCACGGGGAAGATTGATTCGGAATGGAGCACGTTGGCGCCCATATACGAAAGCTCGCGCAGCTCCTTGAAGGAGAGCGATTTTATGCGTTTGGGACTGTCGACAATTCTCGGGTCGCAGGCGAGGAAACCGCTTACGTCAGTCCAGTTTTCGTACAGCGAGGCGTTGACGGCGCGGGCGACTATCGCGCCCGAGATATCAGAGCCGCCGCGGGAGAATGTTTTTACCCTGCCGTTATATCCCTTGCCGTAGAAGCCGGGAAAAACTGCCTTTTCAACGCCGCGGAGCGCCTCGTTTATAGCCTTGTCGGACTTTTCGGCGTCGTATACGCCGTTTTTATCGAAGAAAATGACGTCCTCGGCGTCGATAAACTTTGCGCCGAGCACCTCCGCCATTACGCGCGCGGAGAGATATTCGCCGCGGGAAGCGGTGAAATCCTCGTCGTTTTCGCGGTTTATCCTCTCCTCAGTTTCGTCGAGGACGGACTGAATATCGAAATCTATGCCGAGCTCTTTTACAATGCTGGTGAACCTGTTGCGTATGAGCGCGAACGCCGCGCCGCAGGTGCCCGTTTCTGCCACCTCTTTGTGGCACTCGTATAAAACGTCGGTTATCTTTATGTCGCCCGAATATCTCTTGCCGGGCGCGGAGACAACGACGTATTTCCTGTCTTTATCGCTCTCGATTATTCTCTTGACGCGGTTCATCACGTTGCCGTCTGCCATGGACGTGCCGCCGAATTTGCAAACCTTGATTGCCATAACTTAATCCTTTTTTATTTAATCCTTTTTGCCTCTATGTAATATCTCTTTTCATTTCCCTCGCCCATCGAAAACGTCTTTCTGGGGAGATTTCCGCCCGAGAGTATGAGCGGGAAAAACTGCGACTTATCAATCGCGGGCAGAAGTACGCCTGCTCCCTCGTGCGTGAGGGAGATAAGGTCGGAATCGCCGTGGATATAGTCGACCTCGCCGCCGTTTTCGGCTATAAACGCCGATATATAGTCATCGAGCCGCGCAATTCCCTCGGGGACGTTTTCGGGGAAGGCAAGCTCTGTTTTTCCGCCGTTTATCACCGCGCAGACCCTGCCGCCGCCCGAAAGCGGCCAGCCGTTTACAAACTTTTGCGGTTCATCGGTTTTTATAAACCTGTGTATGGGGCGGAAAAAGAGCGCCTTATCGTATATGTTCACCGCCTCGCACAGCGCGTAGCGCGCGGGGTGGTTTTTTTGCTTTTCTTCGGGAAGGGTCTTTTTGAGCTCCTCCCAGCATAGTTTTGCCGCCGCGAGAGAATGGTTGCCGTCGCCGACGGCGAAGAGCATTCTGTCGGAGCCTGCGCAGCTTTTGAGCGAACAGAACGCGCTGCGCACCACCTCCGCGTTGGGTATAAAAGTGCCCTTAACGTGACCGCCGCCCATATTCAGGTTAAAGTCGTAGAGCACCTCTCCCTTTTTGCAGGCTTTTAAAACGCTGTTTTCGGGGTCGTCGTAAAGCAGCATAACGTGGGGAAGTTCGAGGCAGGCGTTTTTGCGGATTTTTACCCTGGGCGGGAGCCTGTCTAAAACGGTTGCCTCGGTCGAGCGAATGGGCGCCCTGTCCTCAGGCCTGAAGGAATATGCCTCCAAATCCACGGCTATCACTATGCCCGTGCGGGTGCCGCTCTCCGTCGTGCGTTCGACGAGGACGAAGCCGCCTGGAATTTCCCTGAACACGCCCGAGGAGAGATATTCGCGCATGGTTCTGTTAATTTCTGCGATGCGCTCTTCGGGGCGGTCTTTGAGGTAAATTTCGGGGAATATTATATGGTAGGCGCTTATCTTGCCCGCGGCAAGGTTTTCAACCTCGCGCCAGTAGGTTTTATCGCCCGTGAACTGGTCGCACGCGTTAACCGCCCATACATGCATATCAGCCGAGGCGGGCAGCAGTATTTCGGGGATATATACGGTGCTTTCGGGAATAGCGTTATCTTTCGTCAACTGCATACGGCACCGCTTAATTGAGATTTATGAGCAACACCGTGAGCATTGCGAGCACTATGGCGAGTATCTTTATGGGGATATTTTTAGTGAAGAGACCTTTGAAAAATTCGCCTATCTTTTTCATTCTTTCGCCTCCGCAGTAAGGTCGGACCAGTAGTAGTCGCTGAGCGCGTTTTTGAGGTCGGCGGCGTCGGCATACCTTTTCTTTACCGCGCCGTTCTTTACAATGGAGATAATGCCCGTCTCTTCGGATACGACGAGCGCCGTAACGCTCGCAACCGAGGTGACGCCGAGCGCCGCGCGGTGGCGGCTGCCCATCTCCTTGGGCAGATTTTCGCTTTGGGCGAGCGGCAGAAAGCAACCCGCCGCATATATCTTGCTGCCCTCAACAATCATTGCGCCGTCGTGCAGGGGAGCTTTGGGATAGAACACCGCCTCTATCATCTGCGAAGAAATTTCTGCGTTTACTATCGTGCCGCTCTCCACTATCCCCTCGGGCAGATTTTCGTTTGAAAGCACTATGAGCGCGCCAACCATGTTCTTCGACATGTTCTGCAACGCGCGAATCATTTCGTCGATTATCACGTCGACGCCGCTTGCGCTCACCTTGGGGCGGTCGTTTTTGCCCTTTACCATGTTATCCAGAAGCACGCGCTTTATCTCGGTATTGTACATGGTGAATATCAGAATGGCGAGCATTACTATTACTATAAGCAGGAACTGCGATTCTATGTTCTTGGAGAATGCGAACGACAGACCGCACCATGCCACGGCGACGACAAAAATTACTATGAACTTATAGTTTTTGTTGGTTTGCAGAACTTTGAACACATAGTAAAAGAGCACGGCAAAGAACAAAAACTCCATTACGTACGAAACGGCGTTTGACCCGAATTCATTGAAAAAAGTACTTATTTTGTTTACGAAATCCTGCCAGTTCACTCGGCATACCTCCGTACGCGCTTTGCTGCGCGCGAAGCTTATTTATAAAAAGCTGTATACAATACATTATAAAGGCAAAACGGCGAAAAATAAAGCGTTTCCGCGCTTTATTTTACTAAACTGTAAAAAATATTTGCGAACATACGAGCTTAAATGCGCTGTCCTGCGTGAGAGAGCCGCATTTTACGCCCGAAATGGCGCCGTATATGAGCGAGCAAAGCTTTTCGGCGCGGGCGACGCCGAGATAGCGCGCCTGCTCGCGGCTGCGCTTTACGCCGTATTCCTTCATGCCGAGAATTCTGGCAAGCTCGGAATCCGACTTATCGGACGAAGCCGCCGTGACGAGGTTGCGCAGATATGAAAAAAGGCTGTTTAAAACGGCCATTCCGTCCATGCCCTTGCCCGTGAGTTCGTCGGCAATCTCGTAAAAACGGGAATAGTTTTTCGCCGCGACGGCGCCCGTCATCTCGTATATGCGGTAGTCGGCGTCCTTGTAGACGAGCTCCTCAGCCTCGCTCTCCGTGAGCGTGCCCTTGCCCTCTTTATATATTATTATCTTCTGCGTTTCAATCGACACGCGCGACATATTGCACAAGCAATATCTTGCGATATTCATGCACACGCCCACGTCGGCGGATATGCCTGCGCGCTTTAAAGTGAGGTATATCCAGCGGGTGACCTCCTCTTCGTCAGCCTTGCCGCAGTCGACGTAGTTTATGCCCGCCTTGCGCTTTAAATCTGCGGCGCCCTTCTTCGTCTGCGTGTTGACTATGATAAGCACCGCGGTTTCGGGAAACTTTGCAAAGAAGGGCTTTAAATAGCGCTCGTAATCGCTCTCAGAGGGATAGAATTCCGAAACTTTTACCACGCGCTTTTCGGCCATGAAGGGAAACGCCGAGAGCGCGTCGGTGAGCTTTTGTATATTCTGCCCCTTTAAATTTTCGCCGTCGAAGGAGGCAAAGTTGAGTTCGGGCATCTGCAAAAACGCCTTTTTTATGATTGCTTCGGCGTTTGACAGAAAGTACGCGTCTTCCCCCGCAAGCAAAAAAGCGCCGCTGCCGCCTTCGGATAAAAATTTTTTAAGTTCGGTAAACTTCATGTTATTTCACCGTAAATAAATATAAATTGACCCCGTACTATGCCGCAACTAACGCAATTTTATTGCAACAAAAATTTATGAGGACAATGCCGTTTACAGCCCGGCGCCTCTCTTTATAAAGGCGCCCGACGGAGAAATTGTACCATCTTTTGCGATAAATTGCAAGTCGCCGCAGTCATATACGTTTGCGGCAAACTCTACCATATCGAAGTACACCGCCTCTTTGCAGTCGCAGCCGTGCCCGTCCTGCGGGGCAATCAAAAGGTCGCACGAGGATATGTTTACCGTATCGCCGCAGCTTATTCCCAGACTCGCGCCGCCGATATCTGCAACAAGGTCGTATCCGCCGACGTATTCAAAGTTTATGCCGCAAACCGAAAAAGCGCGCTCGTAGTGCACGGTTACGCCGCGGTAGGGCTGAATGTTTATGTTGGTGTAGTTTGCGTATAGTTCATCGCACGAAACCCCGAGCGAGGTATAGGCAAACACGCTATCCTCCCCGCCGAGGACAATCACGGCGGAGAGTTCTTCGGCGGCGTTCTCCGAAAGAAGGTCGCCGATATCGTAAGAGGAAGGCGTTTCGGAGACGACGAGCACGTTGCCCTCCTCCGTTTTTATGAGCACGGCATAGCTTTCGCCGTAGTAGGCGGAGGCTATAATTTTTACGCCGCCCGCAGGAACGTAATTTTTGAGAACCACTCCCGCCGCAATTATGAGCGCGAGCGCGACTGCAAACAACGCGCGCCAGCGGAATTTTGCGTTGACCATGTCCGAGAGGGCGAACACGGCGATAAAATACAGCGGCGCGAACGCGCCGAAATCAAACCCGCTTATAAGCGCCTCTTCCGCGTGAATGGAGACGAGCGCGGCAGTCGTCAAATCGAGCGGAACGGAGGAAATTAAAAGCAGAAACTGCGAGAGCGGCGGAATGAGCAGCGCGAGCAGCGTGCACGGGAACATCAGCGTGAAGATTGCCGAAAGCACGGGCACGAAGATTATATTGAGCCCGAGCGACGCCCAGCTGACATAGCCGAAAGTTGAGAGCAGAATGGGAAAAGTTGCTATCTGCGCCGAGAGAGATACCGAAACGGACGAGGCGATTTTGCGGGGAATTTTTATGCGCGCAAGCGCGCGGGATATCCCTCCGCCGAACACCGCAATTCCCGCCACCGCCGCGACGGAGAGCTGAAACCCGACCGAAATTACGTTGAGCGGGTTTACGAGAGTTATGAGCACGAACGACAGAGCCACCGACGAGAGCCCGTCGTACTTTCCGCGGCAGAGCCGAACGAGCGCTGAGACGGCGCACATTACCGAGGCGCGCACCGCAGAGAGCGTAAAGCCGCATATGCCCGTATAGAAAAAGACGAGCGCGACGCTTACCGCCGCCGAAGCCGCCTTGGGAAGGCGCGTTTTGCCGAAAATATAAGCAACGAAGCCGTAAACCAGCGCAATATGCAGACCCGATACCGCAAACACGTGCGCGATGCCGCCGTAACGGAAACTGTCCATAGTGGAAGTTTCCACGTATTCGGTGTTGCCCGTAAACATTCCGTAGGCTATCGCCGCCGTGTCGCCGCTCAGATTGTCAAAGAAAAGTTCCCTCACGGCAGAATTTATAGAGCCGAACAGCGAAAAGCCGTATTCGGAAGAGAGCAAGTCTATCGGATAGGCCGAACAGCGGATATCTTCGAGTATGCGCGAGGCGCTCTGGCCGCCGTAAGCGAAAGGCTTGCTCAGATACACTGTGCCGTAAAAGGTGACGGTATAGCCGACGTCGCAGAACTCGCCGTAAACTTCGTCGAGATAGACAATCATGTTCCCTTCGACAGAGCTGCCGTCCGCGATTATATTTCCTATCTTTATGTATTCGCCGCTTTGGCTGTATCCCTTTTCCAACACGATGCCCGAAAGTTCGTACGCCGCGCCGTCGGAAAGCTCCGACGACGAAAAGGCCGCAAGTTTAAAATAAACGCCGCCCGCGCCGTACAAAAACAAGAGGGCGCATATAACCGTTACGATTATGCCCTTTTTGCTTCCGCGGAGTATTGAAATTATCAGCGATATTGCCGTGAGCGGCACGAGCGCGATGAGCCACCAGTAAGGAAAACTGTAATACGCAGAGAGGTACGAAAGCCCGGCGCCGATGCCGACCGCGCAGGCAAACGCGACGGCGCATCTGAAATTGACAATCTTTTTCATCGGTAAAAAATACGGCGGGAACGGCATAAATACCGCGAAGAACCGAGAAGCTTTAAAGCGCCCCGGTTCCGCGGCGGGGTGCCGATAACTTTCAGCACCCCGCCGCCCGTGAAAAAATATTAAGTCAAAGAAATTTTATCGGATATAGAGCGGACGAAGATGCCCTTGGAGGCGCCGTAGTCTATACACGAGTTTATATACGCGGCAAACTTATCCGAAAGCCTGGGCACCCTGAATTCGCGCTGGACTGCGACCACGAGCTCGTCGGAATACATGCTCACCTTGTTGAAGAGTATGCTCTTTACGAGGGAGATGATATCGTACGGGCTGTAATCTGCTTCGGAGGTGCGCAGCTGAGTGCCCTCCTCCACGCGGTAACGGTCGAACGCCGAGTACTTATCGGAACGGTAGTAGTATTTTACGCCGAGAATTTCGGTATAGGGATATGCGCAGCCCTCTATGAGAGAGTTCAGCTTTGCGTCGAGCTTTACGCCGTGCTTGAATATGCCGTACGAGGAGAGCACGCGCTTTATTATAAACTGCGCCGAAACAGGTTCCTCCGCAGCGACCACGGCCTTTATCGCTTTTATAATCTCCGCGTCGTGCTCGCCTGAGAGAATATACTGCGCGTCTGCCGTGCGCTCTTCGAGCTTCGCCGCGCGGTAGGGCTTTTTATAGCCGCTCGACACCGTTTTGCCGTCTGTGCAGAGCTTGTCGAGGTATTCCTTTATCTTTTTTATCTCCCTCTTGGGGTTGTTGAAGAAGTTGATGGAATACAGCCTTATAACGTTCCAGTTGTTGCGCTTTAAGGTCTGAACCTGCATTACCGTGCGGTCTTTTACGGAGAAGCGGCTCTCGCCGTCGCAAAGTATAGCGAGGATAAAGTTGTGCTTGTTTTTGGGGTCGACCACGGCGACGTCTATCTTGAAGTCGGATACGCCGACGTCGCAGCGGCAGTCGTAGCCGTAGTTTGAAAGTTCGGCGGCGACGTATTTGCCTATGCCCGACTTGTTGATTATCATCTCGTCGCTCTTTACGGCGATGCTCGTACGCCCCTTTTCGGCAAATTCGAGGAAGGCTTTGAGTCCGGCAACGCCGCGCGAGTTGGTGCGCGAAAGGTCAATCATGGAGTAGCGCAGGGAGGAATAGATGACCATCTCCTCCCTTGCGCGGGACACGGCTACATTGAGCCTGCGCCAGCCGCCGTACTGGTTGAGAGGGCCGAAGTTGAGCGAAATTTTGCCCATGCGGTCGGGGCCGTAGCATACGGAGAACATTATGACGTCCCTTTCGTCGCCCTGAACGCTTTCGAGGTTCTTTACAAAGAGCGGTTCCTCCCTCTCGTACGCCGCCTCCTCAAGCCCCTTTTCGATTATCGCCTTGGAGAGCATTCTTTCGATATACGCCTGCTGGGGCGTTGAGAAAGTTACTATGCCTATGCTCGAGCGGCGGAGCTTTTCGTCTTTGAGCCTTCTTATAACTTCGGAAACGAGCGCCTCCGCCTCCTGCTTGTTGCACTTTGTAAAGCCCCTGTCGTACACGCCGTCGGGAATGTACACGAGCCTGACCTTGCTGTCGAGCGCGTCGGGCGAGGGGAACGTGCAGAGCTTGGAGGAATAGTACATTATATTCGAGAATGCAATCAGGCTCTCGTGCTTGCTGCGGTAGTGCCAGTTGAGGTGCTTCTGCGGTATGCCGAGGGTGAGGCAGTCGTCGAGAACGCTGTCCAAATCCTCCGCCTCCATCTCCTCCTCGTCCTGGCCGAGCGCCATGAAGAAGGTCGTGGGGGAGAGCTGTTTGGGGTCGCCGACTATTATCGCGCTCTTTGCCCTTGCCAGCGAAGGCACAGCCTCGCACGTGGGCATCTGCGACGCCTCGTCGAAGATTACCATGTCGAAATAATCGGGGTCGGGCTGCAAATACTGCGAAACGGTGAACGGGCTCATCATCATGCAGGGCGCGACCGCCTTTAAAAGCTGGGGAATTTCAGAGAAGAGCTGGCGCAGGTTTATGCGCTTTACGTTTCCGCTCGTCTGGCGCCTGAAAGTCATGAGCTCGAGCGCGAGCGGCCCCTCCGTCTCCTGCGAGGGCAGGCGGGAAATGAGGTCGCGGCGAATCTTTTCCCTCGTCGCCGCCGCAAACTCCTCGGTGAGCATGGCAAACTTAGCCGCGCTCTCGTCGAGCATGCTCGCGGAGAAGTGCGAGAGCTCTTCGTCGGCGGGAATGTTTGTCTGCACGAAGTTGCGGTAAACGTTTTTGCGGAAGGACGAGAGAATCTGCTCCCCGCTTATCCTGCCGCTCTCCATCGCGTCGGTGATGAAGGTGAGCCCCTTGTCGTTGAGCTCCTTTGCAATGTTTTTATACTCGCACCAGCTGGGGAGCATATCGATATTGTCTATCAATGCGCCGCACTTGGAGGTGTAGTAATCGAATATATCCTCGTCGGAGAAGAAAGTCTTGTCGGCATTCGTAACCTTTACGAAGTAATCCTTCGCGGCGACGAATGCGCGCGCGGCCGAGATTACGCCGGCAATCAGCGGCTTTGCGTAGCCCGACATTATGTGGTTGCACACGCTGTTGAACGCGTCGGCGTTGTAGTCCATGAATACCTGCGCGCACAGCGAATGAAGCTCGTACAGGGGCTTTAAGAAGAGTTCCCTCTTTTTATCGTTTATGCCGCCGCCGAGCGCCGTGAAGTTCTGCGAGAGGTTGGTATTTCTAAGTATTCTGCCCTCCGCCTGCCACAGCTCGTACGCGCGCTTTACCCATTCGAGCTCCTCGCTTTCGGGTATGCGCGATTTGGCGCACTTGTTCAGCCGCTTTATTACGGCGAGCACGGTGCGCGAAGAACGGTAGTTTTCGCCCCAGTTGTCGAGCTCGGCTTCGAGCGAGGGCGCGTATTTATCGATATCGGGCAGGGAATTGAAGCGCGTGAACCACAGCTTTGAAACGTTGTCGTAGAGGACGTTGGCGTTGTAGAATTTGTAGAACTCCTCTTCGTCGCACGCAAAGAACTGGTTCAATGTTCCGTCGCGCAGGGTGGATGCAATCTTTATGAAGCTTTCGAGCTTGCGCCCCGTGAACGTGCTTATCTTCTGGTTGAAGGTATCGAGGAAGAGCCCGAGATAATTTTTGAGGTGTTTGAGCTCGGCAAGCACCACCTCCGCCGCGCACAGAACGCCGTTTTTGACCGCGTCGTCGCAAACGGTTAAATTTACGTTCTCAAAGGGCGAACGGTAAACGCCGCCGCACTCCTTTGCGGCAATCTGCGCCCTTATAAGCATCTTTTCGCATGCTTCGAGCTTTTCCTTTGTGAGACTGTCGTAGAAGGTGCTCTCTATATTCACGAGCTCGGGCGCGTTTTTATTCTGAAGGTAATATAAAATGCCTTCGTAGACGGATACGCCCAGCCTGCGCTTTTTGTGCAGCGCGTTATACGGTTTGGAGAGCGACGCGCGCGTTTCGACGATTTCTTCGCCCTCCTCTTTGAACTTTTCGTCGTTGGTCTCGTCCTTTAAGGCGAGGGTAGCCTCTATGCCGCGCACAATCTCCGACTTATCTGCCGCCTTGCCGCCCGAAAGCTCCATGCAGAAGTCGCCCAGGCCTATTTCGGTGAGGCGCTTTTTAACGACGGAGAGCGCCGCCTGCTTTTCGGCGACGAACAGCACGCGTTTGCCCGCGTCGAGGGCGTTGGCTATCATGTTGGTTATCGTCTGGCTCTTGCCCGTGCCGGGAGGGCCGTGCAGAACGAACGTCGTGCCCTTCGCCGATTCGGCGACGGCTTCGAACTGGGAGCTGTCGCAGGGCAGCGGCACGAGAATGTCGCAGGGGTCGGCGGAATCTTCGTCGACGCCCGCAAGCTTGTTGCCCGGAAGTTTGTTGGAATTGGAGAGAAGGCTGGCGATGAGCGGGTTGTTTTTGTATTTAGAGATGTTGTTTTTTACGTCGCTCCACATCGCGTACCGCGCAAAGGTAAACTGCGCGATATACACGTCGTCCACAACCTCCCAGCCCTTTAAATTGGCGGTTTTGGCGCGGAAGAGCGCAATCATCTCGTTTACCGAAAGATTGCTGTCCTCCATTCCGCGGATATCTATGCCGAACTCCTGCTTTAAAAATTCGAGCAGGGTGGTGTTTACCGTGATGTCCTCGCCCTTGGTCATTATAACGCCCTGCTGTTTGCTCTTTTTGAGCGTTACCGGCTGGAGCGCTATGGGCGCGTATTTGAAGTCCTTTTCGTCGTCGTGCTTCCACTTTAAAAAGCCGAATGCAAGGCAGAGGGTATTTGCACCCACTTCCTCCTCCGCCGCGCGCGATTTGCGTATCAGCGAAGAGGAATTTTCGTTGAGGGCCGAACTGCCCTCGTAGGTGCGCACGATGCCCGAGCTCATCTCTATGTCGATAAGCTCCCTGAGGGCGCGCACGCCCGCGCTTATGCCGAAATATACGGCGTCCTTTATAGGCTCCGCGCTCGGAAGGAGCGTGAACTTGTCGCCCCCGTCGAGGTCGTTTAAAAACGAACCCAAATCGGCGGTGACGAGGTGCAGGCAGTCGTGCCTGTACCTGAAATTGAGGAGGTTGTTTTTGAGCGACAAATCGAGCAGGCGGCGCTGCCACGTCCTCTCCTTCGATGCGCCCTTTTCGAGCGCGTATTTATCGGTATCTATCAGCTCGCCGGGCTTCTGGTCGTACGAAAATTCGGCTTCGCCCAGAAGTTCGTATTTGCCGCCGCTTAAAACCTTTATGGGAATGGGATAAACCCCGCCTATGCGGCAGCGCTTTACGTCGACGCAGATTTCGTATTCGCCGTGTTTGAGCCGGGATGAAAAGTGCGATTCGCTCGTGGTGAAGCTGGCGTTTTTGTGGGAGAAAAGGTCGTCCGCGTCGAATACGGCGAGGTTGTTTACGCCGTCGAGGATATACTTTTCAATCACCGACATATCGTCCTGCGTGGTCGCGGTGAAACAGCTTTCGTACAGCCACACGCCGACGGCGACCTTGTTTTTGCCGAGGACGAGCACGGGATTGAGCTTTGCCGCTTCGAGGCAGGAGGCGTATAAAAGCGCCATCTCGAGCGGGGTAGCCGATTTGGAAGAGATGACTTTTGTAATCGCGCCGGCACTTACAGCGGTATCGAGCGGGGGCTGCTCCTGCATTTCAACGTTCTGGCGGCGGAGGGCGGAGAAAATGGCCGCAGCCGCGCTGCGGACTGCGTTTCTGTCGTTGCCCGGATAGCCGCTCCACTCGGAGGAATAGCCCCACGTTTTGAGCTGAAGCCCCGCCTCGGCGAGAATTTTCTGGCAGTCGGCAATCCTCGGACGGACGAGCGACGAAAGCATTTCGACGTTGCCCGAAAGGCCGCCCCAATAGTCTATGGGGAGGCACTCCACGTCTGCGGAGAGGTCGCACACCTTGTTCTTGCCGCTCGACACCGTTATGTTTACGGTGCAGACTTCGGGTGATTCGAGCTCGGAGAGATATTTGGGGTTGAGAATCTTGTCGACGGAAATTTCGACGCTGCTCTCGGGCGGAATTTCCGCCACATCCGCCACGCGCGGCAGAATGAGGTCGGTGTTACCGCTCACCGTCACGGTGAGATTTTCGGCGGCGCTTTCGCCGCGGTTGAAAAGCCTGAACGACGTAAAGAGCGGCATACGGCAATAGTACGTCGCATAGCTGACGGTATTCAGAAGTTCGCCTTCGAGTTCAATCTCGTCGGCAAGCTGTTTTGCCTTTTTATTCGTTGCCATAAACTTCCTTCATTTCCTTTTATTTCCTCTTTATTATACTACATTTAAAGGCTGCGGGCAAGGGTATGCGCCAAAAAATTCGCGCCATGCAAAAAATAATTTATTCAGCGCAAAAAATTGTTTTTTCGGCGATTTTGCCGCGTTTGCACGCTTTGCGGCAAAACCGATGAAAATATAAATATTTTTTTGCCACATAAAAAATTCAATTTTTTATTATTTATTGACAGTATTTTTTAAATATAAAATAAAGCGCCGCAAAGGCGGCGCTTTATTTTACGGTTCTGCTTGAAAAAGTTCTTTAAATGCGTCGGACGGCACATATGCCGCAACGAATGAGCTCAGCGCACCACCGCAAGCTCCTTCAGCGCTCTGGTGTAGGCGATATACTTTTCGTTGTCGGACATATCGGCGTCGGCGACGGCGACTGCGGTAAATTCAAGCCCCTTGCTCTCGTAAACGGTCATGAGATTTATGCGCGTTTTTGAAATATTTCCCGTTTCGCGGATTATATTATAATTCTTGCGCGAAAACTCCGAAAGGCGCGCCTCGGAAGTTATCACCGCTTTGAGTCCCTTGAACTGCGTAAGCCAGCCCGTGACCTTGCGCGGCTGCAAAGTTACTATTTCCGACCCGTCGCAACCTATCGACTGCATGTCTATTTTAAGCTCCTTCGACACGAAGTCGACTATCTGGTTGGTGTTGCGGTAGTTCTGGTTGAGAGTGTATATATCGGGCTCTACCGCCGCCCAGTCGGATACGCCGCGGTAGGGGGTTATGTTCTGTTTGAGGTCGCCGAACACGTTGAAGCGCGCACGGCTGTTAACGTATTTTAAAACGTAGTACTCCCCTTCGGAAATGTCCTGCCCCTCGTCGATGAAGATAAAGGAATGTTTGGGCGTGAGGTCGTAGCCCAGCCTGCATAAAAGAAGGCACAGGGCGTAGATGTCGGAGGGGTACATTTTGCCTGCGTGCACGCCGAATTTGCGGCGCGATTTTTTTACAGTTTCGCCGAAGAAAAAGCGGGCGACGTCTACCCCGTTTTCGCACTTGCCTATCGCGACGAGGTTGCTCTCGCCGTGCAGGACGTCGGCAAAATCGCAGGCCGAGGAAAAGAGGTCGCCTATCTCGCGCACGTAGCCGATGTTCGCCTCTATCTCCCTTTTAAGCGCCCTGCGCTTTTCGATGCGCTCGGCGTACGTTAAAACTTCGCTGCCGCCGACGTTCATTCTGTACCGCATGAGGTCGGCTATCTCCCTGTCGACCACAGAATCGAGATTGGTAAGGTCGGAGACGGCGTCGGCGCAGATTTTTTCGCTGTGGCGGCGTATGTGCCTGAGCGCCTTATAGAACGAGAGCAACTGGCGGTAGAAGAAGTCGTACCCGTCCATGCGCGCGTCGGTTTTGCTTAAACTTAAAAAGTCCGAAACGTCGGCGACGCAGTTGAAGAGTTTGCGGAAGGGCTTGGTGTAGTATAAGCCGCCCTCCGCCTTTTCCTTTATTTCGCCGAGCACGCAGCGGCGGACACGCAGCCCCGCGTTTTTTATCTTTTCGTACAGCTCCGTCTGCCTTATGCAGCGCGAGAGCACCTCCCCCGCCATCTCTGCACACTCGGGCGAGGAGAACATTCCGTGCACGCCGTCGTATATCTTTGCAAGCTTTTTATCTACGTCGGCGATAAAATTATTTGAATAGATATAGGCAAGGTAACTTTCGGGCGGGCGCTCGGTGCGGTCGATTTTGCTTTCGACGTTTATGCCCTGCCCCGCAAGGAGGGTTAAAAAGTACTTTTCAACCGTGCACGTTTTGACTTTTTCGAGTTCGAGCACCGTCGAAAGTTCGTCGATGAACGAATTGAAGGAATCGGAGGGCGTGAGCACGAGCACGTCGCGCGGCTTTACACCCTCGTTGTTGTACATTATATAGGAGAGCCTGTGCAGCATTATCATCGTTTTGCCGCTGCCCGCTATGCCCTGAACGACGAACCTGCTGTCCTCGGGCAGAGTGATAATTTCGTACTGCCGCTCCTGAATGGTATCGATTATGTCGGTTATGCCGCTCTTTTCCTTGCGGCTCTTTATAATCTCGCGCAGGAACGGGTCGAAAATAATCTCCTCGTCCCTGCCGCCTATCTCCTCCCTGGAAAGGTAGTCCTTTACGGAGAGATATTCGTTCTGCATATCGACGACTTTGCCGCTCTTCGTGCGGAGGGCGCGGCGGAGAATGAGCTTATAGTTGTATTCGTTTATGGTAAAGGATACGCGGCTCTTCTGGTAATACCGCCTTGCAAGCGGTGCGCGCCAGTCGACGATTTCAAGCCCCTCGTCGCCGTGCTTGCCGATATAGTAGCTGTTGTAGCCGTCCTTGTCGTCCACAACGTCCATGCGGGCAAAGTAAGGCTCGTCGAAAAAGGGTTTGTAAGTTTCAATCTCTGCCCTGCGCTTTGAAATCTCCGCTTTGAGCGACATAACTTTTTTGTAGCTCTCGGCGTTGTAGTCGGGGTCGGCGGAAATGCGCGCAATTTCGTCGCGGGCGTCCTGAATTGCCGATTTTAACTTATTGATGTAAATAAGGCGCAGCATGACCATGACCGCGTTTATGTGTTCGCGCTCATAATTTTCCTGCTTATCGGCGTCGAGCAAGTCCAGAAAAAATTGCTTGTCGGGTTCTTTATGCGGGTCTATTATCCTTTTTATTTTTTTAATGTCAATCATGCCTGTCCCGTTTGTTTGCGCGCCGCGCAAAGTTTCGATATTTTATTATAACACGCCTTTTAAAAAAAATCAATACCCGATTTTATTTACTACGGCGGACAAAAATATACGCATAAATTTTATACACTGAAAAAGCGGCGGAGCGCCCGAATGTGAAGAGGGCGCTCCGCCGCTTAAAGTAAAAACATAAATATAACTTTGCAATATTGATAGATTATGCAAATAAAATTAAGCAATATTGAAATATCGTGGAATTATACAGCACATAAAACTATGTATTATCCTTTCTGCCTGCCCTTCAGTTTATTCTTAATGCACGCTTCGTATGTGAGCACCGTCGCCGCCACGCCGACGTTTAAGCTGTCGCATTTGCCGAGCATGGGAATGGCAATCATGCTGTACTCCTTTTCGTACCACTCCCGCG
>ERZ1643250.2179-NODE-2179-length-15212-cov-5.452662_pt1 | contig 15212 bp, 10 predicted proteins | sample MGYA00579262_ERZ1643250 | MGnify/ENA primary metagenome ERZ1643250 (study PRJEB29033, sample SAMEA4952265) | chicken gut metagenome | biome: Broiler Chicken; feature: Gastrointestinal Tract; material: Caecum | place: Ireland | collected 2018 | study: Broiler...
CGCCCTCGTCATCCAGCTCCGCCGGATACCAGCGCAGATCGTCCTGGCCGTTCTTCTCACTCCACACCGCAAACAGCACCTGTCTGCCGCTGTCACCGTATTTCAGCGCCAGATCCATAACGGTACAATCATTGGACACTACCGCCTCCGCCCTGGGCAGCGGAGCCGGCAGTTCCGCCACCGTGGTGGTAAAGCCGCATTGGAAGCCGGAACTATTCCGTATTCCGCTGTACACATGAATATAATAGCGTCCCGTGCTCTGGTACGCCGCCAAATCCACAGTGGCGCTCCAGGCGCCGTCCTCCTGCTGTGCGAGATACCAGTGTAGGTCATCCTGCCCGCCCATCTCGCTCCATACTGCAAACCAGACCGGGGCCTCCATATCCACATTGGTGACCCGCAGTTCCATGCTGCGGTTGTCTGCCGTAATCGTGGTGTCCAACGTGGGAACCCGCTTTTCCACAGCTTCCCAGACATACTCTTTTGCTGTGGCAATCACTTTCTTCGGCTGGGTGGAATATACGTGGATCATATAAATGCCGGAAGACTCGTGATTGCTCAGGTCCACCACGGTCCGCCAATTCCCCTGCTCATCCTGTTCCGCAGGATACCAGTGGATGTCATCCTGCCCGCCGTCCAAACTCCAGACTGCAAAGCGCACGCCACTGAGATCTTCGCCGTCATAGTAGCACAGGGACATTTCCGTGCAGTCATCATTTACAGAACTCTCCACCAGGGCCGTTGGAGCAAAGTAGGCATTCCGCTCCTCCAGCCATGTCCGCAGAGACTCCACGGCATCTTCATAGGTATCACTGAAATACCCGCCTTTGGGATCTTCCGTTCCCAGCACATCCCAACGCAGATAGTTCATGACTGCGGAATCGATGACCTGATCATACAGCGTGTCAATATCATTTGCCAGTGCGTCAAACAGGTCTGCATACTGCTCTTTCAGGATCTGGACCCGCTCCATAAACACGTCGCAGGCCAGCAGATGCCGCAGCAGGATGCACTCGTGAACATAGTACTGCGAAGGGGCAATGTCGTTGTTGCCCATGCAGGTGTCATAATCCCAGACCGGTCCAAGATGGAGTACATCCTCCGGGCCGTCCTGGTACCAGTAAAAACTGGTGAGATAGGACTCCCGATTCATTGTGTATTCGGTGAGCAGATAGTATTTTACAAAGCTGCCCACATCAATCATGGACTCCAGTTCTTCCATCGTCACCAGTTCCGGGTCTGTGGTGTACAGGTATTCTGCAAGGGCATCCACAGCTTGGTGGAATCTATCGAAGCCCGCCAGATAAACCGACGAATCGTCTTCCTCCACGGACTCCTTGAGGGTAAAATAGCCGTCGATCCGGTCATCATAGAACCAGTTTGCTTCTTCTTTGTAAAACGCGTTGTCGTGTTCGCACAACACGCCCTCTGGATCCTGAAGATTCAGGCGGTTTCCGCCGATCTCCACCTTCTCACCCAGGAGATATGTTCCCAGATATGCTCCGTCGATCCACAAGTCCACATACTCGAAATCAGTGACATATTCCATGTCCATCTGATTTGCCATGTCGTAGACCAATTTGGAACGCATCAGGCTGTCATCTGATGCGTTGGCCAAAAGCACCCACTTCTTGGCCTTAGGCATACCCAACACAGAGGTCTTGGAATCGAATTTGATCTGATAGGGTTTCTTATCATATTCCCGCCAGGTACTATTTCCTCGGCCCTTGACCTCCACGCTGTTTTCCGCCGTCAGATTGTACTCTCCTGTCGGCTCGGTCAGCAAAAGGCTGTTACCGGAATATTTAATATCCTTATCTTGGTGGATTTCCTCCAGTGTCGTGCCATTCAAGGTAATCTGGAGGCTGGGCAGCTGGGACTGCATGGCAATCAACTGAATTTCTTCCCCTGCCGCATCTGTCAGGATCAGTTCGTCTCCGCTGGCAGAAAAGCCATTGGAAATACAATGGTTATCCTGATCAAGGATTCCTTTAGAAATTTCGGTTATCTGCCCGCTGTACTGTACCACGACCTCGGCAATATCTTCCGTGCTGGTCAAAAACAGATACCAGGCATCCTCTGCATCCGAATAGTACCCCGGAATGACAATCCCGTGACAATCTTCCACAGAGCAGGAAAACGTCTCATCCCCAGGAGAAAGCTCACTCTCAGAAGGCGCGTCTACGGAAGAAGGCGCGTTCTTGGAAGGCTCCTCTTCGGAAGACACACCCCCGGAAGAATACGCGCCTCCGGAGGATGGTTCGGCTTCCATAAGCTGCGTTTCGACTTCCAACATCTGCGCCGCATCTTCGGTGCCCTCTGATTCTCCGACCGCAAATGCTGGAGACACCAGTAGTTGCGCTGCCAGCAGCACTAACATACACAAACTCAAGGCTCGTTTGATTCGCCTCATTATTTCTCTCTCCTATTCTGCATTTCTCCTTGAATCACAAATGTTTTTTCGTTACATACCGCTCTCGTAAGCATCGCAAACTTTCTGGGCATCACCATCCATCTTCACTGTACCATGATCAAGCCAGACGACTCGACTGCACATTTCTCGAATTTGCTCCAGGCTATGGGAGACAAATAACACCGTTGTACCGCCTCCCATCAGCTCCAGCATCCTGTGCTTACTCTTCTCCTGAAAAGCCGCATCACCCACAGAGAGAATCTCGTCTACAATCAGAATCTCCGGGTCCACCACCGTTGCAATGGAGAAAGCCAACCGCATCATCATTCCCGAGGAATAGTTGCGGATGGGAATGTCAATGAACTTTCCCAGTTCGGAAAATGCCACAATCTCGTCGTATTTCTCTTTCAGGTATTTCTCGGAATAGCCCAGAATGGCACCGTTGAGGAAAATATTTTCTCGTCCGGTAAGGTCATAATCAAAGCCGCTGCCTAATTCCAGCATTGGCACTACGTTCCCGTTGACCTTCACCGTTCCGCAGGTAGGCTTCAGAATCCCAGAAATCACCTTGAGCAAAGTAGATTTCCCGGCACCATTATGCCCAATAAGTCCTACTACCTCGCCCTGCTGGATGGTAAAGCTTACCTCCCGGAGTGCCCAGAACTCCTCATATTTGATTTTTCCCTTCACCAGCTGTACCAGATATTCCTTGATGCTTTTTACCCGGTCATAGGACATCAAATACCGCATGGAGATGTTTTCTGCTTGTATCATTTCTTGCCTCACAGATTGAGTATAAATTTGTCCTGATTCCGCCGGAATATCAGAACGCCAATCAACAAAGGAACAGCGGAAACCAGGAAACACAGGAGATATGCTTTCGGTTCCGGAGACACTCCGTCGATAATCAGAATGCGGAAAAAGCGAATGATATGGTAAAGCGGATTGCACTTATACAGGGTCAACCACTGGTCCGGAATAATCGAAACCGGGTAGAAAATAGGTGTCAGGTACATCCACAGCATACTGACCACATTCCAAAGAAATTGAGTATCCCGGAAAAATACCATTGAAGTGGAAAGCAACAGTCCCATCCCGGTGCAGAGCATCAGCAGGCACAGCACGCCGAAGGGAAGCAGAAGCAGTGCCGGCCGGAAAGGTGTTCCTGTCAGCAGCATGAATCCAAACAACGGAACAATCGAAAACAACAGGTTCACACCGGAGGACAACACCCGCGTTACCGGATAGATATACTTCGGAACATACACCTTTGTAATCAGGGAGGCATTTCCGACGATGGAAACCAGTGACATAGAGGTAGCCTCGCTGAAAAAGTTGAAACACACGATTCCGGTCAACAAATACAGTGCAAAATTGGAAATATTGGACTTAAAAATTGTGGAAAACACCAGATACTGCACAGACATGATCAGCAGCGGGTTCAAAAAGCTCCAGAGGATTCCCAGTACGGAACGTTTGTATTTTGTCTTGAAATCCCTGGAAATCAGCTGCCGGATCAGGAACTGATAGCGCTGTATCGCCGACAGCAGCCGCAGCGCAGCAGTAGACTTCCCTTCCTTTTCCGCCCGCAGCAGATGCAGGGCATATACCAGCAGCACCAGCCAGCAGATTCCGGCAAGGTACCAGTAAGCGCCGCCAAACCACAGATGCGTCCGCACTCCCAGTTGGAAGCATAGCATTCCATTCACCACCTGCCCATTCACAAGCAGGCAGTCCTCTGCGGGTATGTTCTTCTGGATTTCTGTCCGGGCTGCTGAAATACCGGTGCCGTACCAGACTGTGCAGGCATTTCCCGGAGCGCCGTCCAGAGAAGATAGAACCAGCGTATAACGCTCCCCTTTGCGAAGCGTCACCGGTTCGGGAAAACAATCTTCCGTCATCTCCCCATCCTCTAACGCCGACTCATCCAGAACGATCTCCCCAAGTCTGGTTCCCTCCGCATCCTCCAGAACAATGGACAGGTGTGCCGTGTTGGTCCGATCGTATGTGGTCAACGGCAGTGAAACGCTGAACAACTCATCTGCATCCGCGCGGAATGACTGACGCAGTTCTGATCCGGCGGTCAGTTCCCCGATCATGGCGTTCATCGCCATCATCTCCGTCTTCTCATCCCGGAAATACAGCTGTGCACCCGCAATCCAGTGAAACAATATTGCCAGCAACCAGTAGCCCAGCAATATGGCAGCACTGCCCTTTTGTAAAGTCTTTCTGTTCAAAGCCCATTACCTTTCTTCGATTATTTTACAGAAGCGCTGCAACGCATCCCGCCAATGCGGCAAGCGTTGAAAGCCTGCATCATCAAGGCAGGCCTTATCCATGCGAGAGTTCATAGGGCGGCAGGCCTTGACTGGATATTCCGACGAAGGAATTGGCTCCACCGCCACTTTCATTCCTGCAGTTGCAAAAATTGCCTCAGCAAACTCTGCCCAGGAGCAAGCTCCCTCATTTGTGGCGTGATAGATCCCATACCGGTCTGTTTTTATCATGCTGCAAAGCAACGGTGCCAAATCTGCAGTATAGGTAGGGCTTCCAATTTGATCACCTACCACCTGCACACGGTCGTGAGTCTTTCCAAGACGCAGCATAGTTTTTACGAAATTTCCACCGTTTTCTCCGAAAACCCAGGAGATCCGTACGATGAAGCAACGACTCAGCAGAGATCGGACTGCCAGTTCGCCCGCCAGCTTGCTTCTGCCGTAGACATTCAATGGGCCGGTGGGAGCCAACGGGCTATAAGGTTCTTCTCCAGTCCCCGGGAACACATAATCTGTGGAGATATACAGTAATTTTGCATCCCAGTCACGACAAGACAGCGCAATATTTCTGGTCCCGTCCACATTGACAGCCCAGCATCGCTCTGGTTCGTCCTCCGCCTGGTCTACCTTAGTGTAGGCAGCACAGTGGATGACAGCATCGGGTTGCACCTGTTCAAAGAGTGACCGAACCGCACCCTCATCCGCGATATCACAATCCGCCGAACCTACTCCTGTAAAAGAAATTCCCTGTCGTATCAAGTTCTGACAAACATCATAGCCTAATTGTCCTGTAACTCCTGTTACCAAAACTCTCATTAGAAACCGACCTCAAATCCGATTTTTCTTTGCCAACATAATTATGTTCATAAACAGCTTTTCTGGGAAAAATGCAGCTGCTAACTCAAATATCGCCACTTTAGGACTAAAACTACGGTATTTCCAGACGGTCCGCTGTCCCCGGTGTTCTTTCAGGTTCTCCCATCGGGCTTTGACCCAAAGCAAGGCGTCCTGAGTCTGTTGACGCAAAGAAGCGTCCAACTCCATATGTTCCAAAATCCATCCGAAGCGATGAATCAGCAAATTGACACGGATATCCAGATAGCTTTTCTTATCAACCACCCCTGCCATCACAGCTGTTTGATTAGTCGAATGAATGCGGTAACGAATCAGCGGCCTGGGGATACAAACAATCTTTCCCCGCTGTGAACAATAAAATGCCAGATAGTGGTCATGTACCATATAAGGGCAAAATGGAACCGCCGCTTTTGCCAGCGCAGTCGGCAACAACACAGTACAGCCTGTTACCCAGTTGTGGAACAATAGCTTTTCTGCCTGTTCTCTCCCTTCATGGAACACATGGTGACGCCGTACCTGAGTAATGCTGTTCGCTGTCTTTTTGCCATTTTCGTCAACAACCTCCATATCCGAGCAGACCAGCGATACATCTGGCTGGGAGGCGGCTCTCTCTAAAACTGTCAGTTTTTCTGGATACCAAATGTCATCCTGATCGCAGTAGGCAACATACTGCCCGGTTGCCTCTTTTGTCATGGCTTCAAAGGTGCGATTGGATCCAACATTCTGTTCGTTCCGTAGCATCCGCACCGGGAAAGCTGTAATACATTCTTTCACCAGATTGCAGAGACTCTCAAATGGAACAGTCTGCGAGCAATCGTCACAAACGATCAGTTCCAAGTTGGGATACGTTTGCACATTCAGTGATTCCAATTGTTCCCGCAGCCAGTCCATCCGCGGCTCATAGACCGCCATCAGAATGGAAATCAGCGACATCTCTTGTGCCATTTCATTTTCTCCCGACAGTTCTGTCTCGCGCCGCTTTCGCAGAAATCTCATCCCATGTAATCCGAATTCCTTCTTGCAAGGAAATCTTCGGTTCCCAGTTCAACAGACGTTTTGTTCTTCCCACATTCAGAATGCTTTCCTGCACATCGCAACTTCTGATTGGACGTTTTTGGATTTCACAGAATCGCTCTCCCGTACACGCCTCAATCATTTCCACCAATTGGGTCAGACTTGTCCCAATTCCCGATCCGATCAGGAATATGGATTCCTCTCCCGGATAGTCCCCAAGCTTCACTAATGCGTCAGCCACATCATCAATGTAAATGTAATCGCGAACCGTCTCTCCAAACAGAGTAATCGGCTTCTTTTTTAACATTTCTTTCATCAGAATCGGAATGATTCCCTGCGTTCTCTGGCTTTGGGGGGTAACACCATAAGGATTGGCTATACGGGCAATACGGCAGGTAATCCCATGCTCGCGGTGATAAAGTTTCAGAAAATGTTCAATGGTGGCTTTCTGAATACCATAACTGCATACCGGATCCAGCGGGTCATTTTCAATGTGCGGGTATCCTACGGATTCCCCGTATATCGTTCCTCCGGAAGAAGCAAATACAATCCGCCGCGTACCAGTCTGTACCATGGCATCCAGAAGTCGAATCGTAGGAATCACATTCTCCTCCATCTCCTTCATTGCACAGGAAGTTCCAGGTGCCGGAACAGTGGTGGAAATCAGGTGATACACCGTATCAATCTCATAGGCCGTCAGAATCTCCGCCATGTGTTTTTCGGCGGCAAAATCACCGCGCACAAATATGCTGGAGTCGTTTTCCCACTGGGGACAGTTCTTTCCGTATCCAATAGCGCATACTCCGCCAGGCAGTCTGGCTATCAGTCGTTGCCCAATAAAACCATTTGCGCCAAGTATAAGCACATTTTTCATTCGTTGTCCTCATGTGCGGCCGGCTTACACGCCAGCCCAGTATTCTCCAATTAATTGAGAAAATTGATTGTTCTCTTTTGTGTGAGTCAGGCCATAGGCAGCAAACAACCCTCCAGCCAGTTGTCCATAACGTTTAAAAATCACTCCACTGATTTCCTGTTTCACTGATGCATCCAGTGTTTGGCCTGTCTGTTCCAGATAACGGGGAATCGTATGGGTAATAAAATAAATCAAATCACCCGCCAACGTAACATCACACTGGAATTCACTTTTGCAGATGCTCCAGATTCGAAACAGCAGTTTGGCCAGTTCTTCGTCATAGTAAAATGACTTTCTGTATAGGCATTTCTCTATTGCTTCTTGCCTCGCATTTCGGAGTTCCGCCACAGTCTGCTGGAAAAACTGCTCCATCCGCTGACAAAAAGTCTCTGCAGTTTCCTGCACATCACAAGTAGCCTCTATATAGTCCACGTAGGCTTGTGCCACACAGTAGCCGGTGACTGCGCGGTTCATCACCGCATGTTGATCCACACGGTCCACTGGCATATCAGGAAGGATTTTCTGCAACGTGCTGACATCCACCAGACTTCTTTTCAGATGATAAATGGCCGGCCGTGTATGGGAGTGAATAACTTGTACGCTAGACAGTAATGCAAGTCGGTATCCCGCCCGGATTAGCCGAATTCCCAGATCAAGATCCTCTGCGTAATCACCACGGTACCAGAACTGCTCAAAAATGGACTTTTTCAGCAGACAGGTAACGTCGTTTAACTGACCATTTCTCCGAAGGCTCTCATAATTAGCCTGCTTCGGCATTGAAAGGATACGGTCATCAGAAAGAATCCCCATGTACTCCGAGTGTCCCCAAATAGAAATACGTCCCAAAAGATCACAGCCCGGCTTAGGCTTTTCACCACAGGAAATTCCGACAACCCCCTGCTTCAGAGCAGGCTGCAACAGTTTGCAAATCCATAAGGTACCATCCGGTACTGCGTCCTGCGTCATGAAAAGCAAATACTCGCCAGTTGCGCGCTCTGCTCCCAGATTTCTGGCATGTGAATGGGAGAATTCCGCCTGAGGGATTCGGATCACCACCGCACCTAAGCTCTCTGCTGTTTCAGCAGTTCCGTCTCTACTGCCGGAATCCACGATCACTATTTCCACATGGCCAATGTTTTCCTGCGCATTCAACAGTTCTATCAATGGTTTCATTTCCGCGCCAGCGTTATAAGTCGGGATCACCACAGATACTGTCCCATCATAAGCAAGAAGTTTCCCACGACTCTCATGCATTTCCTGCAGGATTCCGCATACGGCAGAATCAAACGCATCCTGTGAGAAGAATCGTTCATAGGTCTTTCTGGCCCGCTCCTGCATAGGAATAAGGTTGTTTCGGTTCAAGTAGGCATGTTCCAGACATTTAGCCAGCTGCTGCGGATCATTTTTCCGATAGATAAGCCCAGCGTTCAACTGCTCCAAAAGTGCCGCAGAGCCCGCATTCTCCGAGCAAATGATGATTTTTGACATCAGCATAGCCTCCGTCACTACAATAGGCATCGGGTCGTCCTTGGAAGCACACACCAAGCAGTCCATTTGCATATATAGAGAAGTCAACTCATCACGGCCTAATTCCTCAATCCACTGAACGTTTTCCGGGTACTCACTACGAAGCGAGTCAATCTCCTCTCGGATAGGAATGTGGTGCCTCCTTCCCACGAACAGAAACAGGCAGTTCTCCCGAATGGACGGATCAATATTTCGGATGGCTTCCGTCAGAATATCCTGACCTTTTCGTTCCTCCTGCATGCCCACAAGAGCAAACACCATCTTTCCACCCCTGTTTTTCACTTGAAAAGTCAGCGTTTCCGGAAGCTGTGCTGCATAGTCCGGTACATAATACAGTAACTCTCGAATGGAGTATTCCGGCCGATACTGTTTCAACACACTGGCTGCATATGGACCGCCGCAATAGGTGAAAATATTAGACTCCAGTCGTTCCGGCATGGCAGCCAACGCTTCAGGATGGTAAGACGCATAGGCCTCATGAATCCACCACATGACAGGAATCTTTTTTCCGCTGAGTTGACATATAATAGGCGCACCTAAAATGGTAGAAACGATTATAGCTTCAAACAGGGCTTCCGACTGAAGTACTACCTTGGATTGGTAGAGATCTTTCAGCACAATGACTGGGATTCCCTCCCGGCCCATCGTTTCTCGGAGTGCTCCATCCCGGGGGGCTACCACTATTGGGAAGTACCTTTGCTTTTTAAGACTTATCGCAAGATAGCTCAGAGCTACCGGGGCTCCAGTTAGATTCAGTTCATGGCTAACCAGCAAAATTCGTTTTCCAGCGGATTCGGGCATCTGCACGGCGCTGAAGTCACCGTAAGCCTGCCCTCCCAAATCCTTCGCCGCCTGAATGAACCCTACAATGGTCTCGAAACACTTATCCCCATCATCCGCATTCTTCGGAAGTCGACTCCGCTGAAGGTAGTGCCTGATTTTTTTCAGGGTGACCTGCCAGCCAAACATTCTGACGCACCGAGCCGCCTTGTGTGTCAGTTTTCCAACCTCTGTTCGTTTGACAACATCCAATATCTTTCGAATCGGAGCGGTTAACTTCCAACACTGTGCATCACTAATGGCAGCATACTGCTCCTCTATCTGCCTGCTCCGCTCCATCTCCTGTTGCAGCTGTGCCACCAACACTTGACTGTCAGCAGACATTTTTTTCAATGTTGCGTTGAGCTTCGCCTCCCGTTCTCGGAACTCCTCTCTCTGTTCTTTTAATACTTCAATGCGTTCATCTTTTTGGTGTGACTGACGGGCATACTCCTCCTGTATCTGATATTGTTCCTGCTCGTGACGTTCCTGCAGCTGACTCAGCGTCCGCTCATGGCTTTCCCGTAACTGCCTTAGTTGCCGGTGTGCGCTCTCTTCCGTCTGATGCAGTTGCTCTCGTCGTGTTTCCGCCAACTGCGCCAATGCAGCATATTCTTTTTCTGCCCGCGTAATCCGATCCTGCATTTGCTTTTGTATCTCCAGAACACTTTTCAGTTCTTCTGACAAACAGCGCTTTTCCTCCTTAAGGGCAGTACACGTATCATAAGCACTCTGGAGGAACTCCCGCACCTGCTGACTGCAGATTGGTAACATATTCCGAACTTCAATTTTCACCCGTCTGCACGGCATTGAAAGGCATACCAAGACCTGCGGATCCGTATTCGTGAACATCAGGCCGTTGCCTGTCACTATGCCATTTGCTGCTTCCACCAAAAGTTCCCCGCAGTCGCCTACCGCTGACACTCCCTGCAAATATACGCTTTGTCCTTCTACCGGATCCAACCGAAGAGCTTTGCAATGTTCCGGTATATCATCCATGGCATAAATATATCGTTGATCTAACGTGATGTAAGGTTCTACTGCCCGGGTCTCCTGCTCATTGAATCCTCTTCCCGTGTCCCAGTATACTTTGGCAGGACGCACCTGAACGATCTTCGATACGAGGTTTTCAGCCACTCCACCAAATTGTTCCGCTTTTTTCAGTTCAAACAGGAATTGGTAAACATCCCCATAGGGGCGGTTCCAAAGCAGCACTTCCAAATCGATAGGCAAAGACAACAGATTCGGATTCTGCTCTGTCTTCCCGAAAGGGACAGATACGCCATCCAGCTCCCTTACTTGAAGTCCAACATCCGCTGCAAACTTCACAAAGTCATCCGCGCCCCAAAAATGGATATGGGTATTGTCCAAAAGGCCCAACTCTGTATACTGGAAGTGGTTCTGGTACAGGTTACACAAAACATCGCTATGGCAGATATTTGGAATAGACACCAGAATACTGCCATCTTCTTTCAACAACTCTCCTGCACACTTCAGAACTTTCTCCGGGTTGTGCAAATGCTCCAAAACATCAGCGAACAGAATATAATCAAAAGTCACTCCTGCAAATGCATCCTGCCAGGTCATGAGTTCTGCATCCGTACACACACCGGCCTGTGCAAAGGAAACAGCCGTTTCATAAGCGTCCTGGTCCACTTCAACAATATAGACCTTACATCCCAGCTTCTCCTGCATATAGCGGGTCATCCGACCCTCCGCACAGCCAAATTCCAGTACTGTACTGTCAGGCGTGATTTTTCGCATGATTTTCCCGGGTATTGTATTTTCTCCCAGTTCCATTGGAAGATTATATTTGCTCATAACTGGCTCCTTCACTCAGGTAGTCTTACGCGGGGCTTACCGGTTTCCATACATCCGCTCATAGTAATTCTGATACTCTCCGCTGATGATGTTCTCCCACCACTCCCGGTTGTCCAGATACCACCGGATGGTCTTCTTAATGCCGTCGGCAAACTTTGTCTCCGGCAGCCAGCCCAGCTCGTTGTGGATCTTGGTGGGGTCGATGGCGTAGCGCATATCGTGACCTTTCCGGTCCGTCACATAGGTGATGAGACTCTCGGGCTTACCCAGTTCCTTGCAAATGAGCTTCACGATGTCGATGTTCCGCATCTCGTTGTGACCGCCCACGTTGTAGACCTCACCCACCCGGCCTTTCCGGACAATCAGGTCGATGGCCCGGCAGTGATCCTCCACATACAGCCAGTCCCGGACGTTCAGACCCTCGCCGTACACCGGCAGCGGCTTGTCCGCCAGAGCGTTGGCGATCATCAGGGGGATCAGCTTCTCGGGGAAGTGATAGGGGCCGTAGTTGTTGGAGCAGCGGGAGATGGTCACCGGCAGGCCGTAGGTGCGGTGATAGGCCAGCACCAGCAGGTCTGCTCCTGCTTTGGAGCTGCTGTATGGGGAACTGGTATGGATGGGCGTCTCCTCCGTGAAGAACAGGTCCGGGCGGTCCAGGGGCAGGTCGCCGTAGACCTCATCGGTGGACACCTGATGATACCGCTGGATGCCGTACTTCCGGCAGGCGTCCATCATGACGGCGGTGCCCAGAATATTGGTCTGGAGGAATACCTCCGGGTTCTCAATGGAGCGGTCCACATGGCTCTCCGCCGCGAAGTTGATGACCACGTCAGGGTGTTCTTCTTCAAACAGCTGGTACACCGCTTCCCGGTCGCAGATGTTGATCTTGCAGAACCGGAAGTTGGGATGTTCCATAGCCTCTTTCAGCGTGGACAGGTTACCTGCGTAGGTCAGGCAGTCCACGCACAACACCCGATCCTCCGGGTGATTTTTCAGCATATAGTAAATGAAATTGCCGCCGATAAAGCCGGCGCCGCCGGTCACGATCACAGTCATAGCGTTCTCCTTAAAAGCCGGTCACGGCGTCCTTCAGCCAGGGGGAATTCTGGTCCTTTTGGCTGAGAATGGGATTCTCCACTCCCCAGTCGATGGACAATTCAGGATCATTCCACCGAATGCCTCCGTCAGCTTCCGGCGCATAGTAGTTATCCGCCTTATACAAAAACTCCACATGGTCCGTGAGGGTCACAAAGCCGTGACCAAAGCCCCGGGGAATCAACAATTGCCGCTTGTTTTCCTCGGAAAGCTCTACCGCCACCCATTTTTTATAGGTAGGACTATTGGGCCGCAAATCTACTGCTACATCCAGCACAGCCCCCCGCGCGCAGCGCACCAGCTTGGCCTGGGCTTTGTCGCTCCTCTGGAAGTGGATGCCCCGCAGGGTGCCTTTCACCGTAGAGGAGGAGTGGTTGTCCTGCACAAAGTCATAAAACAAGCCCGCTTTTTCAAACTCCCGCTTGGAGTAGCTCTCCATGAAGAAACCGCGATGGTCGCCGAACACCTTAGGTTCCACAATGACCACGCCGTCAATTTCCGTCTTGATAAATTCCATGATGCACCTCAATAGATGTACTTGCCGTTTGCTACGTTATGCAGATGCTTGCCGTAGGGGGATTTGCCATACAGGGCGGCAGACTCCTCCAGCTTTTCCTTTGTGATCCAGCCGTTCCGGTAGGCGATCTCCTCAATGGCGGAAATCTGGATGCCCTCCCGGGATTCGATGACCCGGACAAACTCCGCCGCCTCCGCCAGAGAGTCCACCGTTCCGGTGTCCAGCCATGCATAACCCCGGCCCAGCGTAATGACGTTCAGCGTCCCTTCCTCCAGATATATCCGGTTCAGATCTGTGATCTCCAGTTCGCCCCGGGCAGAGGGCTTCAGGGCCTTGGCCTGTTCGCAAACTTTCTTGTCATAGAAGTAGAGACCGGTTACTGCGTAATTACTCTTGGGCTGGGCAGGTTTTTCTTCAATGGAAACAGCTCTTCCGTCTTTATCGAACTCCACCACGCCGAACCGCTCCGGGTCCTCCACATAATAGCCGAACACCGTGGCGCCGTTCTCCTGGGCCACCGCCTGGCGGAGCAGTCTGGTCAGTCCAGCACCGTAGAAAATGTTGTCACCCAAAATCATGGCGCAGCGGTCATCCCCGATGAATTTCTCACCCAGAATAAACGCCTGGGCCAGACCGTCCGGCGAAGGCTGCACCTTATAGGACAGTTGAATACCGAACTGGCTGCCATCCCCCAGCAGCCGCTCAAAGTTGGGCAGGTCGTGGGGCGTGGAAATGATGAGAATATCCCGAATGCCTGCCAGCATCAGAGTGGACAGCGGGTAGTAAATCATAGGCTTGTCATAAATGGGCAATAGCTGTTTGGATGTCACCATAGTCAACGGATACAGCCGCGTTCCGCTGCCACCTGCGAGAATGATTCCTTTCATATATGTTCCTCCGCTATTCTTTGTTGTATGGTGGATTCCCCTTTATTCCCACCCCACGCTGAGCTGTTCGGTTTTCAGCTGACGGTCGTAGGCCTGTTGGACCAGCAGCTCAAAATTTGCCTCTATCGTAGAAATCGTTGTCCTGTATAGCTGCCGCAAAGCGCGGATATTGGCTTTTTCGATGGGTACTTTTGATTCCTGTGCCAGCTTCTGAATATACAGGCTCACCTGTGTGCGTTCGATGGGGCCACCGCTCTTTTTCGTGAATATCATGCCAGTGGTGCGGCTGTATTTCGCCGCATACCGCAGCAGGTCATTCTGTAAGCTTGTGGGAAATCGAATGACCTCCGTTCTTTTTCCCTTTCCGATTTTCAAATCCCCCTGACGGACAGATTCTACTGTCACAAGCGGCAGTTCCGAAACGGTAAGTCCCGTGGTGGCAAACAGCTTGGTCAGTACATAGGCACGCTCATCTTCAAGAATACGGGCCGTCTGGAGCATTCGGATATATTCCCGCCGGGTCAGCTCCGGAGCTTCAAAATCTTTCGGGTCAAGCTGGCGTGTCACCTGAAAGTCCCGGCAGCCCATGCTCTCCAACAGGGCATTCACTGTTGAAACCCTGCTGTTCACAGTACGAATGGCGTAGTTTTCGGATAACAGGTACTCCCGCCAACCGAGTAAAGTCCCCTTGGCAATGGTTTTATCTTCAGGGAGATAATCGTAAAACTGGTGAAGTGCCAGCTCGCAGTTGCGCACACTATCCTCCCTGCGCCCTTGCGCGCGAATATGGGCGCCATAATCTGATAAAATATCAGGCGTTAACTTTACAGAGTCATGTGTCCGATGAATCAATTCTGGTGAGATCCTGATCGTCTCCGTTTTCAGCCGCCCCATTGTTCATCTCCATTCCCTTCGGACATAATTATTGTTTGATGGTGGAGTGTGTATACACTCATAAAAATCCATCATCAAGATAACACTTTCCTGAAAAAAAGACAAGTGTTCTGACGAATTTCATACTGAAGTGACCCCAAAAAGTTAGACAATATTTGAAAGCAAAAATTGTTCAAGCAGC
>ERZ1643250.2184-NODE-2184-length-15199-cov-4.948693_pt1 | contig 15199 bp, 15 predicted proteins | sample MGYA00579262_ERZ1643250 | MGnify/ENA primary metagenome ERZ1643250 (study PRJEB29033, sample SAMEA4952265) | chicken gut metagenome | biome: Broiler Chicken; feature: Gastrointestinal Tract; material: Caecum | place: Ireland | collected 2018 | study: Broiler...
ATAAGCGCCATATCTCGCTTACGCTTCGACATGCCGCTTGTTCAAGGCGTTTAATCGGTAGAACCAACCCTCAGTCACGCCGGCGGCGTGACGGCTCCCTTTGAAAGGGAGCGACCGTTTATTCAAGTATATTGTCGCTTGGCTAAGGCGTTTAATAAGCGCCATATCTCCCTGACGGTCGATATGTCGCTTGGCTGCGGCGGTTAATCTGTTGGGCTAACCCCCTGTCGTGCTGACGCGCACGACATCCCCCTTAACAAAGGGGAAAAAGGGGGAATAAGCGCCATATCTCGCTTACGCTTCGACATGCCGCTTGTTCAAGGCGTTTAATAAGCGTCATGTCTCGCTTACGCTTCGACATGCCGCTTGTTCAAGGCGTTTAATCGGTAGAGCCAACCCTCAGTCACGCCGGCGGCGTGACGGCTCCCTTGCAAGGGGAGCGGAACATTTACTCGGGCATATGCCGCTTTCGGAAGAGCGTTACTTAAAAAATGCAAAAAATTTACACGCCGCCTGGCGGCAACGGAAAAGTTATGGAAAACACAGTCAAAGACAACAATTTTATTTACGACGTGATTGTCGTCGGCGCGGGACATGCCGGCTGCGAAGCGGGGCTTGCCGCCGCGCGCATGGGCAAAAAAACGCTCATGCTGGCGACAAATCTCGACACGGTGGGCTATCTCGCTTGCAATCCGTCGATAGGCGGCACCGCCAAGGGCAATATCGTTAAAGAAATCGACGCTTTGGGCGGCGAAATGGGCGTAAACACCGACAAAACGCTGATTCAACTGCGTATGCTCAACAGGGGCAAAGGTCCCGCCGTGCATTGTCCGAGGGCGCAGGTTGACAAATACAAATATCACGCCGAAATGAAAAAAACGCTGGAAGGCACGCCAAACCTGTTTCTCCGTCAGGCGGAAGCGGCGGAAGTTTTGCACGACGATGAAAAGGTCTTCGGCGTCAAAACGGCGCAGGGGCTGACGTATTACGCCAAAGCCGTGGTGCTTGCCACCGGCGTATATCTCGACTCTCGCATTATTGTGGGCGAATGGATAAACGACGTTGGTCCGAACGGGTTTTCCAACGCCAAAAAACTGACAGCCAGCCTTGTCGAAATGGGTTTCGACGTGCGCCGTTTCAAGACGGGCACTCCGGCGAGAATACACGCGCGCAGCGTTGATTTTTCAAAAATGACGGCGCAGCCCGGCGAACCGGATATGCCGCCCTTTTCTTACATGCACGACAGCCTGCCGGCGGAGCAGCACGACTGTTATCTGACGTACACGACATCCGTCACGCACGACGTGATAAGAAGCAACATAGGCAGGGCGCCGCTGTTTTCCGGCGCTATCAAAGGCACGGGGCCGAGATACTGCCCTTCGATAGAAGACAAGGTGACGCGCTTTGCCGACAAAGACAGGCACCAGATTTTTCTGGAAAGAGAAGGCCTCGACACCGACGAAATTTACGTTCAGGGCATGAGTTCGTCAATGCCCGCCGACGTGCAGTATGAAATCTACCGCACCATTCCGGGGCTTGAAAAGGTGGAAATCATGCGCGACGCCTACGCCATAGAATACGACTGCATCGACCCGACCCAACTTTACCCCACCCTTATGTACAAAAACCTTAAAGGGCTGTTCTGCGCCGGGCAGATAAACGGCACCAGCGGATACGAGGAAGCGGCGGGTCAGGGGCTTGTGGCGGGCATAAACGCCGTGAGATATATTGACGGCAAAGATATGCTTGTGCTTGAAAGGTCAAATTCGTATATAGGCGTCCTGATAGACGACCTGACAACAAAAGGCACCAACGAGCCGTACCGCATGATGACAAGCCGCGCCGAATACCGCCTTCTTTTGCGGCAGGACAACGCCGACACCAGGCTGACGCAGACAGGCAGGGATTTCGGCCTTGTGAGCGGCGAAAGATACGAGAGATATCTCAAAAAGCAGGCGGAACTCAACAAAATCAAAGAAATTCTTTCCACGCAGCGCAAACCGAAAGATTTCCGTGAACTGTTTGAGCGCAAAGGCGAAGTCGTGCCGGTGGGCGCGCTGACATACGCCGAAATGCTGCGCAGGCATAACATCACCATTTTCGACCTTAAAGAAACTTTCGGCATACTTGACGGGATATCCAAACAGGCGCTGGAAGAAGCGGAAACCGACGTCAAATACCAGGGGTATATCCAAAAAGAAAAAGAACAGATAGAGCAATTCAACAAGATGGAGCACCGCCGCCTTCCCGACGACATCGATTATGACCGTATAGGCGGCCTGAGAATTGAAGCAAGGCAGAAACTCGGCAAAATACGTCCGAGAAACCTGGGGCAGGCTTCCAGAATTTCGGGCGTGTCCCCCGCCGACGTTACGGTGCTCATCGTATATCTCGCCCAAAACAAAACAGACGATGAATAAACAGCAGAAACTCATTGAAGAAAACGCCGTAAAGTTCGGGATATATTTCGACGCCCTTACAGAGTGGAACGAAAAAATAAATCTCACGGCAATAACCGGAAAAGAAGAGGTTTTCGTAAAGCATTTCGAAGACAGTCTTTACGGTGAGCAATATATTGCCCGTGGCTCTTCCCTTTGCGACGTCGGCACGGGCGCCGGATTTCCCGGCGTGCCGCTCAAAATAGCGAGAAACGATATTCGCCTCACGCTGATGGACAGCCTCAATAAAAGGATAACATTTTTGCTTGGCCTTACGGCAAGGCTGGGCGTCGGCGCCGAATGCGTCCACACACGGGCGGAAGACGCCGCGCGCGGAAAATACCGCGAAAGTTTCGACGTCGTGACGGCGAGGGCGGTGGCGCGGCTTAACACGCTTGCCGAATACTGCCTGCCGCTGGTGAAAGTCGGCGGCGTTTTTCTGGCGTATAAAACGGCTGACGCCGATGAGCTGAAAGAAGGCGCCCGCGCGCTGAAAATCCTGGGCGGTCAAGTTGAAAAAACCGACGTTTTCACGCTTTCAAACGGCGACAGCCGCAGTATAATCGTTATAAGAAAAGTTTCCGTAACGCCCGCGAAGTATCCGCGCGGCAAAGGGAAAGAGCGTTCAGCCCCCATTGTCTGAAACATCGGCGCCGTCCGGCGCCTTTTTTATGCCGCGTTTGCGTGCTTCGCGTTTGTAATTGTGTGTAAAAGACATTTGTGAAACATTTGCGCCATGTTTCACAATGCCGTGAAACGCCTGCGCCGTTGTTTCACATCGCCGTGAAACTTTTTTGCCCCGCCGTGAAACAGTTTGTCAAAAAACGTTGAGTTTTGCCGTTTAATTTGATATACTGTTTATATAATGAAAAGCGGGCGTCCCCGCCCGCCGACGGAGTATTTTATGGGTAAAATTATAGCGTTTTCAAATCAGAAAGGCGGTGTCGGCAAGACGACCACCGTGCTGAACGTGGCGGACTATGTGGCGCGCGCCGGCAAAAGGGTGCTGATGATTGATATCGACCCGCAGGGCAACCTCACCAGCGGCTACGGCATTGAAAAAAACAAGCTGGAAAACTCGCTGTATGACCTTATGACGGGCGAAGCGTCTTTCAAAGAAGTCGTCACGCGCACCGCTTACGAAAACCTTGATATCCTGCCATGCAACATGGATTTGGCAAGTCTGGAAGTGGAACTTTCGTCTGTGCCAAACCGCACTTTGGTGCTGGCGAAATCGCTGAAAGGCCACGTCGACGACTATGATTTCGTGATGATTGACTGTCCGCCGTCGCTCGGCGTGCTGACGCTCAACGCCCTTTGCGCGTGCGACGGAGTGGTTGTGCCTATACAAAGCGAGTTTTTCGCCCTGGAAGGACTCAGCCAGCTTATGAATTCCATAAAACTCGTGAAAGAGCGCGTAAACCCAAAAATCAAGGTGTACGGCGTTATTCTTACAATGTATGACGGCCGCTCGCTCATGGCGCGGCAGGTCACGGAAGAAATTAAAAAATATTTCGGCGCGAAAGTATTCGAAGTGCCCGCTCCGCGCAACATCAAACTGTGCGAAAGCCCTAGTTTCGGCGTGCCTATTTCGCAGCATGCCCCTAAATCGCGCGGCGGAGTGGCTTATCAGAAAATAGCCGAGGAATTTTTAAGGAGAATGGACTGATATGGCAAGAAAAGGTCTGGGCAGGACGTTTGATTCTCTTTTGGGCATCAACGAAAATCCCCCTCAAAGCGAAGAACCAAAGAAAGCGGCGGAAACCGCGTCGGAAAAGCGTGTGGAATCGCTGCGCCGTAAAATGGAGAGCGGCGAAGTCAACGAAATCGACATAACCGATATCGACCCCAATTATGAGCAGCCCCGCAAAAATTTCGACCAGCAGGCGCTTAAAGAACTTGCCGACAGCATAAAGTCGCACGGCATAATCCAGCCGCTGGTGTTGGTGCGCATGGGCATGCGCTATATGATTATCGCCGGCGAAAGACGCTGGCGCGCCGCCAAGATGGCGGGACTCAAAACGGTGCCCGCCGTCGTCAAGAATTATACGCCGCAGCAGATTAAAGAAGTTTCGCTTGTGGAAAACCTCCAGCGCGAAGACCTCAACCCTGTCGAAACGGCGCGCGCCATAAAACAACTTATGGACGAGTGCAACATGACGCAGGAAGCAGTTGCGGACAGGCTGGGCAAAAGCCGCCCTGCCATTGCCAACACGCTGCGCCTTTTGTCGCTGGACGACAGAGTGCTGGAAATGATTGAGAAAAACCGTCTTTCCGCCGGTCACGCCAGGACGCTTGTTGTTGTCACCGATCCCGAAGCGCAGGTTAAACTTGCGCAGAAGGCGTGCAATATGTCCGTCAGGGACACCGAAAAGATGGTCAGGGAATATCTTAACCCTAAGCCGCAGAAAGTCAAAGTTCCGCAGAGCATCGAACTCAAAGAGCTCGTATCCAACATGCAGCGTGTGTTCGCCACAAAGGTCGGCGCCATAGGCAATGATAATAAAGGTAGACTTTACATAGACTATTATACAAAAGATGACCTCGACCGTATCTGCGCCATGGTGGAAGACCTCAGGCAAAAAGCGGCGGTTGATAATAATGAAATATAGTTCATTTTTAATAACGGTATATAATAAGGAGAAATGATAAAAATTAAGTTATGAGTTATGAAGTGGGAATCATAATCATTGAATCTCTGGGCTGGCAAATAACACTTATTGACGCGATTGTCGCCCTGTTTGCCTTGATTATGGCTTTTGTCGGATTGGCAAAAGGTTTTACAAAGATATTTTTCAGTTTGTTCGGCACTCTTGCCGTAATTGTGGGCGCCGTTTTGCTGGCGGGCACCGTAGGCGGCTGGCTGACAGGCCCTTTCGGACACTTCGTCAGCGAACCGACAGCGAATTGGCTCGCCCAGATAGACGCCGAGCAGGAAATCCACATTTTCAGCCAGGTTATCGACTGGACGGTAGCCGAAAACCGCTCGCAATATATCCCGCTGGTGCTTTCGGCAATGGGTCTCCCCGCCACTCTGTCGGGAATAATAACCGACACGGGGCTGTTCAATTCTTTGTTTGAAGGTTTTGGCGAGGCGGCGCTGATTGACGTGCTGCCGGGTGCAGTGGCGTCTCTGGCAATGACAATCATAGCGTTTGTGCTTCTCATCATAGTGCTGACCATCGTTGTGATTATCATACGCCGTCTTGTCGAAAGGCTTATGTCATTTGCGTTACTCGGCGGCATCAACCGTGTGCTCGGGTTTGTGATTGGTCTTGCCGAAGCGTATCTGATAATTTCGATTTTGCTGACAGTAGTCGCCTATCTCCCGTCGGAAGGATTTATGTCGGCAATATATCAGCAGATAGACGCGTCCACTATAACGAAATTCCTTGTGGAACACAACTGGATTGGAAACTGGCTGCTCACCACGATATTCTGATTAAAAAAGAAAAGAGGCTGGAAAGCCTCTTTTTTCATGTCAAAATCAGGTGCGCAAAGCAAATAACAGTGATTTTCAGGACTATTTTCAGTAAAATGTTTCACGTGAAACCCTTTGTCGGTGTAAAATCCGCGATGTTTCACGTGAAACATCACACGGATACCGATGTTTCGGCCGTTTAATGGGCCAAAATCCTACTGAATAAAATTGTTTCACGTGGAACAAACTAATCCTTAATAAAAATCTCATAAAATCTGTCGTGTTTTTTTAACTCTTACATAACTCTCCTGATATCTAAAAAATTTTTCGGAAAATCTCTTAAAAATAGCCGTTGTCAGACAGAATGGACGGTTTTTTGGTCGTGAAAAATCGGTTGATTTTCGAAAAATTCTGTCTCATCGCGTCATCCCTTATAGATATAATAGCGCATGGCGTTTTAATGCGCAAAATCGATGAATTTTGGACGATTTCGGTCAATTTTGGGGCTGAAAGCGGCATTTTGACCTGTTTTTTTGTCATAAACGTGTTTTCGGAGGATTTTGCGGGTATTTCTCCGGCAAAAACTGTCAATAATATTTGTCGGGAGGTCGCTTGCCTGATATGTTGTCTGTTGATGTTAACGATGAAAACTGCTTTGAAAGGTTGAAAATCCACCTGGAAGGTCTTTTAAGAGGGCAAAAGGCTGTGATTTTGTGTGTCGGCAGCGAAAAAGTCGGCGGAGATATGCTTGGGCCGCTTGTCGGAAGCAAATTGCTGGACAAACTTGGCGGCAACGCCATAGTTTACGGCGTCCTTGACGGCAATATAACTGCTTCAAACCTGATTTTCGCGGTAAATCTCATCAAAACACTGCACGAAGACAGGCTGCTTGTGGTTATTGACGCCGCTTTGGGCAGACAGGGTGAAGTCGGCACGATTCAGGTATACGGGCACGGTCTGCGGCCGGGTTCCGCCACCAATAAAAATCTGCCGTGTGTGGGGGATATCTCGATTATAGGCGTCGTAAACCGCAAAATCTGCGCGTTTGAACTGTCAATGCTGTACACCGCTCGGCGCGCGATGGTGGATAAGATGTCCGACATCATTTCAGATTCTGTTGCGCAAGCGCTTTGAAATCCAAAAATGAACAAACGCTCAATATTTTAATCTTTATTTCACCGGTGGTGGTTCCTTGCAAGGCGGCGTTTAAGCCGCTTTTTTTAATCCGCCACGCGGGATAAATGCAATATATTGTCTTTGCCCGTGTTTTTTTCGCCTGTTTTACCGTTTATGACGTTGACTTGTCAACCTGTCTATCCTGTTGACAGCCAAAGTGCTTTATGCTACAATATTTTCCATTATTATGGATTATAATAATAAGGCAATTTCAACTACCATATAATAAGGAGAAAAACGTGAAGAGCAACACCACCAGAAAGATAATTTCCATCGTGCTTGCAATTCTCATGATATTTCTGGGCATTTGGCTTATAATGTCGCTGTTTCCGCAGAGGCAGACCACGCCGACTTATCTGGAATTTCTCGAGCAGGTGGAAAAAGGTGAAATCGAAGCGGTTTATTTTGAAGGCAACTACACAATGCGGGTGCTGACCACCGAAAGCGTGGAGAAGGGCGCCAGTCTTGACCGCTTCCCGAGTTATTACACATACGCGCTCAACATTCCGAGCCGCACGCAGACCACGGCCGATATCCAAGAGGCTGTGAAAGCCGCCAGAAACAGCGGCAACGAGGCTTTGGCGAATTATCAGGTTTACGTCACATACGACAATCCTAGCCAGGGCAGCATTTGGGATTATCTCTTCCCGCTGCTTATGCTTGCCATCGCCATAGTGGTGGTCGTGGTGCTGATGAGAAAAATCAGTCAGCAAAACAACCAGAACATCAACTTCGGCAAGAGCAAGGCGCGCGTCAACGAAAACGTCAAGGTGCGCTTTACCGACGTCGCCGGCGCGGAAGAAGAAAAAGAAGAATTGCAGGAAATCATCGACTTTTTGAAGTCGCCAGCCAAGTTCAACGAGCTTGGCGCGCGCATACCTAGGGGCGTGCTGCTTGTCGGCCCTCCGGGGACAGGCAAAACGCTGTTCGCCAAAGCGGTGGCGGGCGAAGCGGGCGTGCCGTTCTTCTCGATCAGCGGCAGCGACTTTGTGGAAATGTTCGTCGGCGTGGGCGCCAGCCGCGTCAGGGATTTGTTTGACCAGGCAAAGCGCAACATGCCGTGCATAGTGTTCATCGACGAAATCGACGCCGTCGGCCGCCAGCGCGGCGCCGGTCTCGGCGGCGGTCACGACGAAAGAGAGCAGACGCTCAACCAGCTGCTTGTACAGATGGACGGCTTTGAGACAAACAACGGCATTATAATCATGGCGGCTACAAACCGCGCCGACATACTTGACCCGGCTCTGCTGCGTCCGGGCCGTTTCGACAGGCAGATTTACGTCAACAGACCTGACGTAAGGGGCAGAGAGGCCATCCTCAAAGTGCACGCGCGCAACAAACCGATGTCCGGAGACGTGGACTTCAAAATCATCGCCCGCATAACCAGCGGTTTTTCGGGGGCGGATTTGGAAAACCTGCTCAACGAAGCGGCGATTCTCGCCGTGCGCGACAACCGCAAACTCATTTCGATGAAAGACATCGCCGAGGGCATCAACAAGGTGCTGATGGGTCCGCAAAAGAAGAGCCGTCTCGTTACCGAAAGCGACAAACGCATCACGGCGTATCACGAAGCCGGTCACGCCATATTGGCATGCAAACTTAAATATTGCGACCCCGTGCAGGAAGTTACAATCATTCCGCGCGGCATGGCGGCTGGCTACACCATGACCAGGCCGGATAACGACGATAACCACCAGACCAAGGCGCAGCTGCTTGACCACATCACCATGGCGCTGGGCGGCAGAGTGGCGGAAGAACTTGTCATTCAGAACATCACTTCGGGCGCCAGCGGCGACATTAAATCGCTCACAGGCATAGCCCACAGCATGGTTGCCGAGTGGGGTATGTCAGACGAAATAGGGCCTATTTATTACGGCGCCGACCACGAGGTGTTTGTCGGCAAGAACTATCAGGCGCAGAACAGTTACAGCGAGGCCATGGCAAGCAAAATCGACGCCGAGGCAAATAAAATCGTGCGCGAATGTCATAAACGCGCCACGGAAATTCTCACCGAAAATATACAGATTCTGCACAATATGGCAAGAGTGCTGCTGGAAAAGGAAACAATCCACACCGACGAAGTCAATATGCTCATTGCCGGTGAAAGCGCTGAAACGGTTATCAACTTTATCGATAAAAAGTATAATCCCGACGCTCCGTCTTCCGTGAAGGAAAACAAAGCGGAAAAAGCCGAGGAGATTACCATCGAAAAGGCCGCCGAACCTAAACAGATAATCGCCCCGAAAGACGACGACTCATCACCGTCGGACGGCGAAAACAAACAATAACAAAAAAGACCGCTTGCGCGGTCTTTTTTTTGTTTATTTATGTTATTTTATATTTGGCGAAAAGTATACAAAGAGATAAATGGAAAAGACACGGCCATACCGCGTCTTATTTTTCATGGAGGGAAAATTTGCGATGAAATATAGAGAAATTATCGGTGAGTGGCTTAATACAAGAGTAATGCTGACAACAAAAGAACGTACTCGGCAGCGCTATAAGAAATTGGCGTCAAAATATATCCTGCCCCGTCTTGGAGAATATGAAGTTGATATTTTGACAATGTTTCAAGTCGGCAAGTTTTCTGCGAGTCTTGCTTCCACCGGTTTGTCACCGTCAACGATAAACGGCGTTATATCGGTTTTGCGCGCGTCATTGAATTACGCCAGCAAAGTTTTATGTATAAAGACAGATTCTGACGGCGTGTATTATAAGACCTAAAATGCGCCGCAGGTCTATTGAGTGTTTTTCGCGGGAAGAACAGCGCATAATAGAACAAGCGATCAAAGCCGAAAAAGATCAACGTCTGTTTGGTATCATACTTTGTTTATATACGGGGCTGAGAATAGGCGAACTAATAGCGCTTCAATGGGAGGACATAAAGATGGACGAAGGTGTTATAGTTGTTTCAAGATCTTGTCACGACGGCTGGAAAGACGGGCATTATATAAAAATCATTGATACTCCGAAGACTTTTTGTTCACATAGAATTATTCCGTTGCCACGGCAACTGTTAGATGTCATTATGCGCTTTAAAGAAACATCTTTAAGCCGATATGTCATTATCGGAAAGTCGGAGTACGGCGCGCAAATAAGGACATACCAGCGAACTTTTCATCTCTGTTGCGTCGCATTGGGGTACGGCACAAGGGGTTTCACGCTTTAAGACATACTTTTGCAACAAGAGCGTTGGAATGCGGTATGGATATAAAAACACTTGCGGAAATATTGGGACATAAAAATCCTATGATAACACTTAACTATTATGCGCATTCAATGATGGAACATAAGCGGAATATGATGAATAGAATAGGAGAATTATATCAACAAAGCCGCAAAAGTACATAAAATAATTTGTTTTATGTAATGCGGAGTCTAAACGCCTTCTGCAATCAATAAAAAAGGGGGCTTCCTTTAACGAAGCACCCTGAGCGTGTCGAATATTGTCGTTTTTTCTTGACACATGTCCGGTTGTTGCATATAATTTTTTTTGCAATTGATACATAAAACAAATTAATTTGTGTATTGTTTATGGGGAAAATAAATGGGTTATGTCGAAATAATAAATCTGGTTATCACGTTTTTTGGTTTGCTTGTGGCGGCCACTTATATAGGGTACTACTTTATTTTGCTGGCCGGTATTTTTTCAAAGCAGAAAATTTTTCCGAAGTGTGATGAGAAATTGAAATACGGTGTGATTATTTGTGCGCGCAATGAAGAAATCGTTATCGGTAATCTTATCAAAAGCGTGTATAAATGTCTTTATCCGCAAAATAAACTGACAGTTTTTGTAATGGCACACAACTGTACTGACAACACTGCGGAAGTGGCAAGGACAAACGGAGCAATTGTTTATGAATATAATAATGCCGATGAAAAAACGAAGGGGTATGCGCTTAAACATATGTTTGAAGTTATTTCACGGGATTACGGAATAGATAGTTTTGACGGATATCATATTTTTGATGCCGATAATATTCTTGATAAAGACTATTTTGACAAAATGAACGACGCTTTTCTTTATTATGACAGAAAATGCGCTATCACTTCTTTTCGGAATTCAAAGAATTTCGGGGAAAATATTCAAACAGCTATGTACGGAATACTTTATGTAATGGGCTGCACCATTGAGTCTACAGGGCGTATGGCGCTAGGAAGTTCAGCCAGAATTTTAGGCTCAGGATTTTTGGTCAGCAATAAGATGGTGGAAAACGGGTGGAATATAACAAATTTATCTGATGACACAGATTTTACGATCGAACAAGTAATGAAAGGAAACAGGGTCCAATATTGCGGTGAAGCAATGTATTATGATGAGCATCCGACTAAATTCCGCGATATGTGGCGTCAGCGCCTCAGATGGGCAAAAGGATCGCAAATTGTTTGTAATAAACGATTTGGCTCTCTTATGAAATATATTTTTGAACCAGATATCCAAGAAAAACGTCTGCGTTGGGCGGCATATGATTTACTCTGCACAATACTTCCTGTAGGACTTATGGGTGTGTGTTTAACACTTCTACACATGATATTGCTGTCGTTTGCCCCGTTGTTTGGTTATGCATCAGCAGATGTATGGAGTAAATATTTTATTCCTTTTGCATTCGGATTTGCAGGCGGTATTTTACTGATGATGCTTCTTGCCGCACTCAGCTATATTAAAGAACGCCGTATTAAAAATGTATCGCTTAAAATAAAAATTTTTTCTATTATATTATATCCATTTTTTTCGTTGCTGCTTGTTGTGTTGCAAGTTGTCATGCTGTTTACAAGAAAATTTTCTTGGACGCAGATAAATCATACCGATACATCAAATTATGAAACATTTAATTCCGAATCGCAAGAAAACAAAAAAGTTGATATAGGAAAGTAAAACTATGAACACAAATGAAATGCTTAAAGTTGTTGTGCTGTCCGGCGGTTCCGGTAATGACGCACTAATCAAAGGATTGAAGCAACTTTTCGGACAAGAAAAAAAACTCGATATTAAAGTTATTGTCAATGCCTATGACAATGGCAAAAGCACAGGTGTATGCCGTGCCGTAACCGATATGCTGGGAGTATCGGATATCAGAAAAAATCATGAGCGAATGTATGAAATAATTCATGGCGAAGAAGGCAATTTGCCGGAGTTTTTCAGTAAGCGGTTTAACTTTACGCGCGGAAATGAAAGAAAGGAAATAGAAAGCTTACTTAAACAATGGAATCTATCGCAATATTCAAGATATGTGCGCGGTTTTTTTGATTCGCCGGTGGCGCATGAATATGAATATAAAGATTTTGTCGTTGCCAATATAGTATATGCCCAGATGTTTCGCGAAATCGGATATGAAAAAACAAACAAACATTTTTGCGACATGCTGGGCATAGATGACTTTGTTGTTCTGAACTCATTTGATAATGTCTTTATAAAGGCCGTTACTCAAAGCGGTCACATTATCGCCGATGAAGGCGATATAGTTTGTTGGAATAATCCGGACGATATTATAGTAGATGTATTTTTTGACGTGCGCAACGATAGTTATGGGCTTAACCCCGCAGCTGTTAAACTTGTAAAAAACGCCGACCTGATTCTTATTTCAACCGGTACATTTTGGAGCTCTTTGCAACCGACAGTGAAGTATTTGGATTTTTACAAATACATCAATGCTTCACACGCAAAAAAAATATGGATTTTAAATAACGATAAAGACGGCGATTCATACGGCGTCAGCAGCTTGCAATTTGTCGGTTTTATGGAGGAGACAGGATTGGATTTGTCTGATTTTACAATCCTGGTCAATTCAGAAGCTGAAACTCTTTTGCGGCAGATTGATGACAGACATAATTTTGAAGTCAGAAATATGGGCAATTTAAAAGGTAAGCATTGTCCTGAACTCTTCGCCCGTGCCGTACTTGATGTTTACTTTGGTCTTATCGGAAAATTTGACACGGTCATATTTGATTTTGACGATACACTATGGAGTCGTGAAACGACAGAGTCAGCTCAGAAAACTTCAATTGAAAACCTATGTTTATTGCAAGACCGGTTTTGCGAGAAAACGATTATCGTCAGCGGAAACTCATTTGACAGCATACGAAGAAAAATACTTCAGGTTTACGAATCGCTGTCATCTTTTCACATCCCGATATGGGCGGATGCCAATTCTACGCTTTATCTTCAAGGGAAGAAGATAAAGCGAATTGATAAATGCGTACTCAGTCAAGAGAGTGTTAAAAGCATAATGGCAGTGGTCGATGAACTCGGTATAACCGATAAAACCGTAATTATCGATTCTGACGGAGTGGTTAATATAAAAATCAAACCGCTTGCAGATAAGGTCAGAGATGACGTCTGTTCTGCGTTGAATGACAGTGACAATAACTATCTAGCTTGCAAAACCGGAAAAACCACGGTGGATGTTTTGAGTAAAAACAATAATAAATCCATTGTTTTGGACTATATTGACCGTCACGGTAGAATTTTGTATGTTGGTGATGAAACGTATATGGGCAATGATGTCGTGATAGCTGGCAAGTGCTCGGCGTTTTGCCAGGTAAAAAGCGTGTTTGAAACGAATATTTTGTTACGGTTATTGGAGAAATATCTATGATACGAGGGTTTATCGTTTGCGCTGGCAAACAATCGCGCTTTAAAAGTAAAGTGCCGAAAGCACTCGTAAACATCAGAGGCAAATCTTTATTGCTGAGAAATATAGAAGCAATATCTGTATGTGACGAAATATATGTTATCTGTTCAACGGAAAATGAAAGCGCTTTTGTTCCGGAAGAACTTGGAGCGGCAAAAAAAATCGTTATCACATCAGGCTTCGGCAGTGGCGACGCGGTCTGGCAGGTTTTGCGCGGCATTGATGTGCAAAAAGGCGATATTGGTTTTATTTTATGGGGCGACAGTTTACAGCGCGAAGAAATTATAAATTATTTGCTTGATTGTTATGACGGCGTGTCGCTCATACCGTGCGTTGTGGAAAACAATCCGTACGTGTGTGTCAGCGATAACAAAAAAGGCGGCGTCAATGTTTATTTCTCCAAATTTGGGGAGACAGTCAGTCGCGGGTATCACGATTTGAGCCTGTTTTGTTGCGATATATTAGCGCTGAAAAAATATCTTTGCGAGTTTCATGACGCGATATATGCCCCAAACGGGAGATATTATCACAAACACGGAAATGAAATGGAATTTCTTGATGTCTTCAACGAAACAAATATTAAAGCGAAAATAATTGAATTTACAGACTATCGTGAATTTGCGTTTAATACTGTTGAACAGCTGAATGTTTTGCTTGAACAAAGCGATAATTAAAAAGACCGCGCAAGCGGTCTTTTTTTGTGCCTTTCGTGGAGGGGAAATTGAATATATCGGTTTTACGGCAGTTTGTCGTACTGTTCGTCGCTCACCGCTTCAAGCCATTCGTTGGACGTGTTTTCGCCCGGCACTTCCACGGCGATGTGCGCAAACCAGCTGTCTTTTTTTGCGCCGTGCCAGTGTTTCACACCGACGGGGATTTCCACGCAGTCGCCCGGTTTAAGGGCGCGGGCTACTTTGCCCCACTCCTGATACCAGCCTTCGCCGGCGACGCACAGCAAAATCTGTCCGCCGCCTTTGTCGGCGCGGTGCACGTGCCAGTTGTTGCGGCAGCCAGGCTCAAAAGTCACGTTGGCGAAAAACGGTTTGCCCGCCGTCGGCGTGCTCAACGGGTTGAGATACGACGTGCCGATAAAATACTTGGCATAGGCGGTGTTTTCCTGCCCTTTGCCGAAAACGTTTTGCTTTTCAAAGTCTTTATAATCCATATAGGCCTCCTTATATGCCCAGGGAAGCAAGCCACTCTCCGAGCGACTCACGGCTTACGCCGCCACTGAGTCTTTTGCTGGGTTTCCACTTGACAGACGCGGGGCACAGCGAACGCAGAATTTTGTCGGTGTTGCCGGCTCCGCTTCCGCCCGACGTGAAAAACGGCACTATCGTTTTGCCGGCGAAGTCATAACTAGTCAAAAAAGTGTTTATGATTGTCGGGGCGACATACCACCAGATAGGAAACCCGACAAACACCACGTCATATTCCGCCATGTTTTTGACCCGTTCGGCTATTTCAGGGCGGGACGCCGGGTTTTTCATTTCAACTGTGCTGCGGCTGCGCGGGTTTGTCCAATCCAGGTC
>ERZ1643250.2185-NODE-2185-length-15196-cov-4.701803_pt1 | contig 15196 bp, 14 predicted proteins | sample MGYA00579262_ERZ1643250 | MGnify/ENA primary metagenome ERZ1643250 (study PRJEB29033, sample SAMEA4952265) | chicken gut metagenome | biome: Broiler Chicken; feature: Gastrointestinal Tract; material: Caecum | place: Ireland | collected 2018 | study: Broiler...
GCCGGCCCCAGCCCGGCCACAATGGGACGCTGGACCGGCGGAGCACAGTGCGGCAGCTCATAGTGATACGGTTCCGCTTCGCTCACCTTCGCGCCGAGCCGGTGCAGCGGCGGGCCGCTTACCCCACACTCCACGGCACAGATGAAGTGCACATCGCCGCGCCTGCGCGCATCCACGGAACGGCGCACCAGCTCGCAGGACGCGATCCGGCTTTCCGGCACATGCAGGCGCGCGGCCGCCAGACGGCGCAGCAGCCCCGGTTCCGAGCCGAGCGGGAGCGGAATATCTGAAACTCGATAGGTTTTCACTGTTTTGTGGTTCCTCCTGCTTTATAAATAAAATCGGGACAGCGCTGTTTCAGAGACGCACATCCCAGTGAACGGCCGGATCGGCCGCTTTACCCGCGCTGCGGCCGGCCAGCAGGCCGGTCGCCCACGCCCAGTGCAGATTGTAGCCGCCGCAGTCCCCGTCCACGTTGAGCAATTCTCCGGTAAGATAGACGCCGGGGCACAGACGAGATTCCATCGTGGAGACGTCCACCTCCGAGAGCGGGACGCCGCCGGCCGTCACCTGCGCGTGTGCCCACCCGGCCGTGCCGGTGACGGGAAAGCGGAAGTCGCGCACACGGGCGGCGATGGCGGAAAGCTGCGGCGGGCGAAGCTCCGAGGCCTCCTGCGGCAGCCTGCGCACGGCAGCGCGCAGCACCTCGCGCGCCACAAGGCGGTTGAGCATGCCGTCGAGCAGCTCCTGCGCCGGGAGAAGCGGGGATGAGGCAGCCGTACGCAGAAAGCTGAAGATATCGCCCGGGCCGTGCTCCGGCATCAGGCACACGGAGAGCTCCGCTTCCCGCTTCTGCGCGTCAGTCAATTCCCCGTAAGCCCGCGAGAGCTCAAACACGCAGATGCCGGAAAGCGAATCCCCGGTGAACTGCACTTCCCCGCGCGAGGAGGCCACGCCGCGGCTGCCTGCCCAGAGAGAAACTTCCGCCAGACTGCGCGCGCCCTTGAGCGGCCTGGCGCGCTCCGGCAGCGTGGAGAGCGGCACAAGCGACGGGAAAAGCGGCGTGCAGCTGTGGCCGAGCGCGGAGGCCAGCCGGTAGCCGGAAGGGTTACCGCCCAGAGCCGGGGCCGCCATCCCGCCGCAGGCAAGGATCACGCGCCGCGCCCGCACTTTTCCCGCCGGACCGGAAAGCGCAAAAAAACCCTTTTCCCTCCTGATCTCCTCCACGGGAAAATCGCACAAAATCTCGCCGCCGCGCCGCTGCACACGCCGCAGCAAGCACTCGAGCACGGAGGCCGCCTGCATGCCGTAGGGATAGAGCCTGCCTTCATCCAGCTCGCGGCACAGCATGCCGTTTCTGCGCCAGAACTGCTCCAGCTTTTCCGGCGGGAAGCGCTCCAGCACGCGGGCCGCACGGGCAACATCTCCGTGATACCGCGCGGGGGACGCCCCGCTGTTGCCCAGGTTGCAGCGGCCGTTTCCGGTTGCCAGCAGTTTTTTTCCGGGACGCTGCTTTGCCTCCAGCACAAGGGTAGACCCGGCCTGCGCCGTCTCCCCCGCCGCCATCAGGCCGGAAGCCCCGGCCCCGACGACAGCAAATTCCACCTGGTGCGTCTCCATCTTTCTTCCCTCCTTGCTCCCAAACCGTTTCCCTTTCCTTTTACCGCTTCCGCCCGCCAGATATCTTTGCAAGCCGGAACAGCCCGGTCCTTCCTTTTCCGACCAGATGCAGCAGCCAGAAAAGCGGCCCGAACGGCAGGCAGGGCTCCACAAGTTTTTCCAGCGGCTCCTGCGCCCAGGCCTCCCGGCAAATCGGGCCGGGAGACAGATCCTCGCGCTTGCGCTCCTTCAGCCGGCTTCCCATGTCCGCCGCCATGGCAATGTGCAGCGCCAACCGCGAAGCAGAATTTCCGCAGCTGCGATAGAGACGGCAGGGGAATTCCGTCTTCCGCTCGCGGGGGCCATGCTGGAACAGCTCAAAATGGAACCCATGCAGGCGATTTTCCCGGAAGCGGATGCTCTGCACTCGCCACATACAATGTTTTTATTATCGCATAAACCGGCGCGGAAGAAAAGAGGAAAAAAGCGCCCCGGCAAAAAACCGGGGCGCCGAAACGCAGGGGTGTTATTCCTTGACCATGAGTTTTACAATTTCGCCCACAAACACGCGGTGCAGATCCTTGTTCGGATAGTTGGCGGCAAACAGCTCCTTGTCCAGGAAGGAATCCTCTGCCATGTCCTGACGGTACAGCTTGCGGCAAATCAAAACTGCCTCTGCCTCCTCCGGATAAGGCGCAAGATCGAAAGCAGGCGTGAGACCCGTTTCCTTCCATTTGTCGAAATCGCGGCCGCTCTTTGTGCCGCAGAAATTCAGCGCCGGGCGGAAGCCGTCCCCAAAAAAGGCGAGGCTGTAATACGGCTCGCGCTCAATGAAGGACAGCGTATACCGCTGCGGACGGATGAAAATAAAGGAAACCGGTTTGTTCCACAGGATGCCTGCGCCTCCCCAGCTGGCGGTCATGGTATTGCACTTTTCCTGATTGCCTGCCGTGACAAGCATCCAATCCTTGTTGATCCGGGAAAAGAGATTGTCGTTCCAGTCGTATACGCTGTGTTCTTTCCAGTTGGCCATATGAAAGTCCCCCTCAAGATGACAAAATTGACGGGCAAACACGGCGCCGCCGTATCCCGCCTGTATGTTATTGTATACGCAAAGAAAGAAAAAAGAAAGACAAAACAGGTTTTCCGGCCCAAAAAAATCCCGGTTCCCGCCAAAACAGGCTCAGGTTGATCAGTTTTTTCTTTCTTTCCAAAAAGCTTTTAGATATGTTTCACAAAGTGAATATTTATACAGATAACGCTTGAAATTACGCGAAAACGGTGTATAATAAAACACAGACATTGCAAATAAACCGGTTGGGCAAACGGCTTGCCGGCGGCGGCCGCTTCGCCCGGAAAATAAGTCCCGAAAAGGAGTTTTCACCATGGCAAAACAGATTAAAAAGGTCGTTCTGGCTTACTCCGGCGGTCTTGACACCTCCATCATCATTCCGTGGCTCAAGGAAAACTACGACAACTGCGAAGTCATCGCCGTCGCGGCGGATGTCGGGCAGGGCGCAGGCGAGCTCGAAGGGCTGGAGGAAAAAGCCAAGAAGACGGGTGCTTCCAAGCTTTATATCGCCGACCTGAAGGACGCTTTTGTCGAAGAGTACATCTGGCCGACGCTGCAGGCAGACGCCGTTTATGAAAACCACTATCTGCTCGGCACCAGCTTTGCCCGCCCGCTGATTGCAAAGCGCCTCGTGGAGATTGCCAAGGCCGAGGGCGCGGACGCCATCTGCCACGGCTGCACCGGCAAGGGCAACGATCAGGTCCGCTTCGAGCTTTCCATCCGCGCATTTGCGCCGGAGATGACGATCATCGCTCCGTGGCGTGTGTGGGACATCAAGTCCCGCGATGAGGAGATCGACTACGCGGAAGCGCACAATGTGCCGCTCAAGATCACGCGTGAGACGAACTACTCCAAGGATAAGAACCTGTGGCACCTCTCCCACGAAGGGCTTGACTTGGAAAACCCGGCCAATGAGCCGCAGTACAACAAGCCCGGTTTCCTGGAGCTGGGTGTTTCCCCTGAGCTGGCCCCTGACAAGCCGACTTATGTCACGATCCACTTTGAGAAGGGCATTCCCACGAAGCTGGACGGCCGCAAGCTGCGCGGTGTGGAGCTGATCGAGGAACTCAACCGCATCGGCGGCGAAAACGGCGTCGGCCTGGCCGACATCGTGGAGAACCGCCTGGTGGGCATGAAGTCCCGCGGCGTGTATGAGACGCCCGGCGGCGCGATCCTCTACCATGCGCACAACAAACTTGAGGAAATCTGCCTTGACAAGGCAACTTACCACTACAAGCAGAAAATAGCGCTGGAATTTGCGGATCTGGTTTACAACGGCGAATGGTTTACCCCCCTGCGCGAGGCCCTGAGCGCGTTTGTAACGAGTACGCAGCAGAATGTGACCGGCGACGTGAAATTGAAGCTCTACAAGGGCAACATCATCGATGCCGGCGTGACCTCCGACTACTCGCTGTATGACGAGGAGATCGCCACATTCAGCGAGGACGAGGTTTACAACCAGGCCGATTCCGCCGGGTTCATCAACCTGTTTGGTCTGCCGATCAAGGTGCAGGCCCTCAAGCGCCAGAAGCTGGAGCAGGCCGGGAAATAAGGAAACACAACGCAATACGTTCCAGGGGGATCGATCCCGAGTTCGATCCCCCTTTTCCCTTTTGAGGGACGCAAAAAGGAAGCGAAAAAGGAGAATGGCTGCATGAAGCTCTGGACGGGAAGATTTCACAAAGATCTGGACAAAACCACAAACGATTTCAATTCCTCCATTTCCTTTGACAGCCGCATGGCACGGGAGGACATCCGCGGCAGCATTGCCCACGCGACAATGCTGGGCGCATGCGGCGTGATAGACAAGGCGGAAGCCGAAAAAATCTGCGACGGCCTGGAGGGCATCCTGGCGGATCTGGAAAACGGCACGCTTGACATTGATCCGGAGGCGGAGGATATTCACACCTTCGTGGAAGGCGAACTGACGGTCCGGCTGGGAGACGCCGGGAAACGGCTGCACACGGCGCGCAGCCGCAACGATCAGGTGGCGCTGGATGACCGCCTTTACCTGCGCGGCCGCTGCGCCGAGCTGGAGGAGCAGCTTCGAGGCCTGATTCTGGTGCTGTGCCGGAAGGCGGAAGAGCACAGCGGCGACGTGATGCCCGGCTACACGCACCTGCAGCGTGCGCAGCCCATCACGTTCGGCCACCACATGATGGCCTATGCGGAAATGTTCCTGCGCGACATTTCCCGCCTGAAGGACGCCGCCCGCCGCATGAACGAGTGCCCGCTCGGCTCCGGCGCCCTGGCAGGCACCACCTATCCCCTCGATCGGGAAATGACGGCTTCCCTGCTCGGCTTTTCCGGCCCGACACACAACAGCCTGGACGGCGTTTCAGACCGCGATTTCTGCATGGAGCTGGCCGCGGCGATCGCCATCTGCATGGTGCACCTCTCCCGCCTTTCGGAGGAAATTGTCCTGTGGTGCTCCTGGGAGTTCAAGTTTATCGAGCTGGACGACGCCTTTTCCACCGGCTCGAGCATCATGCCGCAGAAGAAGAACCCCGATATTGCAGAACTGGTGCGCGGCAAGACCGGCCGTGTGGTGGGAGACCTCACCGGCCTTCTGACGATGATGAAGGGACTGCCGCTGGCATATAACAAAGATATGCAGGAGGACAAGGAAGCCATCTTCGACGCGGTGGACACCCTGCACATGTGCCTCAAAGCCTTCACTCCCATGCTCGACACGATGCGCGTGCTGCCTGAAAACATGCGCAAGGCCGCGGCGGGCGGCTTCATCAACGCCACGGACTGCGCCGACTATCTGGTGGGCAAGGGCATGCCGTTCCGCGACGCCTACCGGATCACGGGCGCGCTCGTGGCCTGCTGCATCGACCGCCGCGAGACGCTGGAAACGCTGCCTCTCGAAGAATACAAAAAGCACAGCGAACTGTTTGACGAGAGCGTGTACGACGCAATCTCGCTGGAACGCTGTGTGAACGGGCGAAAGGTCCTCGGCGGGCCCGCAAGCGAGAATGTGCTGCGGGAAGCGGCCCGCGTGCGCGGCCTCGTGGAACAGGATGAAAAAGAATAAACGCGATTGCATAAACATACGGAAGGATGCGTGAACAACTGATGATTCAAGCTGGCGTTGTGGGAGCAACCGGCTACGCGGGTGCGGAACTGTGCCGCCTTCTGACCGGCCACCCGGAGGCGGAACTGGCCGCCGTGAGCTCGGTGAGCTTTGAGGGAAAGGCCCTTTCAGACGTGTACCCCTCCTATTATAAGATTTGCGACAAGGTGTGCGGCACGCAGGAGGAGGTTGTGGAAAAGAGCGACGTGATCTTTGCCGCCCTGCCGCACGGCCTTTCCCAAGAGCTTGCCGCCGCATGCGACGCGAAGGGCAAGACCTTCATTGACCTGGGCGCCGATTTCCGGCTGGAAAATGAGAAGGATTACGAGGAGTGGTACGGCAACAGCTTCGCGCACCCCGAGCTGCACAGAAAAGCCGTGTACGGCCTGCCGGAACTTTTCCGGGAGCAGATCCGCGGCAAAACGCTGATCGCAAACCCCGGCTGCTATACCACGGCCGTGCCGCTGGCGCTCTACCCCGCGCTGGAAGCCGGACTGATTGAAAAGGACGGCATCATCGCCGACTGCAAATCGGGTGTGACGGGCGCAGGCCGTAAGATGACGCAGAACACACATTACCCGGAGCTGAACGAAGCCTTTACGGCATACAAGGTTGCGGCGCACCGCCACACGCCGGAAATGGAGCAGACGCTCTCAAAGGCGGCGGGCTCCCCCGTAACGCTCACCTTTGTGCCCCACCTTCTGCCCGTCAACCGCGGCATCCTGGCCACGTGCTATGCGCGCCTGAAGCCCGGCGTCACGGAGGGACAGATCCGCGCGACGTATGAAATGCGCTACGCGGGCGAAACGTTCCTCCGCCTGCTGCCGAAGGGCCGTGTGGCGGACATCAAGAATGTGTGGTACACCAACTATTGTGACCTTTCACTGCACCTGGATCAGCGCGCCGGCATTTTCATCGCCATCTCGGCCATTGACAACATGGTCAAGGGTGCGGCCGGGCAGGCCGTCCAGAACATGAACCTTTCGTTCGGGGTTGAGGAGACCGCCGGCCTGACGCTTATCCCGCCGGCATTCTGATCCGGACATTCTTCCGCAGCGGCGGCGCGCAAGCAGAAAAGGCCGCCGCTCACGCGTTTATCATTTGAGAGAAGGGGAAACACATGAAATACATAGAAGGCGGCGTGACGGCCGCGAAGGGATTTTCCGCAGGCGGCATGTACTGCGGCATCCGCAAGAATAAGTCCAAGCCGGATCTGGCCATGATCTACTCCTCCGCCCCCTGCGCGGCGGCCGGCATGTACACGAGCAACCTGGTGAAAGGCGCGCCGATCCTGGTGACGAAGCGCAACCTGGAAAACGGCACGGCGCACGCCGTGATCTGCAATTCCGGCAACGCGAACACCTGCAACGCGGACGGCGAGGAGAAAGCCTGGAGCATGTGTGAGATCGCCGGCAAGGCGCTGCACATCGATCCGCACGACGTGATCGTGGCCTCCACGGGCGTGATCGGCCAGGTGCTGCCGATCGAACCCATCGCCGACACGGCGCCGCTCCTGGCCGCCTCCCTCTCGGGCGACGGCTCCTCCCAGGCGGCCCGCGCCATCATGACAACCGATACCGTGGTGAAGGAAGCGGCCGCTGAGCTGGAAATCGGCGGCAAGACGGTGCGGCTGGGCGGCATCTGCAAAGGTTCCGGCATGATTCACCCGAACATGTGCACGATGCTTTGCTTCCTGACGACGGACGCCGCCGTCTCCGCCCCGGTGCTGGACAAGGCGCTGCGCGCCGTGGTGGCCGACACCTTTAACATGGTGAGCATCGACGGCGACACCTCCACGAACGACACGATCACCATCATGGCGAACGGCTTGGCGGAAAACCCGGAAATCCAGGCAGACACAGCAGAGTATGAGGCCTTCCAGGAAGCCCTGCGCGGCATCTGCACCAACCTGGCGCGCAAGATGGCCAAGGACGGCGAGGGCGCCACGAAACTGCTCGTCTGCATGGCCAGCGGGGCGGCAGATCTCGATTCCGCCCGCAAGGTTGCCAAGAGTGTGATTTGCTCGAGCCTGGTCAAAGCCGCCATGTTCGGCGCAGACGCCAACTGGGGCCGCGTGCTGTGCGCCATTGGCTATGCCGGAACGGACACGGACATCTCCAAGGTGGACGTCTCCTTCCGCTCCGCGGCCGGCACGATCGGCGTGTGCCGGAACGGCTCCGGCATCCCCTTCAGCGAGGAGGAGGCCAAGAAGATCCTTTCCGAGGATGAGATCGACATTCTCGTTTCACTGGGTGACGGCACATCTTCCGCGGAAGCTTACGGCTGCGACCTGACATATGAGTACGTGAAGATCAACGGCGATTACCGCACCTGAGAACGGCGGCAAAAACCGGGGAAAAGGAGAGGGCACACATGGAAATCACAAACGCGGACCGTGCAAAGGTCCTGGTACAGGCGCTGCCTTACATTCAGCAATACTACGGGCAGACGATTGTGATCAAATACGGCGGCAATGCGATGATCAACGAGGACCTGAAAAAAGCTGTGATGAGCGACATCGTGCTCATGCAGCTCATCGGCATCAATGTGGTGCTGGTGCACGGCGGCGGGCCGGAAATCAGCGGCATGCTCAAGAAGATCGGCAAGGAAAGCCGTTTTGTCAACGGCCTGCGCTACACAGACGAGGAAACGATCGATGTCGTGCAGATGGTGCTGGCCGGCAAGGTGAACAAGGATCTGGTGCAGCTTCTGCAGCAGAACAGCGGTCGGGCCGTCGGCCTGTGCGGCATGGACGGCGCCATGCTGCGCGCCGAGAAGATGACAGTCTCTGAGGATCTCGGTTATGTGGGCGAGATTGTGGAGGTCAACACGGAGATCATCGAGGATACTACGGCAAAGGGCTACATTCCCGTGATTGCCACGGTGGCTTCGGGCGTGGACGGCCACACCTACAACATCAATGCCGACATCGCCGCCGCCCACATCGCGGCAAAGCTGAACGCGAAAAAGCTGATCCTCATGACAGACATCCGCGGCCTTCTGCGCGACAAGGACGATGAGAGCACGCTGATCCCCGTGGTGAACGTGAGTTCCGTGCCGAAGCTCCGGCACGACGGCATCATCTCCGGCGGGATGATCCCGAAAATCGAGTGCTGCGTCGAGGCTGTGCGCCGCGGCGTGAGCCGTGCCCACATCATCGACGGGCGCATCGCCCACTCCATCCTCATCGAGCTCTTCACCGATGAGGGCATCGGCACCATGTTCTATTAAGGGAGGACAGTTTCATGAATTCGGAGGAAATCAAGCAGCTTGACAAGGGAAGCTTTCTGCCCACCTACGGCCGCTTCGACGTGGCGCTCTGCTCCGGCAAAAACGCCACGGCCCGCGACTGCGAGGGCAAGGAATACATTGATTTCGGCAGCGGGATCGGCGTGAACAGCCTGGGCTGGGCCGATGAAGCCTGGGCACAGGCGGTGTCCAGGCAGGCTGCCACGCTGCAGCACACTTCCAACCTCTATTACAACCCGGTTTCCGGCTCGTTTGCCGCGGAGCTGCTCCGCGTTTCCGGCTACGGCGGCGTATTCCTGGGAAATTCCGGTGCGGAGGCGAACGAATGCGCCATCAAGCTTGCGAGAAAGCACGGCGTGGAGCAGGGCGGTGATGACCACTGCGAGATCCTCACGCTGCAAAACTCCTTCCACGGCCGCACCGTGACAACGCTCGCCGCCACCGGGCAGGACGTGTTTCACCACTACTTCTTCCCCTTCACCGGCGGTTTCGTCTACGCTGAGCCGAACATGGAGAGTGTGCGGGCTCACGTGACGGAACATACCTGCGCGGTGATGATTGAATTTGTGCAGGGCGAGGGCGGCGTGCTGCCGCTCGACAAATCGTTTGTGCAGGATCTTTCCGCCCTGTGCAGGGAACGCGGCATGCTGCTGATTGCCGATGAAGTGCAGACGGGCGTGGGCCGCACCGGCACCTTCTACTGCTGGGAACAGTACGGCGTGCGCCCGGATATTCTCACCAGCGCCAAAGGACTTGGCGGCGGCCTGCCGATTGGCGCCTGCCTATGCACGGCGGAACTGCGGGATGTGCTGGGCGCCGGCATGCACGGCTCCACCTTCGGCGCAAACCCCGTTGTGTGCGCCGGCGCGGCAGAGGTGCTGCGCCGTGTTTCCCGGCCGGAATTCCTCGCTGAGGTGCGCGAAAAGGGCGTTTACCTGCGCGAGCGGCTGGAAAAGATGGAGGGGATAGCCGAGGTGCGCGGCCTCGGCATGATGCTGGGCGCAGTGCCGGAAAAGAGCACAGCCGCGGCGCTGGCATCCGCCTGCGTGAAGGAAGGACTGCTCATCCTCACGGCAAAAACCGTGCTGCGGCTGCTGCCGCCGCTCACCATCACCCGCGAGGAGATGGACAAGGGACTGGCGATTCTGGAGCGCGTGCTGGCTCAGGCGGAATAACATCGCGCGCTGCAACGACAATCGGAAACGGAGGAATTTATCATGAAGCATCTGCTCAAGCTGCTGGACCTGACGCCGGAGGAGATTGGTTCCATCCTCGATCTGGCCGACCAGCTCAAATATGAGAAAAAGCACGGGATTCCCCACCCCCGCCTGCAGGGCAAAACGCTGGGGATGATCTTTGAAAAATCTTCCACCCGCACGCGCGTTTCGTTTGAAACGGGCATGTTCCAGCTGGGCGGCCACGCCATCTTCCTGGCCTCCCATGATTCGCAGATCGGCCGCGGCGAGGCGGTGCAGGACACGGCGCGCGTGCTCTCCCGCTATCTGGACGGCATTATGATCCGCACGTTCGATCAGAAGGAAGTGGAGGATCTCGCCAGCTACGGCACCATTCCCGTGATCAACGGCCTCACGGATTTCTGCCACCCGTGCCAGATTCTGGCCGACCTGATGACGATCCGTGAGCGCAAGGGCACGCTGGACGGACTGAAAATGTGCTTCATCGGCGACGGCAACAACATGATGAACTCGCTCATCGTGGGCTGCCTGAAGATGAAGATGGCTGTGAGCGTGGCTTGCCCCGAGGGCTACCGCCCACCGCAGGAGATCCTGGAATTTGCCGCGCAGTATCCCTGCTTTGAGCTCACGGACGACCCGAAAAAGGCTGCCGTGGGAGCCGATGTGATGATCACGGATGTGTGGGCCTCCATGGGCCAGGAGGGCGAGGCCGAAGCGCGCCGCAAGGCCTTTGAGGGCTACCAGATCAACGCGGACCTCATGAAGCTGGCAAAGCCTGACGCCATGGTGCAGCACTGCCTGCCCGCGCACCGCGGCGAGGAGATCACGGAGGATGTCTTTGAGGCGCATGCCGACGAGATCTTCGAGGAAGCGGAAAACCGCCTGCACGCCCAGAAGGCTGTGCTGGTGACGCTCATGGAAGACAAAAACTAAACGCGCTTTCCCCATTGACATAGGAAGGGCCCGTACCGGCCCCGGAACAGTGTTCCGGCCGGTACGGGCCCTTCTTCGTCACACACGTTTCCTTTCTCCCGGTGCTGTCAGCTCAGGGAGGATACTCTGCTTTTCACTGCCTGTTAATATGGCAGGAAAAACGCTTTCACCAGGAAGAAAGCCAGCAGCGCCAGGAAAAGAAGGATGGGCACGATGATTCTCCATTTTCCTTTTTTCTGCTTCTTCCTTTGTTCCTCATGCAGAAGGAGCGAACCGGGAATGGTTTCCGACAGCTTGGGCGGAATATCGGGATATGACATCAGTACTTCCCCCTTTCTTTGGGTTGCTTTTCTTTATTATAGCATATTTTAACAAAAAAACAAGTGGCTGCTATATCAAACAGTCACTTGTTTCCTCACCAGTTGTTGCGATTCTGCGGAATCAAAAAAGCAATCAGGTCTCAAAACAGACGAGGGCGGAAAGTACCGTCCAGCCCTGGCGGAAGGGCCTGGAAAGATTCCAGAAACCCACGCCGCGCAGCCCGAACTGGACAGCCAGCCTGAGCTTCGCGCGCAGGCTGCGCGCATCCTCGAACCACACCTCCCGCTGCGTGCCGTCCTCCGTATAGCGAAACCAGGGCGTCTGCGCCTGCTCGTCATACTGGATGGCCACACCGGCGGTGCGCGCGAGATCGATTGCCTCCTCGTTTGTCACGGAGCGGGCGCGCGTCTTCCCCGCCTCATACGGCAAAGGCCAGTTGTAGCCATAGTTGGGAATGCCGAGCAGAATCTTTTCCCGCGGAATCCGCGTAACGGCATAGCGAAGCGTTTCCCGCACCTGCGGCAGAGGCGCGACGGCCTGCGCAGGGCCGGAAGCATAGCCGTAGTCATACGTCATGAGCAGCACGGCCGAGACGGCTTTCCCGATGGCTGCGTAGTCAAGCCCTTCCACCCAGCGGCCGGAGGCGTTGTCGCTGTTTTTCGCCGCGACAGCCGTGCGCACCTTGTATCCGTCCGGCGCCACAGCATCAGACAGGCGCTGCAGAAAGGATGGATACCGCTCGCGGTCGGCGGCGGGGATCAGCTCGAAATCCAGATCCACACCGACATACGGCCCCGTTTTCAGCTTCGCACCGATCTCCGCAATCAGCCGCTTCTGCGCTTCCTCGCTGCCAAGAATCGCATGAATAAGCGCACCGTCAAATTCGCCGTCCCGCAGGTTGGCCACGCTGAGCACAGGCTTTGTGCCCGCCTCCTGAAAGGCCTGCAGCATATCGTCGCTGTCCAGCGGAGAAAGGCCGCCCTGCCGCGTGACGGCATGCGCGAAGGGCAGCGCGCGCTCCATGGCGGGCAGAGAGGCAAACAACAGTTCCTTCCTTGTGCCCGGATACGCATAGCCGCTTGTCTCCAGCCTGCCCAGCAAGCGCTGGCGGTAGCGAAGGATGAGCCGCCGCCCCGCCTGCGGCTCCTGGCCGGGCAGAAGGCCCGGATTGCACCGCCAGATCTGGCGGCGGCTCACACCGGTGCGGCGCGACAAGGCTGCCAGAGTCTCCCCCCTTCTGACCTGCACCGTCTGCAGCGGATACAGCACCGCCAGCACCTGACCGGGTACCAGCGGTTTGCCCAGCGCCAAACCGTCTTCCAGCGCCAGGCGGCGCACCGAAACGGTGTACCGGCGGGCGATGGCGTCCAGCGTCTCCCCCTGCTGCACAACATGAAGAATCATGAAAAAACCTCCCCCGTTTCCTGCTTTTCTCATTCCTATGCAGGCGGCGGGGAAGGTATGACGCGTTCAGAACGACAGCGTGAGCAGCAGCGCGTCCTCGCACGGATCGGAATAGAACTGCCGGCGGCGGCCGGCTTCGCGGAAGCCGAACCGCTCATAGAGCCGTCGGGCAGGAAGATTGCTCTCCCGCACCTCGAGCGTGAGGAAGAGGCCATCCGATTCCCGGACAAGGCGGATCAGCTCGCGCAGCAGGGCGGAAGCCGCGCCCCCGCGCCGGTGATCGGGGTGAACGGCCACATTGTCGATGTAGCATTCCCCGCAGACCAGATGGGAACCGACATAGCCGATCGCGCGGCCGTCCTCCTCCGCGACAAGGAACAAGGCCGTGCCGCTCGAGAGCTCGGCGGCAAGCCCTTCCCGCGTCCACGGGTGTGCAAAACAGAGGCGTTCCACCTCGGCCAGGTCGTCCAGATGGCGTTCCTGCATTCTCACAACGGTCATGCAGCCTCTCCCCCCTTCCGCAGCTGCCCGGCCAGAAAGCGCACAAGCTGCACCAGCACAAACAGGATCAGCACGCCGAGGAGCTGGACAGGCAGAAAATCCGTCTGGAACAGGTTGTGGCACACCACATAGGCGGAGGAAAGGCACACGGCACACGGCATCCACCATTTTTTCGGGAAATGGAACGCAAAGCAGACGCCGAGCAGGTCGGCCGCGTAATAATACCGCTCGTGCATGTAGGGAAGCAGAAACGGAGTGAGCAGCGCAAAAAAGAACGCCAGCACCAGCAGATTCGACAGCGTGAACGGGAAATCCTGCTGCCAGAGGAAAAACACGGCGCACAGCACCACGCCGCCCGCCAGAAAGATGCCGGCGCGGCCGATGGAGGGATCTGCGCTGTCTCCCAGCCAGGTGTAGAGATTCGGCAGATACATGGCGAGCAGGTTATACTGCCCGGCCTGACGAAAATAGATGGTGAGCAGATCCCACAAATTCCGGCCCATGACGGCGGCAGGCAGACAGGCCGCCACATACACGGCCGGCACAGCCAGCACACTGCGCCAGCGCAGCCGCTTTTTCAGCAGAAGCAGGAGAAAAAGCGGCGCGAGGAAAACGGCCTGCAGCTTGAGCGTGATCGACACGCCGAACGAGACGGCGGCGGCCACATCCCGCCCCTTCCACGCGTAATAGACGAAAGCAAGCAGCGCCGACACGTACATGGCGTCGCACTGGCCCCAGGCTGCCGAGTTGAGGAACACCGAGGGCAGGAACAGCACCGCGCAGTAGGCTGCCGTCCAGGTCTGCGAGAGGCGCCGATCGCCGGAGGCCAGGTTTGCCGCAAACACGGCGAGCACCACATCCGCCGCACAGGAAACGGCCTTGATCGAGAACAGATCCCGGACCGGCAGACAGGTGAGCAGGGCCAGCACGTAAAAATAGGGCGGCGTGTAATCGCCAATTTCCAGCCCTATGGCGGCCAGCCCGCCGTTTTGGCGGAGCGTTTCAAACCACGGGTGGAGGAACTGCTGGTAATCGCCCGATTCCAGCGGAAAGAGGAACAGCCGCATAGCCAGGGCGATCGCCGTGGCAACCGCCAGAAACGCGGCATTCTGCGCGCTCTGCGGGACAGCGGGCACACGCTCACGGCTCATACCTTCGCCTCCTCCCTTTTGTAGAGCAGAAAATCGAACCCGATCTCGGTGCGGAGACTCTTTGCCTCCGCAAGGCGCCGCACACCCTCCTGCGGCGTTTTCCAGTAATACGGCGTCATGGCGAAGAGGGACTGGATCAGCGCAGGGTCCGTGAGCGTGATCTCCCCCTCCACCGCGCCGCGGCTCTCGAGCACAAAGCCGGGGTAGGAGGTCTCGCGGTACTCGTTCTCATACGGCTCGTCATAGAGGATTTCCTTCATGCCGTAGAGATGGCGCGCCGTGGGAACGGCCAGCAGGAAAAAGCCGCCGGGCCGCACAACACGGCGCAGCTCCTCCGGCACAAGAGGCGCAAACACGTTCACAGCCAGATCCACGGATGCATCCTCCACCGGCACGGAAAAGGCGATGGCCACGGCAAAGGAGATTCCCTTGTGACGCTTTGCGGCAGCCCGCACGGCTGCTTTGCTGATGTCGAACGCCGCCATGGAAGGCGTGCAGCCCGTTCCTGCCAGCGATTCAAACAGCGCGCCGGTGTACCAGCCCTCGCCGCAGCCGACGTCAAGCACGGCAGGCGCCGCCACGCCGCGCAGCGCACCACACGCCAGCTCGCACAGCCGGCGGCGGAAGGGCTCGTAGTATCCCGCTTCCAGAAAAGCGCGCCGCGCCGCCACCATCTGCTTCGTGTCACCCG
>ERZ1643250.2186-NODE-2186-length-15193-cov-5.203197_pt1 | contig 15193 bp, 13 predicted proteins | sample MGYA00579262_ERZ1643250 | MGnify/ENA primary metagenome ERZ1643250 (study PRJEB29033, sample SAMEA4952265) | chicken gut metagenome | biome: Broiler Chicken; feature: Gastrointestinal Tract; material: Caecum | place: Ireland | collected 2018 | study: Broiler...
TGCGTGCGCCGCAGCAGTTACAAGCAGCGTTAAGCGCAGCAAGACAGGAGTTGGCGCTTTTGCCGCATGAGGGCAAAACGGATGCTTGCCCAAGCATGGCGGCACTGTCCGAGGATTTTTTGTCTTATCTGAGCCGCTGTCAGCAAATGGGGGTGCTGTCCAGCGGTTTGGCGGAGTTGGACGAGCTTCTCGGCGGCGGGCTGTTTCCGGGGCTGTATGTGCTCGGCGCACCCAGCAGCCTGGGAAAAACAACGCTGCTCTTGCAGATGGCCGATGAAATCGCAGCATCCGGGCGGGATGTTTTGTTTTTTTCGCTCGAAATGAGCCGCTGGGAATTGCTTGCTAAAAGCTTATGCCGCACAGCAGCGCCCCAGACAGCCCTGTGTGCGCGTCAATTGCTGCGAGGGGAAATTCCTTCCTCGCAGTTAAAACGGCTCTTAGAGGCGTACAATCGACGCTCTGGTGAACGAATTTTTATTTCAGCGGAACAGGAAGGGTTGACGCCGGAGACTTTGAGGGAAAAAGCATTGCGGCATCGTGCGCAGCGTGGGCGCTCTCCGGTTGTGGTCGTGGACTATCTGCAAATTTTGGCACCGTCTGATGCGCGTAGCAGCGATAAGCAGAATGTCGATCGCGCCGTGGTCGCGCTCAAGGCATTGAGCCGCGAGCTGGAAATCCCGGTGCTCGTGGCGAGCAGCTTCAACCGGGAAGCCTACACAAAAGAGGTGTCGATGGAAGCATTTAAGGAGTCCGGCGCGGTAGAGTATGCCGCAGATGTGCTGCTTGCCTTGCAGATGTCGGCAGCGGGGGAAAAGGATTTCGACTTAAACCGGGAGAAGATGGCCGACCCGCGCCGGGTGGATGTCGTATTGCTGAAAAACCGCAGCGGCGTTCCCTACGGCAAAGTTCCGCTGCTTTATTACAGTGCAGAAAATCGGTTTATCGCGGCAAAAGAGCCTGTTTCTCCCGCGCGTCAGAGTGTGCGGCGCATCGGAAGAAAGCAATAAAACGGTATACAGAAACGGTGAGCCATGGACAGAAAATGGGATGTCCGTTGTGGTAAAATGGCGAAAAAAGCGCGAAGATATGATGACACCGTGTCATAATAGCGTGGTTTTTTCTGCCTTTTGGCCGTGCGGAGGGCTCACCGTATTTGTATACCAAACAGGCGAAAAAGAAGAATTTTATTTCAGAGAATGTCTGGAAAAGCGTGGTTTTATGCCGTTTTTGAAAGAAAAGGAAAGATTGCAATCACAGTCGAAACAAAACGCCCAAAGCCCGGAAAAAAACACCGTAACATTGAAATGTGCGGTTAAACCAGATATAATGAAGGAGAGTATCACTTTGGCTGCAACCGGGCAGCAGTCTGTGTCGGAAGGCGATAGAAAATATATTTTTGAAGCTTCTTCGCGACAGATCGATAAAAACGATTGATGTTGAGCCACGAAGCGGCTTAAGGTCAATCAGAATGATGAAGGCAAAAAAGTTATAACCAGCACAGAGCCAGCCGCATTGCCGTCTGGCTGTTTGCTTGTACAACTGTAAAATAATGTTTGCTGCTGTGAAGGATACCGGAACGGAAGGAAACAAGATGAGAGGAATTAACCATCTGTGAGAAAGAAATTTCTGATTGTGGCACATTATAGTCGATTTTTAGTTCAGTTTGAAATGAACAACGTGAAAATTTTGCAGGATATGGGCTATGAAGTGCATTATGCCACGAACTACCAGCAGGAAGATATGTACGCAGATGCACCGCAGCGCATCCGGAATGCCGGAGTGATTTTGCATCAAATTGATTTTGTGCGTTCGCCCTATCTCGTTTCGGCAAATATCAAAGCCTATCGGCAGTTAAAGGATTTGATGGCAAAGGAACAATTTGATGGTGTGCATTGTCATACCCCCATGGCGGGGGTTTTGGCCCGTCTGGCAGCCAACGCCACGCACACCAAACCTGTGCTTTATACGGCTCACGGATTCCATTTTTACAAAGGCTGTCCCATTCAAAATAAGTTGATTTATGAAACGGCTGAACGGATTATGGCGCCCTATACGGATGCTTTGATCACCATCAATGAAGAAGATTACCAAGCAGCACAAACATTTGCTCTGCGAGGCAAGGCCTACAAAATTCCGGGTGTGGGCGTAGATATGGAAAAGATCCAAAACATGCAGGTGGATCGTGCCGAGAAACGTAGAGAGCTTGGTATTCCAGAAGATTCGTTTGTCATGATTTCTGTTGGAGAATTGAATGAAAATAAAAATCACATTACTACAATTCGCGCTTTCATAAAGGCAAATATTCCCAATTCATATTATATTATCTGCGGTGAAGGACATTTAAAAAGTTTTTTACACGAGCAGATCGACAAGACATCAATGAGTGAGCGCATTAAGCTTCTTGGATTTAGGGACGATATTGCTGAATTGCTGAAAATTTCAGATTTATTTTTGTTTCCTTCAAAGAGAGAAGGTTTGGGCTTGGCTCCTATTGAAGCGCTGGCTGCTGGTTTACCTGTTATAGCAGCAAAGAACAGAGGTTCCAAAGAATATGCAGATGTTTGTAATGTGGATTTGTGTGAATGCTGCGATATTGAGTGTTTTAAAAACTTAATGAATCAATGCTATCGAGATTTTTTGAACACTGAGGTGAAAGACGAAAATGTTCGGCCGGAGGGAATACAGGCCTTTGACAGCAAGCAAGTGACGCGGTGTATGGCGATGATATATAATGAGGTCATGTAAATGAAAAATGTGGTAGTTTACATAGGAATTATGTTCCTTCCTGATAAAAATGCCCTGTGCCAACGGGCATTTTCAATTTTGGAATCTGTTAAAGACATGCAAAATCAACCCGTGATGATTGGTTTTTCCAATGAGCTGAAGCCAGGGCAAATAGCGCAAACAAAGTACGACGGGATTCCTTGCTTTGAGTTGGCATATCCTCAATCAACTCGTGATTGGCTCAGAAGCTTATATGACACAAAAGATATTATTACGGTTTTGGAGAAGATCGGTACAAGCAATATAAAAGCCGTTATTTTAGCGGATTATCGTTTTTTGGCCAGCGTAAAATTAAAAAACTATTGCGACAAAAAGCAGGTACATTTCATTTCAGACATTATGGATTGGTTTTCCTATCGCGATATAAAAAGCATTTCAGAATTTGCAAAAATATTTGATACTTGGGCGAGAATATTCTTTTTGTATCGATTTCAGGAAAGAAAAATCTGTATTAGCAAAGCGCTCTATGAAATGTACAAAGGATCTAAAAAATGTGTTTTAATCCCAGGTACAATTATTCCTGCTGATAAAAAGTGGAATACAAGCAATGTTTCTTTGTCGGGCCATGATTTGAAAATTGCTTTTGCCGGAGTGCCGGGAAAAAATTGCAGAAAAGAAAGAGTCGATTGGGTAATTCGTGCGATTGGGGAATTGAACCAACAAAAGAAACTGGATATTCATTTTTATATTGCAGGCATAGATAAGCAAACCTTCTACGAAGAAAATTCAAAATTGATTGATTTTTCAGATCTGAAAAATATTCATTTTTTAGGAAGAATTTCACACGAGGAATGCTTGGAATTGATAAAAAGCAGTCACCTTGCGGTGATACCACGAGAACGATCTCGATTAAATCAATACGGTTTTTCTACTAAAATAAGCGAAGCTTTGGCATGCGGGACACCTGTTCTTGCAACAGAGACAAGTGATGTTGCGTCTTATGTGATAAATGATGTTAATGGGTATGTTTGCAAGCCGGATTATGAAAGCCTAAAACAAATGATTGCTTATATTGCTTCATTACCTCAAGAGAAGTTGTTGCAGTTGAAACAAAACAGCAAGATTCATAATCCATTGGTTTATATGAACTATACAGAAAAGTTGGAAGAGGTATTGTGAGTGTACTGGTATTTACTTGTAACGATTGTGTTATTTTCACTTTTTTTCATGTACAAAAAGAGAAGTGCTTCCGTGAATTTAAGCTTTAATTCAAAACACTTCATTATCAATATGCAGGGCATCGTTTTCGCAGCTGTGGTACTTTGGATGTATCTCTTGCTTGCCCTGAAATCAATTGATGTCGGCGTAGATACTGCAACCTATAAGTACATGTATTCAGAAGCAAAAAACTATTTTGTTTATGGAATAAATTGGGATTTGCTTTCGCAACCTTTGTATTATTTGTCGTTTGGAATACCGGAGTTGATGGGGGTACCGTTTAAAACTACACAGGCGGTGATCTATTTATTTTGCGTTTTGGCATTGTATCGGTTTATTAACGCATATTCCGATAATAAATTGCTGCCTTGTTTTTTCTTTGTGGCAGGAGAATTGCTTTGGTTTTATATGTCGGGTTTAAGGCAAACCATTTCGATCAGCATTGGCCTGTTGGCGATTCAGACGGCTATTAGCAGAAAACCTTTTGTGTCGATTGGATTTACGATTATTGCCATAATGTTCCATAAATCGGCAGTTATTTTATTCGTTGTTCTGATTTTTCAGTATTGGTTGCCAACCGTGAAACAGCTTTTTATTTGTTGGGCAGCAGGATGTTTTTTGGTACTTGTTGTTCCTCAATCGTTTCTCGAATGGGGTGCAAATTTATTAGGGTTCTCGGTATATAGTGAGTTTTTTGGAATATCTACCAATCCTTTTTTAATTCTTACCTACTTTAGTGTGGGAGCGTTTATCTTTTTTGTTGCGTTCAGTGAAAAAAATATCACTCGAGAACGATTATCACTATTGGCGATGGCAACAGTAGGTGTATTGCTGATTATTCTTTCTTCTCGTTTTTACTTGCTGAGTCGATTATTTTATTATTTTCAAATTGTGATCTATGTTGTTTTAAGCAATTCAATTTGCAAATTAAAAGCGAAACATAATTTTATCCTTGGTTTAATTGTAATTGCTTGCTTTATGTTCTATTTTGCATTTGCAACTCAAGCAAATAAATTACAAACTGTTCCGTATGAGTTTTTTTGGGAAGCAGGAGAAAAATGGCTTTAAATAAAGTTTTATTTATTAACTACAGCTATGCATATGGAAGTACAGGCAGGCTGGTGCAGGATATTGGTGCGGCTTTGGAAAAACAAGGGATAGAAACATACTACGCTTGTAAAAAGGCTACAGCGCATCATAAGAATTTATATATGATCGGCAGCAAATTTGTGCATTTATGTGCCGGTTTGCACAGCCGGGTTTCGGGCTTGCAGGGATACTCCTGTACAGCTGCAACACAAGCGCTAATCACATTTATGGATCAACTGAAACCGGATGTTATCCATTTGCATAATTTGCATGGTAACTACATCAATATTCATATTTTATTTCGGTGGCTAAGCAAGCAAAATTGCAAAATTGTATGGACGCTGCATGACTGTTGGCCCTTTACCGGTAATTGTGCATATTTTAATTTTGTTGACCGGAACGACTGTAACAAGTGGAAAGATGGAACTTCCTGCAAAAAATGCCCGGATATACACAGGTATCCTCCCAGTTGGTTTTTTGATCGCGGCCATAAAATGTTCAGGGATAAAGCTGCACTTTATCCCTTTCCTAAATTACATATCGTAACAGTTTCTCATTGGCTTGAGAAACAGGTGAAACAATCCATGTTAAAGGAATGCGATGTAAGGACGATTTATAATTGGATTAATTTAGAAACATTTACGCCTGCCGCCACAAAGGCTAGCACAGATCGATATAAGCAAAAGGTTTTACTTTTAGCTATTGCGTCTGATTGGTCGAGAGAAAAAGGGATAAAAGAAATTTTAGATGTAGCGGAACAACTGCAAGATCGTGTTGGATTTATCTTGGTGGGAAACTGTCGAAAACAGTGGAAAAAACCTTTAAGCAATGTTTATTACGAAGGGCCTGCCAGCCAGTCTGAAATAGTGAAGCTTTACAATATTTGTGATGCTGTTTTGAGCTTAGCGACAGCAGAAACTTTTGGTCTTACCGTTGCAGAAGGATTGGCGTGCGGAAAACCTGCAATTGTGAGAAACGTTGGCGCGTGTCCAGAGGTTTCAGGCAATTGTGGGGTTCATTTGGATACAATAAACGCTGAGTCCATTTTGGATGCCATCCAAGTAATTTTAAAACAGGATAGGAACATGTGTCGAGAACGTGCGCAGGAAAATTTTTCAACAAGGAATATTCAGCAATATTTAGATTTGTATCGAAGCATATAAAATTAGGTGATCGGAAATGTATTATTTAGCATATTATGGTGATGTAAAACATAACGAGCAAAGAGCAAATTTTCCGGCAGCTACTACAAAAGTAGATTATATATCAGATATTGTAAGCAGCGATGCGCAAGATGTTGTGATTATTTCACCAAGTATGACTACATCTGCCAAAAAATCATTTGGTGGCGATTTAGTAAAAAAAAAGGAGGGCGTTTTTGTTAAGCTGTTTCCCAGCCATGGGTTTTCCACGAAAATCGGAAAAAAATTCATGAAACTTTATACTGATTTTTTAATTTTTTGTTTTTTGAAAAAAAACTGCAATAAGGGCGATCCCATCATTATATACCATTCCTTATCCTTGTTGCATATGGTTCTTGCACTCAAGTTTTTCCTTAAAATGAAGGTCATCTTAGAGGTAGAAGAAATTTATCAAGATGTCGTGAAAACCTCTCTATTAAAGCGAAAGCTGGAATATAAAATTTTTGAGTGCGCAGATGCCTACATTTTTTCTACAAAAGCTTTGAATTCAGCATTAAATCATGCAAAAAAACCATTTGTAGTAATCAATGGCACCTATCGTACAGAAAGTAAACGGCAAGCATCTTTTCAGGACAATCAGATCCATTGTGTTTACGCCGGAACCTTTGAAGCGGCAAAAGGCGGTGCAGCTGCCGCAATTGAAGCTGCGCGGTACTTGCCAGAAAATTATGTAGTGCATATTTTGGGATTTGGAACAAAAGAAGAAGTGAATCATATTTTGCGTTTAATTGAACAGGTGCAAAAAAGCACAAAATGTAAAATTGCATATCAGGGCTTACTTACGGGCGATGAATATACAAAATTTTTGCAGCAATGTCATATCGGCTTGTGTACGCAAATACCGGACCAAAAATATGTGAATACTTCTTTTCCCTCTAAAGTGTTGGTCTATCTATCTAACGGACTCAGAGTGTTATCCGCCGATATGCCAGTTGTTCGAGATTCAAGTGTTGGAGAGCTGCTTTGGTATTATCATGAGCAGACACCAGAGGCTATTGCCGCTGCGATACAATCGATTGACTTACATGAGGATTATCAACCGGATCAATTCCTATTCAATCTGAATGTTCAATGTGAAAAAAATCTGAAAAAAATGATTGAGCGTGTAAGGAATTAAGATATGCTAAGAACAATGTTAAATACAATAAAAGCAGTTGTATGTAATCGGAAAAAGGGACTTAAAATTGGCATAAGTTCTTGTGTTTCTTGTGCAAATTTTGAGGGAAAAAATTTAATTGGCAGAAGGTGTAATCTTTCAAACTCGGTCATTGGGTACGGAAGTTATGTAGGACATTGTACGAATTTGCCCAATGTAAAAATCGGAAAATATTGTTCCGTTTCATGGGATGTGAAATTGATTGCAGGCACACACCCAACAGATAAGTGGGTGTCAACTTATCCGGGTTTTTTCTCTGCAAAACCTGGCGTCCTTTGTTGCTATACACAGGAGCAGCGATTTGAGGAATACCGCTATACAAATACCGATCATCGTTATTTTTGTGAAATCGGACATGATGTTTGGATCGGTGCGAATGTGCTGATATTGCAAGGCGTAAAAATTGGAAACGGTGCCATTATTGCTGCCGGTGCAGTGGTTGCGCAGGACGTGCCTGATTTTGCCATTGTGGGCGGTGTTCCTGCAAAAATCATTCGTTATCGCTTCGAGAAAGAGGAGATTGATTTTTTGAATCAGCTGCAATGGTGGAATCAAAATGAAGAATGGATACGGCAATATGCGCCGTATTTTTCAGATGCTAAAATGCTGAAAAACGCAGTAGAGAAAAATCATCCGTAAAAAATTATTGGAAAAGAAAGGGACACATTGCCCATGGGAAAGCTGAAGTTCTTGAAAGATTTCAAAATATGGCTGAATAACACGCGGATCTCTCTTGTTAAGAGATCTCGACTGAGAAATGTCTGGGGAGCATTAAATGCCAATCATGAGCTTGAAAACATTCACAAAGGAAAAAGATGCTTTGTCATCGGCAATGCGCCCTCATTGAATACACAAGATTTGAGTGTGCTGAAAGATGAAATTGTTTTAACGGTGAATCAAATCAGCCGTAATAAGCAATTTAAAAGTTTAAACACGAACTATCATTTTTGGGCAGATCCCGGCTTTTTTAAAGAAAACAGTAAGGAAGGCGACAAAGAGCTGCTGGAAGTGATGATGAGTGTAAACACCGAGGGCAACCGTCCGGTTTGCTTTTTTCCGTTAGAGGCAAAAGAATTTGTAAGTAAGAAAAAGCTGGATCAGGTTTTAAATGTCAGATATTTTGTACCGGGTCATATACTTTTTGATCAATATAAAAAAATTGATTTTTCCGGCATGATTCCGGGAATGAATACCGTTGTACAATACGCAATCATGCTGGGAATTTATATGGGATGTACGGAAATTTACCTGCTGGGTTGTGACTGTACGGGAATTTTAAGCTATATAGAAACAAAAACCGACAGCGGAAATTTTGAATATGCTTATGATATTTCACAGGCAGAAGCTGAAAGAATGAAAGCGATGTTGGGCGGCGTGTCATGTGAACAAACCTTTTACGGATGGACCAAAATCTTTGAGGGTTATCGGCTATTGGGCGAATATTGCAAAAAAAGAGGAATACAGTTAATCAATAGTACAAACGGTGGTATTTTAGATTGCCTGCCAAGAAAAAAATTTGAAAATGTAGTGAAATAGTGGTGTTGACAAGTGCTGGGCTTTTATCGAAAATATAAAAATATTCCTGATGCGGTAAAAGCGTCCATGTGGTTCATTATTTGCAGTATTCTGCAAAAGGCAATTCAATTTATCACGGTTCCGCTTTTTACGCGCTTGCTTACAACAGAGGAATACGGACAGTTTACTTTATATCAGTCGTGGCTAAGCTTGTTTTCTATTTTTGCCACGCTCAATTTATCCGCCGGGGTATTTAATAACGGAATGATTAAATACCCCGACGACAGAGATGCCTATGTATCCTCGATGCAAGGGCTTTCCGTTGTGTCTACCGTTGTTGTATTTCTTGTATACTTGGCTGTATGTCCCTTGGTGGGACAGTTTATAGGCTTGACCAATTTTGTCATGTTCATTATGTTTGTACAGATTCTGTTTACACCGCCTTTGTCGTTTTGGTCTACGCGGCAAAGGTTTGAGTATAAGTACAAATTGCTTGTCATCATTACATTGGCGATCTCTGTTTTAACGCCGCTTGTTGGATGGGTCATGGTGGTAACCTCAAGAGATAGAGGGTTAGCAAGAATTATTTCATGTGCATTCGTAAGTATTCTTTTCGGCCTGATCTTTATGATCTATAACGGGGTTAAAGGAAAAGTTTTTTATCATAAGAAATATTGGCGCTTTGCATTAAGTTTTAATCTTCCGCTGATTCCGCATTATCTTTCTGCGATTGTGCTGGGACAAGCAGACAGAATTATGATTGAATGGTACTATGGCAGTTCTCAAGTGGCAATTTATGGACTGGCATATTCCCTTTCGCTTGTGATGAATATTATTACATCAAGCATCAATTCTTCGTTTGTTCCCTGGACGTATCAGCAATGCCGAAAAGAAAACTACAAACAAATTGGACAAGCAGCAGAGATTATGATAATTTTGGTTGGGTTTGTCAGCTTGCTGCCGGCACTGCTCGCTCCGGAGTTGATGGCAATTTTGGGTCCGGCTGAGTATGCAGAAGGTGCCTATCTGGTTGCCCCGATTTCCATGAGTGTCTTTTTTACGTTTCTGTACGGATTATTTGGCAACATTGAATTTTATTTTGAAAAAAGTAAATTTGTGATGATTGCATCCGTTTCCGGCGCGGTATTAAATATTGTGCTCAACGCCACCTGCATTCCCTTGTTTGGTTATCAAGCGGCGGCGTATACCACACTGGTGTGTTATATCGCATTTTGCTTTGCCCACTATGTTTTTATGAAAAAAACCTGCAAAGAGCAGGGCATTACCGAGCCGATTTATAATATCAAAAAGATCATTTTATTGGGGCTGTTTTTGCTGATTGTGGCCCACGGAATGATGCTCACCTATGAATATGTTATTTTACGCATTGTGATTGTGGCTGCAATCGGCTTTATTTGCTATAAAAATCGCGCGAAGGTTATCCAAGAGTTTCGAGCGTTGAAAAATAAGAATTAAGAACAGGATGAGTTTTTATGTCAGCATTTAATAACGCAACGTTAATGATTACCGGCGGCACGGGTTCGTTTGGATCCACGGTGCTCAAGCACTTTTTAGATTCGGATTTAAAGGAAATCCGAATCTTTTCACGAGATGAAAAAAAGCAGGACGACATGCGCCATGAGCTTCAGGCGAAACACCCCAAACAGGCAGGAAAGGTCAAATTTTATATTGGAGATGTGCGCAATCCGCGTTCGGTGCAGGACGCTATGCCCGGTGTAGACTATATTTTCCATGCGGCCGCACTCAAGCAGGTGCCCAGCTGCGAATTTTTCCCGATGGAAGCCGTCCGCACCAATGTAGAAGGTACGGATAACGTGCTTCATGCCGCGATTCAAGCGGGTGTCAAGCGCGTGGTGTGCTTGTCCACCGATAAGGCTGCCTATCCCATCAATGCGATGGGTATTTCCAAAGCCATGATGGAGCGCGTGATTTATGCCAATGCCCGCGTGGCCGCCGAACGCGGGAACACCACCATCTGCTGCACCCGTTACGGCAATGTCATGTGCAGCCGCGGCAGCGTGATTCCGCTGTTTATCAATCAAATTAAAGCCGGCAAGCCGATTACCATTACAGACCCTGGCATGACACGCTTTTTGATGAATTTGGACGAGGCAGTGAATCTGGTGATGTTTGCCTTCCAGCATGCAAACCCCGGTGACCTGTTTATTCAAAAGGCGGATGCCTCAACCATCGGTGACTTGGCAAAGGCCGTGCAGCAGCTGTTCGGCGACACCGGCACCAGCATTATCGGCACACGCCACGGCGAAAAGCTGTATGAAACGCTGATGACCTGCGAGGAGCGCTTGCGCAGTGAGGACATGGGCAATTATTACCGCGTGTGTGCCGACAGCCGCGACTTAAACTATGATAAGTTTGTGGTGAACGGTAATGTGAAAACGATGGCGGATGAAGCCTATACCAGCCACAATACCACACGGTTAGACGTAGAAGGAACTGTGAAAAAAATTCTGACCACCGATTATGTGCAGGAAGAATTAAAAAACGCATCAGTGGGAAAATAATGGTTTGATCATTGAAATCGAGTGAAGGAAAGAACTGCTGATTGCAAAAACAAATATAAACGACAAGAATGCTTAACGGAGGCGCAGAGATGAATAAACTTCATGTGTTGGATTGTACCTTACGAGATGGCGGTTACTGCAACGAGTGGCGCTTTGGGAAACAAAACATTCGCAAAATTATTCAAAGCTTGACCGATGCAGAGATTGATGTTATTGAATGCGGTTTTTTAACCAATCGCGTGGACTATGATGAAGATGTCACCAAGTTCACCGATTTGCACCAGGTGACGGAGTTTTTACCGGCGCAAAGAGGCAGAAAAAAATATGTTGTTATGCTCAACTATGGCGAGTATGACGTTGACAAAATTCCCGAAAGACAAGAGGGCATGATTGACGGTATTCGTGTCGCCTTCCATAAAAAAGACTTAAAGGAATCTATGGAGCTTTGCCGCCAGCTGAAAGCAAAGGGGTATCTTGTCTTTGTACAGGCGATGGTGTCACTGTGCTATACCGATCTGGAATTTATGGATTTGATCGGGATGGTCAACGAGTTTGAGCCGTATGCCTTTTACATCGTGGACAGCTTCGGCATGATGAAACAAAAAAATCTGCTGCGTCTGTTCTACATGATTGAGCACAACCTCAAAGACAATATTTGGATTGGCTTTCACTCGCACAACAATATGCAGCTTGCCTACTCCAACGCGCAAGCGCTGGTAGAAGTGCAGACAAACCGCAACTTGGTGGTGGACTCCTCTGTTTACGGCATGGGCCGCGGTGCGGGCAACTTGAACACCGAACTCTTTATTGAATACTTAAATGAAACCATCGGCACAAAGTACTCCTTAAAGCCTTTGCTGAATGTCATTGACGAGATTTTAAATCATTTTTACGAAAAAAATTACTGGGGCTATTCGCTGCCGAACTATATTTCGGCGGTTCATTGCGCACATCCGAACTACTCTACCTATTGGGCAGAAAAAAACACCTTAACCGTAGAGGCCATTGACGAGTTGTTTTCTTTAATGCCGCAAGACAAGCGATTTGAATTTGATAAAGAGTATGCCGAAAAGCTCTACTTGCAGTACATGGAATCGGGCGTTCAGCATACGGCTCACAATGATGAATTTGTCAAGAGCGTGAAGGATCAAACTATTTTGCTGATTGCGCCGGGGAAAAGTGTTGAGGTAGAGCAGGAGAAAATTAAAGAATATGTCAAGGCACACCCGTGTGTTGTCATGTCGGTGAATTTTAATTATCAGCATCTCGATGCAGATTATCTCTTTGTCAGCAACAATCGCCGCATGAAAGAGCTGGCCGATCATCAGGGCAAAAAGCTGATTGTCACCTCGAATATTGCTTCGGAAGACGTTTATATGAAGGTGGATTATTTCAGCCTGCTGACTCCTTATGAAGCTGTGCGCGACAACGCCGGCATGATGGCTATTCAATTTTTAATCAACTCCGGTGCAAAGGAAATTGTTTTGGGAGGCTTTGACGGATATTCTAAAGATTCGTCCAGCAACTATGTGGTGGAATACATGGAGCACTTGATGAACTCTGCCAAACGCGAAGCGCAAAACGAAGCCATGCGCAAGCTGATTGCAGAACATGCAAAGCAAGTAAAGATTCAATTCTTGACGCAAACTTTGCTGAATGATTAAGGCGTTTGTGAAACATCGACTTTTCACAGCACCACTAAGGGAGGAAAACAGAACATGAAAATTATTGGTGTGATTCCTGCGCGCTACAAATCGTCGCGTTTTCCGGGAAAGCCGCTGGTGGATATTTGCGGCAAGCCCATGATTTGGTGGGTATACCAGCAGTGCAAAAAAGTAGAAGATTTTGCAGAGGTTTATGTGGCAACGGACGATGAACGCATTTACAATGAGTGTCAGCGCTTAGACATTCAAGTGATTATGACGTCGGATTCTCACATGACCGGAACAGACCGTATTTGTGAAGTGGCAAAGAAAATCCCCGCCGATTTGATTGTCAACATCCAGGGAGATGAACCTCTTTTGGAGCCGGAAACCATCAAGGCAGCCATTCAGCCGTTTTATAAAAATAAAGAGCTGTTGGTGTCCAATTTGATGACGAAAATTAAAGACCCCATTGAGGTTGTCAACTTCACCGTTCCCAAGGTGATTACCAACAAAGACGGCATTGGCGTTTATTTGACCAGAGCTACCGCGCCTTATCCCAAGGGCAGCTTGGACTTTGCTTACTACAAGCAAGTGTGTGTGTACGGCTTCAAGCCCCAGGCACTCGAATTTTTCTACGAGTACGGTCAAACCTATGGTAAAGGCCGTGCGGAAAAAGTAGAGGATATTGAGATTTTAAGATTTATCGAAAACGGCTACAAGGTGCAGTTCATTGAAGTAGATTCCGATACTGTAGCAGTTGACACCCCGAACGACTTGGAAAAGGTACGACATTTGGTTCAAAACAGACAATAAGCTGATGCCGATTGCGGTTTTTGGGCATTGTCGCTTGCACAGTCGCAATGAATATGTGAGATATTGAGATATGATGACACCGTGTCATCATATCTTTGAAAAAAGAGCGCCTGCCCCGGAAATTTCCGGGGCAGGCTTTCTGCTTTACTGGCCGCGTGTTCGCTTGGCGCGGATTAACGTAGATTTTGAAATGCCGGTCATTTCGGTGACTTGCCTGTAAGAATGGTGTTCCAGCAGATCCAGCGCGTGGTTGATTTGGTGCTTGGAGTAGAGCGGCTTTCGCCCTTCCCGGTAGCCGGGGTGCCGGCGGGCGATTTCTTTGCCCTCCTGCGTGCGCTGCACAATCATATCACGCTCAAACTGCGCAAAGCACAGCATGATATTGCGAATCAACACCCCGGTGGGGGTATCGTCCAAAACACCCATATTCAAAATATGCACCTTGATGCCTTGCGAAAGCAGTCGGTCTACCAGCTGGATTCCCTCGTTTGCGGAACGGGCGAACCGGTCTAACTTTGTCACCATCACTACATCGCCCGCCTTTAGCTGCTGCAAAAGCTGCTCAAGCTGCGGGCGGTTGATTTTTGTTCCGGTATAGACATCGGTAAAAATTACTTGCGCGCCGTTTTGGGTCAGCTCCTGCTGCTGATGGGCCAGGGAGTTGCCGTCTTTGCTTTGCCCCTTCGTCGACACCCGCGCATATCCGTAAATCATTGCCATGCCCCTTTCTATCTGGTCAAAAATTGCACCTATTTATGATACTAACTTTTGACACCGAAAAAAGCAAGTGTTTTCCGTGAAAGCATAGGAGGTGTCAAAACTGTCAAGTTTTGATACCCCTCGCTTATCTGAAAGTCAAAATACTGTACAGTACTTCACGGACAATCAGAAACGACAATTTTTATCTTATTTTTGTTTGATTTTCACCAGTTAATGCAGTATAATTGCATTAGGCGGTGAAAATATGATAAAAACGACGGCCATGTTAAGAGATGAATTGTGCAGCATGAACTTTTATTCCCAGTGACACGCGGCATTTATGAAACACAAAGAAATATACCGGGGTATTACCTAGCCGGTGTCATATACGGGCCGTCTTATCTTTCTTTTGAATTTGCCATGAGTTTTTACGGCTTAATTCCTGAAGCGGTGTACACCTTTACCAGTGCTACATTTCAAAAGAAAAAGAAAAAGATGTTTCATAATGTTTTTGGCGTTTACACCTATCGAGATGTGCCGGGAACTCTTTACTCTTACGGCGTGGAACTCAAACAGGAAAACGGGTAT
>ERZ1643250.2189-NODE-2189-length-15161-cov-61.791076_pt1 | contig 15161 bp, 17 predicted proteins | sample MGYA00579262_ERZ1643250 | MGnify/ENA primary metagenome ERZ1643250 (study PRJEB29033, sample SAMEA4952265) | chicken gut metagenome | biome: Broiler Chicken; feature: Gastrointestinal Tract; material: Caecum | place: Ireland | collected 2018 | study: Broiler...
TATATCCATATAATCACACCTTTTCTATAATTTTAGTAACCAGTTCTTTGAACTGAAGGGAGACTCTGTCGGCAGTTTCCTGTACTTCTTTGTGGTCCAGTTTTTTGTCTGACAGGCCTGCAGCCAGGTTGGTAATACAGGAGATCCCGCCGATCTCCATTCCCATATGACGGGCGGCCATTGCTTCGCAGGCGGTGCTCATTCCCACTGCGTCTCCGCCCCAGATCCGGCACATCCGGACTTCCGCCGGGGTCTCGTAGCTTGGTCCTGTCAGCTGTACATAAACCCCTTCCTGGAGGTTGATCCCGCATTCCTCAGCGGACTTCCGGATCACCTCACGGATCCTTTTGCTGTACACCTCGCTCATATCCGGGAACCGGTCTCCAAGTTCCTCCAGGTTTGGACCGATCAGGGGATTCGGTACGCCCACTGCGATCTGGTCGGTGATCATCATAAAATCTCCCGGCTGGAAGTTCTCATTAAGGCCTCCTGCCGCATTGGTAAGGATCAGTTTTTTGGCTCCTAAAAGCCCCATAAGCCTGGTAGGCAGGACCACATCTGACATGGGGTAGCCTTCGTAATAGTGGACTCTTCCCTGCATGATCACCACCGGGACTTCTCCTACATATCCGAAGACAAACCGTCCCTTATGGCCTTTTACTGTGGACACGGGAAATCCCTCAATATCTGAATAATCCACAGTGGCCTCTATCTTAATGCCTTCTGCATAGTCTCCCAGTCCGCTTCCCAGGATCAGGGCTACCTCTGGTTTGAAATCTGTTTTTTCTCTGATACTTGCCAGACAAGTCTTTAATTTATTTTCCATTTTCCCACTCCTCTCACAATGTTTCCGCCAGAATTTCCGAGATCATCTTTTCCATCCGGCAGTATTGTTCATAGTTGATCAAGATATAGCTTCCCTGAGTAGTGATCAGGCCGCTTTCTTTGAATTTTTTGATGGAACGGCTGATGGTCTTTACACAAAGTCCTGTAAAATCCGACAGTTCCTGCCTGTCTCCCTTCATCTTCATGACTCCGTTCTCCGCATATTTCCGGTACCGTTTCATCAGCAGGAAAGCCACCCGGTCCGCTCCCTGAAGGAACAAAAGCATCCGGCTGTCCCGGGCCTGTTCCAGAAGATACTCTCCCATCAGCCTGCTTTCCTGCTGAAGGGCAATGATATCCGAATCCAGCCATTTTTTAAAGCCCTCTTTGGGTATCTTCAGCACCGTACACTTTGTCACTGTCTGAAGAGTGGTCTGGTATTTATCCAGATTAATGATCACTTCCATCCCGCCGAAAGCATAGACTTTGTCAAACACCGTAAAATCATAATTGATGCCATAGATCCTGTAATCCGTGGCTTTAATAAGACCCTTTCCGATCAGGAAGATTGTGTCCGCCGGTTCCCCTTCCTGGACAAAGATCGTTCCTTTTTCCAGCTCTTCCACCACAAAAGTATCCATCAGCCACATGGGGGCCGTGCGGAAATATTCCTCAAACTGTTTTCTTCTCTCCTCTTCTATTTCGTTCAGAAAAGGCAAAATCTGGGCCAGATATTTATTTTCCATCTTTTGTCACCTGCAGTTCTTTTCTATAGGTAGCACCTGTTTCCCTTTAACATATTTTGCGTCGATCTGTCTGTCCTCTGCCAGATAGATCAGCCGCTCCAGCCTCTCTTTCGTGGAAAGTTCCCTGGCATGGCGGAGGATTCCATCGTCAATGACCACTGCGTCAAATTCATACCCAGGCTCCAGACTCCCCACCTTTCCAAAGAATTCTCCTCCCCCTTTGGTGGCCAGGTAGAAGACTTCTTCCACAGTCAGGGGAGGAAGACTCTGATCCTGGAGCCTCCACCGAAGCTTGGAGCACTGGATTGCCATAGCCATGGCCCGGAACATGGAAAGAGATGTCCCAGCAGCCACGTCTGTGCCCAGGCCCATCTTCAGTCCCTGGTCCAGAAATCTCCTGGCCGGAGCGATCCCCGAGGCCAGGTTTGCATTGGACTCCGGACAATGGGCAATAAATACCCCCTGTTCCTTCATCATCCGGGTTTCTTCCTCATCACTGTACACACAATGTGCCATAATCGTAGGACAATCACCCCCAAACAGCCCATGGAGACGGTAGGCGTCTCCATAGCATGAAGCTTGGGGACAAAGCTGGCGGACCCATTCTATCTCACTGAGGTTTTCGGAAAGATGGGACTGCGCCGGCAGCTGGTATTTTTTCTGAAGCTCTGAAAGTTTCTCCATCAGCTCATCAGAGCATGTAGGGATAAATCTGGGGGTCAGAATCGGCTTTACATTGGTAAGATCTGCAGCCTCCAGGATCCAGGCTTCTGTATCTTTGGCAGACTTTTGGGCGCTTTCTTCCTGCAGGCCTTCGGAGCTGTTCCGGTCCATATTTACCTTTCCCACATATCCCGCCAGCCCTGTCTCTTCCATCTTCTCCATCAGCCAAAGGGTAGCCTCTTTGTGGCAGGTGGCGAAAACACAGGCTCTGGTGGTTGCGCTGTGGAGCAGATCGTCTATGAATATATGATACGCCTTTTTGGCATACTCTGTATCCTTATATTTCTCTTCCTCGGGAAAAGTGTGGGTGTTCAGCCAGTCGATCAGTTCCTGGTCCATGCCCAGTCCCCGGAAGGTGTACTGGGGCGCATGGACGTGCAGGTCCACAAGTCCCGGAATGATCAGTTTATCCCCATAATCCCGGCAGGGGATCTCTTTCCATTCCTCCGGGAGAGTTTCAAAAACTCCCAGGCTTTTTCCTTCTTCGCATACCACATAACCCTGATCCACAGTCCGTATTTTTTTCTGATCCTCACTGTAACAGATATGGCCTCTGATAGCAAATCTTTCCATGTCGTTGTCTCCTTGTTCTGTCATTCCAATATTTTTTATCTCTGTCCCTTGTCGTAGGGGATACCCTCTGCCTTAGGCGCCCTGGAGTTCTTTGAAAACAGTGCCAGCACCACAAGGGAAATAATATATGGAAGCATGTTGTAAACAGCACTTGGAATGTTCAGTGCCTCCAGGATATCGAATCCTGAATACACATTGGACAGAGCCCGGAACAATCCGAAGAGAAGGGCTGCCAGTCCGATGAATTTCGGCTCCCACTGACCGAAGATCATAACCGCCAGGGCCAGGAATCCGAAGCCTGCCACGCCGTTTTCAAACTTCCACTCACTGACTCCAGCAGTGATATAAACGATCCCGCCAAGTCCGCCGAAAAGACCGGAGATAAGAACTCCTGCATAACGCATTTTGTATACGTTGATACCTACAGAATCCGCTGCCTGAGGATGCTCGCCGCAGGCCCTCAGGCGAAGGCCAAACCGTGTTTTATAAAGAACAATATGTGCAATGATCAAAAGAATAACCGCCAGGATCATGAACCAGCTTACCTCAAAGTTTCCGATCTTAAAAGCGGAAAATGCTTTTCTCTGTTCAATATACTGGATCGAGGAAGAAACGTTGTTTACATTTTCTGCCATGTTGATCGCTTTTACAAATACTGTAGCTGCCGCTGTGCCAAGGAGGTTCATGGCTGTTCCGATCAGGGTCTGGTCTGCCTTAAAATTAATTGCCGATACTGCCAGCAGAAGAGAATAGACCATACCGAAAAGAATACTTCCGATCACAACTGCCACGATCATAAGGGCAGCCGGAAGATTTCCCATATATTTCATTACCAGGGCTCCGCCCAGGGCACCGATGACCATCGTTCCCTCTAGTCCCAGGTTGATCACGCCGCTTCGCTCTGAAAAACATCCCCCCAGGGCGACAAGCATAAGTACTGATGCATAGATTAATGTATATTGTAATAATAGTGCCATCCTTTTCTTCCTCCTTTCCTACTTTTTCCCTTTTCTGCTCATACAGTATTTAAAGAATAATACAAAGCCGCAGAAGTAGATGATGATCGCTGAGATCAGGTCTGAAATCTGGGCGCAGTATACCATCTTGTCCACGTAAGAACCGCCGCTTGTAATGTGCTGGATAAAGAATGCAGAGAAGATACTTCCAATGGGATTCAGTCCTCCAAGGAAAGCTGCTGCGATCCCGTTAAAGCCCATGGCCGGCACTGCAGTCTGTGCGCAGGACCACTGCTCGATCCCGCTTAAGTAGAGGAATGCGGCTCCAAGTCCGGAAAGACAGCCTGCGATCACCATGGTAAGGATCATATTTCTTTTTTCTTTCATACCTGCATATTTTGCTGCGTTTTTGTTTAATCCTGTGGCCTTCAGTTCGTATCCCAGCTTTGTTTTGCTCATCAGGAACCACACCAGAACGGCAATGATAACTGCCAGAGGAATAGCAATGGTCACATACCGGTTATTGGAAAACAGCTTGTCCAGCCCCAGACTTGGGATCAGGGCTCCAGGTGCATTGGTCTTCAGGGCCATAGTATAGGTGGTGCTGGATTCCTTTACATTGGTCAGCAGCATGTTCACGCTGTAAAGGCTGATCCAGTTCAGCATGATCCCTGCAATAACTTCATTCACATTTAAGTATGCCTTTAAAATGCCCACGATCCCTCCAAGGATCCCGCCGCCGATCATGGCTGCGATCATGCAGACATACCAGGGCATCTGATAAGCTATAGCAAGATAAAGGGCAAGTCCGGCTCCCACTGCATACTGGCCGGAAGCTCCGATATTGAAAAGTCCTACCTTATAGGCAAATAAGATGGACAGAGTACACATAAGAAGAGGCGCTGTTTTGGCAAGGGTGCTTCCGAAATATTCCAGAGCAACCTCCGGCCTGGGGAAGTATAAAAAGTTCTTCAGGATCGCAGTCATTGCGCTCCAGGCTTCTGAGGGATTAATACATAAAAGTACAACATAGCCCACCAGAAGTCCCAGAATAATACAGATCAGAGAAGCGATCACAGTCTGTACGCCGGCGATTTCCAGGAATCCTTTCTTTTCGTTTTTCGTATTCATATCCTACACCTCCTGTTTTTTGGCACCGGTCATATAAAGTCCCAATTCCTCAACTGTCACTTCATCAGGCTTGAATTCTCCGACCAGTTTTCCTTCGTACATTACCAGGATCCGATCCGGCACATCCATAACTTCATCCAGTTCCAAGCTGACCAAAAGCACAGCCTTTCCCGCATCTCTCTGTTCAATAAGCTGCTTGTGGATGAATTCGATGGCTCCGATATCCACTCCTCGTGTAGGCTGTACAGCGATCAGAAGATCCGGATCCTTGTCAATTTCCCGGGCAATGATGGCCTTCTGCTGATTTCCTCCTGACATAGACCGGACAGTAGTAGCTGCTCCCTGACCGGAACGGATATCGTACTCTTCAATGAGACGGTCCGAATATTCCCGAATTTCTTTTCTCTTCAGCACTCCGAACTTATTGGTAAACTGAGGCTCAAAATACCGCTGGAGTACCAGATTATCTTCCAGAGAATAATCCAGGATCAGTCCATGTTTATGCCTATCCTCAGGGATATGGCTCATACCTGTCACAGACCGCTGACGGATAGAGGCATTGGTGATGTCTTTTCCATTCATGGCAATGCTTCCGCTTTTCAGAGACTCCAGACCGGACAGTCCATAGACCAGTTCCGTCTGGCCGTTTCCGTCGATTCCTGTAATGCAGACGATCTCTCCTTTCCGCACCTGGAAATTCACATCCTGGACTGCGTCTTTCTTATTCTGTCCCTCAACTGTCATGTGCTTTACATCCAGCACTACCTCTCCCGGTTTTGCCGGTTTCTTCTCTACTTTAAAGCTTACATTTCTTCCCACCATCATAGCGGACAGCTTCTCCGGCGTGGTGTCCTTTGTCTCAACAGTCCCCACATATTTTCCTTTTCTGAGAACGGTACATCTGTCGGAAACTTCCATGATCTCGTTCAGCTTGTGGGAAATAAAGAGGATACTTTTTCCTTCTTTTGCAAGTCCCTTCATGATCTGCATCAACTCTTCGATTTCCTGTACAGTCAGCACCGCCGTCGGCTCGTCAAAGATCAGGATCTCATTATCCCGGTACAGCATTTTTAAGATTTCCGTTCTCTGCTGCATACCTACGGTAATATTTTCCACAATGGCGTCCGGGTCTATCTGAAGATGGTACCTTTGAGACAGTTCCATGACCTTTTTCCTTGCTTCCTCTTTCTTCAGAAATCCTCCCTGGACCGGCTCCGCACCCAGGATGATATTGTCCAGTACAGAAAAACATTCTACAAGCTTAAAATGCTGATGTACCATACCGATCCCCAGAGCGTTTGCATCATTGGGATTCTTGATATGTACGGTTTTCCCGTCTTTCCGTATCTCTCCTTCCTCCGGCTGATACAATCCGAACAGCACACTCATCAGTGTAGATTTCCCTGCGCCGTTTTCACCCAGAAGGGCATGGATCTCGCCTTTTTTCAGCTGCAGTGTAATGTTGTCATTTGCCACAATACCGGGAAATCTCTTGGTTATATTCAGCATTTCAACTGCGTATTCTCCCATTTTTATTTCCTCCTTTCCCCATGTCCTACATGATCGATCCTTGTCTTTCATTTACCTTTACAGATACTTCCGGCATCTGGTCAATAGAATTATCGATCTGGATCTCCCCGTCATAGATCTTCTGTACCAGTTCATAATAGTCCTCTACTGTAAAGTTTTCATTCCACTGTGTGGTGTCTTCCGGAAGCCCTACATAATTCACAGATGTATCTGTTCCTGATACCAGTCCCAGGTTCTCAATTTTTCCTACATGCTCTTCCCAGGTACCATCTACAATAATCGAATTCAGCATGGCTTTTACCGTAGCTCCCAGCCCCTTCATAGCGGAAGTCACAGTCATTTCTTCTCCATATGCGTCAATAATAGGAGACTGGTCACTGTCCACGCCGATCATCTTGCCCCCTACTTTCGCTGCAGCTTCTGCTGCTGAAGTAAAGATTCCTCCGCCGCAGGCAAATACGATCTCTGTGCCCTGGCTGAACCAGGTATCCATAGCTGCCGTGATCTCCGTGGAACCGTAGAACTGTCCTCCGTATGCATACTCTACCTGAATCTCATCTACAATACCCAGTTCTTCTGCCGCATCATTAATCCCCTGCACATAGCCGAATCCAAAACGCATAACTGCCGGCACTGCCTGGCCCCCCAGAAAGCCAAGGTTCCGGTAGCCCAGTTTGACCGCCGCATACCCTGCCATATACCCGGGGATTTCCTCCTGGTAAACTGCGCAGTATGTGTTTTCCGTGTTGTAATAGTCGGAAGCCTCATAGGAATCCGGATCGTCATAATACTTGCTTCCCACTGCTGCCGCAATGATATCTCCGGCCGTCATATCCAGGGCGATAAACTTCACATCCGGATATTTGTAGGTCACTTCTACCAGGGCAGGTGCAAAGATATATCCTGGCATAACAATGATATTATAACCTTCCGCCACAGCCACATCGATCATGGCAATGCGGGCATAATCTGTATCTCCGTCCGGCTTTTTGTAGGTGAAATCAATGTTGTTTTCCGTACAGTATTCCAGACAGGCTTCATAGGTAGTCTGATTAAAAGACTGGTCTGTTATGTCGCCGCTGTCCGTGATCATGGCTACACGATAATCTGAATCACTGGTGCTTTCTTGGCTCCCTGAAGGTCCGCAGCCCAGAGCAGAAACCGCTATGCACACTGCCAGAAGAAAAGCGGCAAGCCTTTTCAGTTTTTTCATTTCTTCGTTCCTCCTTTGTTATTTTTTATTTTATATAGGAAAGCAATGATGTTCCGATCGTATTTTCCGGCATATGAAGGCCAAAATTATCAACGATAGTAGCACCGATCACAGCAAAAGTATCCTGTTCCGGCAACATTCCATTCCCCTCCATAGCCTTTCCATAGGCAAGGAAAGGTACCTTTTCTCTTGTATGATCTGTTCCTGTATAGGTAGGGTCATTTCCATGATCTGCTGTAATGATCAAAAGGTCATCATCTTTCAGGTTTTCCAGCAAAATCTTCAGTTTTTCATCAAACATTTCCAGCTCTTTTGCATAGCCTTCCGGGTTTCTTCTGTGTCCCCATTTTGCATCAAAATCCACCAGATTTACAAAACAAAGCCCATGAAAGTCCTTCTTGGCAATATCTATGGTCTGTTCCATACCGTGAACAGAAGATTTGGATTTATAGGCTTCTGTGATTCCTTCTCCATCAAAAATGTCTTTGATTTTTCCTACAGAGATCACATCCAGGCCATGATCTTTCAGTACATCCAGAGCAGTTTTCATCGGTGGTTTCAGAGCGTAGTCGTGACGGTTGCTGGTCCGCTCAAATTCCCCTTTCTTCTTTCCGATATAAGGTCTTGCAATAACCCTTCCCACTCTCCATTCTTCTTTCATAGTCAGCTCTCTTGCGATCTCACAGCAGCGGTACAGTTCCTCCAGACCGAAGGTCTCTTCATTACCGCAGATCTGAAGAACAGAATCCGCTGAAGTGTACACGATCATATGGCCGGTGGCAATCTCTTCTTCTCCCAGCTCATCAATAATTTCCGTTCCGCTGGCGCTTTTATTGCCGATCACTTTATGTCCCGTCCGCTTTTCCAGTTCTTCGATCAATTCTTTTGGAAAACCATGTTCTGTAAAGGTTTTGAAAGGTTTCTTTGTCTCAATTCCCATGATCTCCCAGTGGCCGGTCATGGTGTCCTTCCCGTTGCTCCGCTCTCTCAGGGCAGCCTGATATCCAAGAGGATTCTCCACCGCAGGTACCTGACGAAGTGGAGTCAGGTTGGCCATTCCCAGCTTCTGGAGAGTAGGAATCCGGAAATTTTCTACTGCTTCCGATATATGTCCCAGGGTATTTACTCCAACATCTCCGAACTTTTCTCCGTCAGGCATAGCTCCGATTCCCAGGGAATCGATTACGATGGTAAATACACGTTTATATTTTTTCATTTCTGTCCTCCTTATCTCTCAGTCTTCCAGATTTCCAGGGCCGAATCCCTGGGGAAGCAGCTCTTCCAGCCTGTATATCTTGTGGTCTTCTTTTCCCTTTGCCAGTATGATCTGAAACTCTTTTGGCTTGCAGAATTCCATCATCACCTGCCTGCAGACTCCGCAGGGAGGGGTATAATCCACCAGTTTTCCCTCAGGTCCCCCTACAATACAGATAGCTTCAAATTCTTTTACTCCTTCACTGACAGCTTTAAAAAACGCCGTTCTTTCCGCACAGTTTGTAGGAGTATAAGCTGCATTCTCAATGTTGCAGCCTGTATAGATCTGTCCGTTTTTTCCAAGGAGGGCAGCCCCTACCTTAAAGTGAGAGTATGGCGTATAAGAATAGGAAAGCTGAGCGATGGCTGTATCAATCAGTTCCCGGATCTTTGCTTTCTCCATCATGGTCCTCCTCTACTTCTCTGCCTTCTGATCTGCTTTGATCAGATTTCGTATTGCCTGTACTGCCACCCGGATGGCCATATCCGTGTCATGGACTACCGGGTTCTCCAGTCCTTCTTTCTCTCTCTCCTGATTTGCCATAACCAGAAAACAGGAGCCTGCCCGCACCCTCAGATGGCTGGCTACCACAAAAAGGGCTGCAGATTCCATCTCTGAGGCAAGACAGCCCAGCCGCTTCCAGGCCTCCCATTTATTCATCAGTTCATAGCTCACCGGCATCCGTTCCGGGGAATGCTGTCCATAAAAAGAATCCTTACACTGAACAACTCCTACATGATAAGGGCTTTCCAGTTCTTCCGCCGCCTGGATCAGCGCATTGGTCACCCGGATATCCGCCACTGCCGGGAATTCAATCGGGGCATACTCCTTACTGGTTCCTTCCATACGGATGGCGCCGTTTGCAATGACAACATCTCCGCTTTTCACATCAAGCTGCATGCCCCCGCAGGTTCCGATCCGGATAAAAGTATCCGCCCCGGACATAGTCAGCTCTTCCATTGCAATAGAAGCGGAAGGTCCGCCGATTCCTGTAGAAGTAACGCTTACCTTCACCCCATCCAGGTATCCGGTATAGGTGACATACTCTCTGCTGTCAGCCACCAAGACCGGGTTGTCAAAATACTTGGCGATCTTTGCACAGCGTTTGGGATCTCCCGGAAGGATCACATAACGTCCCACGTCTCCCTTTCCCACCTGAATGTGATACTGTTTATTAGCGTCCTCAGAATAGTTCATAATCATACCTTCTTTCTCTTCGTTCTTTATTCTACTTGCATCTTACCTATAATTTACCATTTCAAAAAGGACTCAAGTCCCTTTTTATGTATTTACGTGACTTTTCACAATTTCCATCTTCATTTTTTATCTATTTTTACCACATAGACAAATGCTATTCTTTATTTCTTCCGGTGGTTTTATTCTATAAAAAACCTTTACTGATACAGACATACATAGATAGAAAAAGAGCCTGTGATTCCGGCATTGCCTTTTCACAAACTCTTTTCATACTGTTAAAAATGTATATAAATACTAATGCAGATGTTACCTGCCGGCCGCCAGCGAAAAAACTGAAGAGCTAAAAGAAATCTTTCCCGGATTCCAGTAACATCAAGGCAGGATATGTCCCGCCGCAAGGTATAGTCTGTACCACTCTTCCCTGCTGAGGTAGATATCTCCTCCAGCAATGATCTCTGCCAGACGGCTTTCCCTTGCCGTCCCGGCTACGATCTGCATCTGTGCCGGATGCCTCAAGATCCATGCAGCAGCAATAGTTGTAGAGGTTACATTATACTGCTTTGCAAGTTTCTCAAGTTCCTTATTAAGATTGGCATAGGCATCGTTTCCCAGAAAACATCCTTTCCACCCGGGCATCTGGAAAGGTGACCAGGCCTGGATGGTAATGTCCTGTATCCGGCAGTAATCCAGCGCACTTCCGTCTCTGTCAGCAGATCCTGCTGTCTCCATATTTACTTCCAGCCCATTGGCCACCAGATTGGATGCGGGAATGCTGAATTGAAGCTGGTCAGCTATAATATCCTGCCGGACATATTTCTTCAGGAGTTCTATCTGCATAGGCTTATGATTGGAAACGCCGAAGAGCCGTACCTTTCCACTCTGTTCCAAGATGTCAAAAGCAGCTGCCACTTCTTCAGGATCCACCAGAGCGTCCGGCCGGTGAAGCAGCAGCATATCCAGGTAATCTGTCTGCAGACGTCTGAGAATCCCGTCCACAGACTCCAGGATATAGTCTTTTGAAAGGTCATAATATCCTTTGCGGATCCCGCATTTAGACTGAAGGAACATATCTTCCCTGTGGAGTGACGGATCTTTGCTCCAGGCTTCGCCGAAGATCTCTTCGCTTGCTCCCCCTGCATAAATATCTGCATGATCAAAATACCATGCTCCCTGTTCTATGGCTGTATGGATAAACCGGTTCATAGAATCCGGATCCTTCTCTCCAAGTCTCATACAGCCCACGATCACAGAGGGCACCTTCTTCCCGCTTTTTCCAAGTGCTACTTCTTTCATGTTTTTATACTCCTCGTTACTTATAAATTTTCTTTGGCTCTCCCATATATGTCAGTTCACGGCCATGCCATTGGGATATAATTTTTATCAAGTATAACAGGAAATCTTATTCAGTAAAAGCTCTGATATTTTATAAACAAGGGAAACCTTATCTTGCTTTCCTTTTCTTCAGTATACCTGTTTTGTCGGCTGGGCTGTATCCTAAAAAACGGGACCGGTTGGGATACTGCCTTCCTGTCCTGTTTTATGACTTCTGAGTTCACTTTTATCTTCTATGCTGATGTAGATACTTTCCCATTATAAATACTGAAACAGATAATAAATGCTAGAGTAAAATCATCAAATATGGGGATCCAGTTCATATAATTTTCACTCCTCGTTCGTCACTCTTATATTTTTCACCAATTACCTTTTCTTTAAAAATTTGAACTATGCCCTTCCAAATATTCCTTTATTAATGACAGCATATATTCTACAGACTCCAACTGTGTTTTTGCTTCATCCACTGATGCTATGAAGAAATCATTATAATCGCTTTCTTCTCTTTTCATTTTTAATCTAGCCAAACGTCTGCCCATTTCTCCCGGAAACTTTCCAGTGGCAACGAACTCTTTATTGAAATATGCCACAACGTCTTTATGACGTTTGAAATCAATGCTTTCCAACGCAAGAACAGCACGTACTCCATAAAACACCGCATAATAAGAACGATTAATACAATCTCTATAAAATCCATTATCAAAACACATTTTTGCACTTTTGTAAGTTTCCTCTGCAAGAGAAAATCTATATTTTGCTAATTCCATGTCCTTATTCATATCATGCACTAAGCCTCACCCCCTCATCTCTAACATTACGATAAAAAGGCAAATTATCTACCCAATAGTTAAAATGATCTACGTTAGTTATTACCGGGGAAATATCAACTCCATACTTCATCATAAAATCAAAAGCAAGATCACTGATCTGATCTGAAATCTTCTTTATTTCTCCTTCTCCCAAAGAGACCAAAAGCATTATATCAATATCTGAGAGTTCGGAATAATCTCCCCTTGCATAGGAACCATAGACAATAACACTGTCAAGCGAATTGCCCAGCATTTTTCTTACACTCTTTGCAAAATAATGAATTATATCTGAAATATGAATTGGCATACAACCTCACCACTTTCTTAACGATAATTGAAATATCTTTTTTGCTCTATGTCACTTTTATTATATCTTATGCCGTAAAATTTGTATATCAAATCATAAAAATGAACTATCGGGCCTGCCCTGCCTACAGTTTTTTATTCTTTTTTCACACAACTTATCAGCAGAGGTTCTAAACAGCCGGCTGTTCCATAAGAACCTTATTGTGGCTTTATAACTATTTTCTATTTTTATATTCCCCCTGAAATTATATGGTAATACAACATATCCGGGAACGTTATCTCTATACAATTTTTGCACATGCCATAATGTCATGATGACGCCTCATTTCTTTATCATTTTATAGTATACCACTATCCAGGCTGAATAGAATAATCCAGTGACAACAATTTATTTGCGTTTTCTTTAATTATAGGAACATATTTGAAATATAATATATGTTTTGTTTCAATATGATGCGGCAGTTATGATAGTTTAGGTTTCTCTCAAAAAGCGAAAGCAACTGCATATCCCGTATACAGTCTGCTTCCGCTTTACATTTTCCTGCTTTATCCATGCTGATGCAGATACTTCTCCCTGGTAGCCAGTCCGCCCCGGATATGCCGTTCCGATTTGTTCACGTCCAATACTATACGGGCACGGGCAGCCAGGGAGGGATTGATCTGAAGGAGACGCTCGGTAACATCTGGTGGTGTCAATGTAGGAATAAAAAATATATAATTTTATTACTCTCTCAAATAAAAATATCTTTTTTTTCTTGTTTCGCACGGATATTTTTTTCGATTTCGTTTATTTCTTCTCGCGTCAGACAGTATAATGACCCATCTCTATTAAATCGTGGGCACATTTGTCCATACTGCCCTAAAAAATATTCAACACCTGTTTCAGAATCAATTAACATCCCTTCATATTTTATCATCATTTAATCCACCCCCTCTTTCATTATGTATTTAAATTTTTTTCAATTTACTCATTCGCTCTTTTTGTTTTCTTTTTTCTTCCTCAATTATGCGTGTAGGAATAAGAATATGACTTTCAATGAAATCATCATCTATATGAGTCAAGTCAAAGCGCTTTGCTAAACTCCATGCCAATTCTCCGACAGCCTGACACTCTAGCCAAAATCCGTGTTTTTCAAATGAATATTTTACCTCTTCTCCATTTAAAAAGATAACCGTTACATTTTGAGCAGCATTACTAACGACAATTCTTTCAAACATATCAGGGCGGTAATTAGCGTTATTAAGACTTTGAACAAAATCATCAACCACTTCATTAACATTTTTCTTTCTCTGTACATTCTGTACAATTTTTACCGCGCCCTCTACTGTTCCAACAACCGCCTCCAAAAGATCAAAAATCATATATTTCCCCTCCTACTAGTATATTATGTTGTTATTATATCAAAAAGAAATTTTGCTTTCAATAATTCTTAGGTTAGGGATCTTGTCCGCAGCAGTGTGGAAGAAACTCTAAACACTTTGCTGGATAAGGAAGCCGATGAATTAGTTCACGCTGAAAAGTATGAGCGTTCTTCTGAACGCCTGGGATATCGTTCCGAGCATTATAAGCGGAATCTTCATACAACTGCAGGAGAAGTGGAATTGAAGGTTCCCAAGCTCAAAGGAATTTCCTTCGAAACTGCCATCATTGAACGGTACCGCCGCAGAGAATCTTCTGTTGAAGAAGCACTCATCGAGATGTATCTTGCCGGTGTTTCTGTCCGTCGTGTAGAGGATATCACCGAAGCTTTATGGGGAACAAAAGTCTCTCCCGGGACGATTAGAAACCTCAATAAAAAGGCTTATGAACATATCGAAACCTGGCGGACACGCCCTCTTTCCGGGAACTATCCGTATGTTTATGTAGATGGTGTTTATCTGAAACGCAGCTGGGGTGGCGAGATCCGGAACGTTTCCGTTTTAGTTGCAATCGGCGTCAGCCAGGATGGCTGCCGTGAAATCCTTGGTGCTGCTGAAGGAATGAAAGAGGATTGTGAGAGCTGGCGTTCTTTCTTTGTATGGTTGAAGGAACGCGGGCTTAGCGGTGTACGTTTGATCATCGGTGATAAGAATCTAGGGATGCTGGAAACCATTCCGGAAGTTTTCCCGGATGCCAGATATCAGCGCTGTACGGTACACTTTTACAGAAATATCTTTTCCGTTACACCCCGTAACAAGATGAAAACGGTAGCTCTCATGCTGAAAGCAATCCATGCTCAGGAAAGCAAAGAAGCAGCCCGGGAGAAAGCACTCCAGGTAGCTGAAAAACTGAAAGTAATGAAGCTGTCCAAAGCTGCAAAAAAGGTGTAGGATGGCATCGAAGAAACGTTAACCTATATGGATTTTCCCAGTCAGCACTGGACTCGGATTCGGACAAACAATACCATAGAACGTCTCAACCGAGAGATCAAACGCCGAACCAAAGCAATCGGCGCTTTTCCCGATGGACAAAGTGCTTTAATGCTCGGTCGAGTAGGTAGTGTAAAAAACTTTGTGGCTTTGGTAAAACCTGGCTCCTTTTTGGTAAGAATTACAGATATGACAATTCTTATCGAAAAGGAGTTT
>ERZ1643250.2194-NODE-2194-length-15135-cov-6.100995_pt1 | contig 15135 bp, 17 predicted proteins | sample MGYA00579262_ERZ1643250 | MGnify/ENA primary metagenome ERZ1643250 (study PRJEB29033, sample SAMEA4952265) | chicken gut metagenome | biome: Broiler Chicken; feature: Gastrointestinal Tract; material: Caecum | place: Ireland | collected 2018 | study: Broiler...
CACGCTGGAGGCGCGGGGAGCCAATCTGGAAGGTGAGCGGGAGATTACCATCCGGGATCTGATCCGCACGGCGCTGCGGATGCGGCCAGATCGGATTATTGTAGGAGAGGTTCGCGGCGCGGAGGCTATCGATATGCTTCAGGCCATGAATACCGGACACGACGGCTCTCTGAGCACGGGACATGCGAATAGTCCGCGGGATATGCTGAGCCGTCTGGAGACTATGGTGTTGATGGGGATGGAACTGCCGCTTATGGCCATCCGGAGACAGATTTCTTCCGGGGTAGACCTGATTGTGCATCTGGGCAGGCTCCGGGACGGAAGCCGGAGAGTTCTGGAGATAGTGGAAACGGACGGAATCCGGGAAGGGGAGATCTGTCTGCATACGCTTTTTGAGTTTCAGGAAGACGTGGGAGAGGACAGACTTAAGGTTCGGGGAAGCCTCAGAAAGCGGGACGGGCTGTTCCATGAAGAAAAGATGAGAGCGGCGGGAATTGGGGGCTGAAGATATGGATTACAGGACGTATCATTTCAGCCGGAAAGAAAAGCTCAGATATGGCCTGGAAGCGGCGCTGATAACAGGAATCATAGCTCTCTGCTTTTATAATTCGCCGCTTGCGTTTGCCGCTTTTCCGCTGGTGGGAATTCAGTATTTTCGTGAAAAGGGGGAGCGGCTTGCGGAAGAGCGGAGAAAGAGGCTGAAACTTCAGTTTAAAGATGCGGTTCAGAGCATGGCGGCGGCGCTGGCGGCAGGATATTCTGCTGAAAATGCTGTCCGGGAGGCCCGAAAGGATTTAAAGCTGGTATACCCGGAAAGCGCAGATATGGTGCAGGAACTGGCAGCCATGCAGCGGAAGCTGGACGCAAATCAGACCGTGGAAGAAGCAATCCGGGATTTCGCGGCCCGAAGCGGTATGGAGGAAGCGGAAATGTTTGCGGAAATCTTTGCAACGGGAAAGAGAAATGGCGGAGATCTGATAGCGGTCATGAAGGATACCGCCCGTACCATTACGCAGACCGTGGATACGGAGCGGCAGGTGGCCTCCGTGCTGGCTTCCCGCAGATATGAGCAGAGGATCATGAACGTGATTCCTTTTGCCATGATTCTTTATCTGCGGCTTGGCTGTCCGGGCTTTCTGGACCCCGTATATGGAAATGCGGCGGGAATCTGTGTCATGACAGGCTGCCTTGGGCTGTATCTGACGGCGCGTTATCTGGGAAGGCGGATGCTGGAGATAGAGATTTAACTTCTGATTGTAGAAGGGATGTGTCGAAAATAGGCGGAAAGGCGATGTTCGGGAAAAGCAGAAAGACAGAGAAGGAAAGGAAAGAGAAGGAGTACGGAGAGAAGGACGGGGAAAAGAAGGTTGAAAAGAAAGATAAAAAGGGAGAAAGAGAGAGACGGCTTTCCGGCAATATGCGGAAGATAAGCGTGTGGATCAGGAAAAGGCTCGGAGGAAAATATCCGGGCCAGACTGAGGTAGAAGAAAACCTGAAACTTCTCGGACCGGAACGTGAAGTAAAAGAACGTGCAGAAGCTTATTACGCGGAAAAAACCGGGCTCATGTTGAAAGTCCTGGGAGCCGGTTTTGTCCTTGCTCTGCTCTTTGTCCTGACATCAGGGAGCAGCCGGGTTCTGACAGAAGGGTATTTTCTTCCCCGTAAGGAAAAGGCTTATACTCAGGAACTGCGTCTGAGTATGGAAGAAGGCGGGCAGGAAAATGTGTCCGTGAAAGTGGAGCCCCGCGCGCTGACTGCAGAGGAAAGCAGAGATCTTCTGGAGAGGGAGGTGAACCGGATGGAAGATTATATCCTGGGGGAGAACGCTTCTCTGGAAGAAGTGCGGAGCGATTTGAATCTGATTCGGGAGATCGAAGACACGCCTGTTACCGTGGAATGGGAACTGGATACTTATGAGACGCTGAATCTGGATGGAAGCCTCCGGCTGGAGAACCTGAAAGAGGAAGGCAGCCTGACGGAACTGACAGCCAGACTCGTGTGCGGAGAAGAGGAAGAGATATACCGGGCAGTCGTGAAGATTTATCCGCCGATTCCCACAGAGGAGGAGCAGTGGAAAGAGACTGTAAGCGAAGCTTTGGCTGCGGCCCAGCAGGAGAGCAGCAGTCAGAAAATGAAAAAACTGCCGGAGAGAATAGGTGGGGTTGCGGTAAGCTGGACGGAAGCGCCGTCTTCTTCTGCTCTGACAGTTCTGTTCCTGACTCTGTCTGCGGCAGTCCTGGTGTATGTGGCAAAGGACCGGGAATTGAAAAAGCAGGTGCAGGAGCGGGAGCGTCAGATGCAGCGTGACTATGCCGGGATTGTAAGCAAACTGGTGCTTCTGATGGGCGCGGGAGCGGCGGCCCGGAACGCGTGGGAGACCATTGTAAAAGAGTATCAGCAAAAAAGGGATAAAGGGGAGATAAAGCCCCGGGTTGCCTATGAGGAAATGGCCCTTGCTTGTCATGAAATGCAGAGCGGTGTGGCAGAGACAAAGGCATATGAAAATTTCGGGATTCGATGCCGCCTGCCCTGTTATCTGAAGCTGTCAGCTCTTTTGGAGCAGAATCTCCGAAAAGGAAGTAAGGGGTTAAGCCAGATCCTGAACGCGGAGATTCTGGAAGCCTTTGAACAGAGGAAGGACTGCGCCCGGAATCAGGGGGAAGAAGCGGCAACAAGGCTTTTATTTCCGATGGTCATGATGCTGGCAGTCGTAATGATTCTGATACTGATCCCTGCAGGAATGTCCATGCAGATGTAGCAGAAAGATGCAGATGTGATAGAAGCGGAAAGTGAGAAAACAAAAACCATACAGGCGGGAAAGGATGAACTGAATATGAAATATTGGTGGAAACGTTTTTGGAAGGAAGAGGATGGAATCGGTACGGTGGAGATGATCCTGATCCTTGTGGTATTGATTGCCCTCGTGATCATATTTAAAAATCAGCTTACCTCTCTGGTCAATGAGATCTTTGACAAGATCACAAGTCAGAGCAGGCTGGTATAAGAGCGGCTATGAGCAGCAGGATATGGAAACGGGGAGAGATTACAGTCTTTCTGAGCATGCTGCTGGCGGTGCTTCTGTTTTTCTTTCAGGCCGCGCTGGAATCTGCCCGTTACGCGATGCTCCGCAGTCAGACGCAGGAGGCTCTGGAGCTGGCGGAATACTCAGTTCTTTCTGAATATCACAGAGAGATGCTGGATATTTACGGATTGTTTTATCTGGATCTGAGCTATGGAGGGGGAGCAGAGGATACAGAGTATCTGAACCGGAGAATCACCGGTTTTCTGGACGCAAATCTGTCCGAAGGAGAGACGGCCGGGGTAGATACCTGGGATTATTCCAGGGCGACGGACGGAAAGGGGACTGCGTATTATGAGCAGGCGGTGGCTTATATGAAGCAGAAGACGGGAGCCTCCCTTCTGCAGAAGCTGAAGCAGTATGAAGAATATGGAAGTCAGGCCTCCGGAAATGAAGAGAGCTATGCTCAGGCAGATGCACGTGAGAATCAGAATCTGGAAGAGTTGAAAAAACGCCGGGAGGAAGAAGAGGAGAAGAGCACGCCGGACCCGGTTTCCAATACAAACAGTCTGAAACGGGGAAGCATCTTAAATCTGGTGGTAAAGGAGCCGGACAAGCTGTCCGGGAAAAAGGCGGATTTAAGTACGATGCCTTCTGCAAGAGTGCTTCTTTCGGGAGCAGGTCCCCGGGGACGGAACAGTCCGGGTGTGGGCAATGACGTGTTTTTCCTGGCATATCTTCTGGAGCATTTTCCGGATGCGGCCGAGTATCTGGCAGAAGGAAAGGAGAGCGGAGCCTGGCTGGATTATCAGCTGGAGTACCTCATAGCCGGAAAGGATACAGACATTGCCAATCTGGAAGCGGTTTGCGGAAGACTTTTGGCTATCCGGGAAGGCATGAATTATGCATATCTGCTGTCTGATTCTGCAAAGGTAGCAGAGTGTGCGGCTCTGGCGGCAGCGCTGGTGGGCGCTACAATGATTCCCGGTCTGGTAGAAGCCATGAAGCAGGTACTGCTTCTGGCATGGGCTTTCGCAGAGAGCGTCCTGGATGTACGGATGCTGCTGAATGGAAAAAGGACAGCGTTTTTTAAGAATAATTCCACCTGGAAGCTGTCTCTGTCCGGGGCTTTGGAAGCGGGGGCTCTTTCCGGGTTTGATGAGCAGGAGGACCCGGAAGGGCTTTTGTACCAGGATTATCTGGGAATCCTGCTTACACTGACCGGACGGGAACATAAAATGATGAGAAGCCTGGATGCCATAGAGGGTGTAATCCGGGAACAGTCAGGCGGGCACTGGTTTTATATCGATCAGTGTACAGATGCTTTCTGGTTCCGGGCGGTATGTACAAATGGACAGGAGCTGACGGCAGAGCGCTGGATAGGGTACGAATGGTAAAAAACGAACGGTTTTGAAGAGGTAAGAAAGGGGTGTACCGTGATGTTTTTTCGTACGGGGGTGTGTCTAATTAAATTCAAAGCTCTCCGGGCAGCGGCAGATGGTCGGGCTGTCATTCTGACAATCAATTCTGACAACTCTCTTTCCCATCCCTGTGCCGAAAAAACATCACGGTGCGCCTCTTTCAGAAAAAGAGGAAGCCTGACAGTAGAGGCTGCGCTGGTATTTCCTTTGTTCCTTTTTGCGCTGACAGCCTTCTTGTCGCTGTTTTTTCTGGTTCAGGTTCGTGTGGAGATAGGACGTGCGTTGACAGATACAGGACGGGAATTGGCGCAGATGGCTTATTTTTCGGAAGATGCAGGAAGTCTGGCTCCTTCGGCGATGGCCATGCTTTACGGACAGAGAGAAGTGGAAGCCTATCTGGAGGATCGGGTGGCAGCGGAAATTATAAAGGACGGAGCGGACGGAATCTCTTTTCTGGGAACAGTCTGGAATGAGGAGGATTCTGTGCTGACGCTGCGGGCTTCTTTTCAGGCAGTGCTTCCGCCCTGGATTCTCTGGTTCCGGCCGGTTCAGATTTCCGTGGAGCGCTCAGTCCGCGGGTTTACCGGATTTGCCGGGAGAAGCGGCATTCCGGAAATAGAGGACAGCGAAATCGTCTACGTGACAGATCACGGAACTGTGTATCACAGGGATTTAGGCTGCCGGCATCTGAAACTGTCTGTTCAGCAGACGGAGCTGGATAAAGTGGAAGAGCTCCGCAATGGGGACGGGGCAAAATATTATCCCTGCGAACGCTGCTGGAAAGAAGGTTCCGAAATCGTGTTCCTGACGGAAGAGGGAAACCGGTATCATCAGACGCTGAACTGCTCTTCGCTGGTCCGGGGAATTCATGCGGTTCGTCTTTGGGAGACAGGAGGGCTGCCGCCTTGTTCGGTGTGTGGAGGATAGGATATATGTGGAGCGAATATTGTGTGATTCTGCTGCTGGTATGGAATGCCAGGCAGGATCTGCGGCAGCATGAGGTCAGCATTCCGAGTCTTGGAATTTTTGCCGCCGCAGGGATTCTGGTGAATCTGCTGCTGAAATATCAGAGCAGTCTTGAGCTTCTGACAGGTATCGGATCTGGAGTTTTTGTGCTGGCGGCAGCGGCCGTAACCAGGGGCGCCATCGGATTCGGGGACGGTCTGCTGCTCTGTGTAACGGGCATTTATCTGGGAGGTTCAGAGAATATGCAGCTTTTGATGGCAGGACTGCTTCTGTGCGCGCTGGTTCTGGGAGCAGGGCTGATACTGGGAAAGGCCGGCTGGAAGCAGCAGTTTCCTTTTGTACCTTTCCTGTGCCTGGCACAGTTTGGGAGGATGCTATGGAAAGTGGTATGAAGGTAAAAAGCAGAAAGAGAAGGCCAAAAGAAACGGCGGTGTCAAAATGGAAAAGCGGAAGCTTTACCGTAGAAGCCTCTCTGCTTCTTCCTTTCCTGTTGTTTCTTATATTTGTATTTTTCATTCTCAGTCTCTATCTCCATGACAGAAGCGTTCTGATTTCCTGCGCGGCGGAGCTGGCAGGAAAAGGGGCGGCGCGTAAGTATGAGACAGAAGAGCATCTGGAAAACTGGCTTACCGGACAGGCCGCAGGTCTGGCAGATGAGAGACTTCTTCTGCTGCGGCTGACGGGTGTTTCTGTGGAAGTGGCAGACAGCTCTGTAACAGTCTGCTATGAAGGAAGCACCTCCCTTCTGGGCGGTCTGGATGTCAGGGAAGAAGAGACTGCGCAGCGGCTGAATCCGGTGGATTTTATCCGAAACAGCCGGCGATTGAAAAATCTAATCGAGGAATAGGAGCAGGTATCGTATGAATGTGTCATATAAAAGAGAGCTGAATCACAATTATCTGGTACTGGAGCAGGAGGAGTACCAGGAAAATTATCAGACGGGTATGCTGCTGAAAAACAAAATTCCGGGATTCCTGGAATGCAGAATGAGCAGATTTGACAGGGGAGCGTCCCTGTTTTATGAGATTACTTCCCGGCAGAGTCTGCGTCTGGTACTGGAGCGGAAAAAGCTGAAGCTTCCGGAGCTTCTAAAGCTGCTGCGCGGCATGTATCAGGCGGTATGTTCCTGTGAAGAATACCTTCTGGATGTGGAGCGGCTTTTGCTGACGCCGGATTTTATCTATATTGATCCGGATGAATGGACATCCTTTTTCTGCTTTTTTCCCTTTGAGAAGCAGGACCCGGGAGGAGAGCTGCTGGAATTGGCGGAATATTTTCTGGACCGTCTGGACAGACAGGACTCGGGAGCGGTTACGCTGGGATATGAATTTTACAGGATTGCGGGAGAAGAAAATCCGTCGCTGGGAAAGCTGCTGAAGACATGGCAGGAAGAGAACGGACTGCCGGAAGACAGACAGGGGCAGCAGGAAGAATCTGAGAGAAAGATTATCCGGTATGACGGAACCGGACAGACGGTTGTGGAAGAAGACTGCATCCGGGAGCGGGAACCGGAACGGAATTTTGACGCGGTTTCCCCGGAATGGACGGAAAAGCCGGAAGGAGGGACCTCGTTTCTCTCCAAAGCCAGGGAGCCGGGCCTTTTTCTGCGCAGTGAAAGCGCGGCCTATCCGGATCTGCGGATTACGAAAGACAGCTTTTTAATAGGAAAGAAAAAAGACGCGGTGGATGGATGGCTGAAGGCCAGAGGGATTTCCCGGATACATGGAAGGATCTCCAGGGAGGAGGACTGCTATTATCTGACAGACCTGAACTCCACAAACGGGACATATCTGAATGGGGGACGCCTGGAAGTCAATGAAAAGGCAAGGCTCCGGCCCGGCGACTGCGTGGGGTTCGCGGATGTGAGATATGTGGTGGAAGGATAGAGCTGGTGCACCAAGGCGTATTGTCCTCTGTAGACCGATGCAAAAAGCGGTACTGGATTTTTAGGCAGTGGTTCTGTATAATGAGAAGAAAACGAGGAAAGAGAGTGCGGCGGAAAGATGATATTTGAAAGCCATGCCCATTATGACGATGAAGCCTTTGATTCCGATCGAAGCGAGCTTCTTTCTCAGTGTCAGAATCAGGGAATTGAATATATTGTAAATGTAAGCGCCAGCCTGGGGTCAGTGAAATCGACGCTTGCGCTGGCAGAAGAGTATCCTTTTATCTATGCGGCAGTGGGAATCCATCCGGATGAGGTGGGAGAGCTGAATGAGGAAAACTTTGCATGGCTGAAGGAGCAGTGCCGGCATCCAAAAACCGTGGCAGTAGGAGAAATCGGCCTGGACTATTACTGGGATAAGGAAAACCATGAGACTCAGAAATACTGGTTCCGGAGACAGATGGATCTGGCAAAGGAGTTGGAGCTTCCGATTATTGTACACAGCCGGGAGGCATGCGCTGACACACTGGAGGAGATTAAAAAGGCCCATACGCCAAAGCTTAAGGGCGTGATCCACTGCTTTTCCTATGCGCCCGAGACGGCCCGGGAATATCTTGAAATGGGATATTATATCGGAGTCGGCGGCGTTGTAACCTTCAAGAATGCAAAAAAACTGAAAGAGGTCGTGAAGATGCTGCCGCCGGAGCGGATTCTGCTGGAGACAGACTGTCCGTACCTGGCCCCGGTTCCAAACCGTGGAAAACGCAATTCCTCTCTGAATCTTCCCTATGTGGCGGAAGCGGTTGCGGAGCTCAAGGGAATGGAGACAGAGGAAGTGATCCGTATTACAAATGAAAATGCCAGAAAACTATATTTTCAGGGGAGAGAGTTATGAGCAGACCGGTTCCAAGCCTGGGAAATCCCAAAAATACCATAGAGATACTGAACAAATATAAGTTTGTCTTTCAGAAAAGATACGGACAGAACTTTCTGATTGACGAGCATGTGCTGGGGAAAATCATCCGTTCCGCAGGGATAACGGAGGATGATTTTGTGATCGAGATAGGTCCCGGAATCGGTACGCTGACCCAGTATCTTGCATATTCTGCAAGAGAGGTGGCGGCGATCGAGATAGATGACGCTCTGATTCCTATTCTGGAGGATACGCTCAGCGGTTACGATAATGTGACGGTGATTCACGAAGATGTGCTGAAGGTGGATCTGACAAAGCTTGTGGAAGAAAAGAACGGAGGAAAACCCGTCAAGGTAGTGGCGAATCTTCCCTACTATATTACAACACCTATTATCATGGGTCTGTTTGAAAACCATGTTCCGGTGGAAAGCATTACGATTATGGTTCAGAAAGAAGTGGCGGACCGTATGAAGACGGGGCCGGGTTCCAAGGATTACGGCGCGCTGTCCCTGGCCGTGCAGTATTACGCCAGGCCAGAGTTGGTGGCCAACGTTCCGCCAAACTGCTTTATGCCCCGTCCCCGGGTGGGTTCAGCCGTTATCCGGCTGACAAAGCATGAAAAGCCGCCAGTAGAAGTGCAGGATGAAAAACTGATGTTTCAGATTATCCGGGCATCCTTCAATCAGCGCAGAAAAACGCTGGTCAACGGACTTTATAATGCGCCGGAGCTTCATATTCCCAAGGAGCGAACAGCGGCGGTTCTGGAAGAGATGGGACTTGCTCCCGGTATACGGGGAGAAGCGCTGGAGCTCTCACAGTTTGCGGAGCTGAGCAGCCGGCTGAAAGACAAAAGCGAATAGGTTTCCGGCAGCGGGAACGTCCTTGTTAATTAAGGATAGCGTCGGTGTACAAGGGACCGTATTGTCCCTTGGTGCACCGACGCTATGCCAGAGAAAAGAATAAAAAGATTCTGGAATGAAGAGGACAGGTCAGGCATAGAATATCTTAGCAAATGAGAGAAAGGGAGGGATTCTTTGTCTGACTATAAACGGTTTGTCTCCTACATTTACGGATACGAGCAGGGAGAAAAAAGAGAAAATACAGGGTTTGTTAAGGTAAATGCCCGCGGAGACGAATGTAAGATCTGGGTGCACGTGAAGGGATTCTACAGCCATCGGCAGAGGCCCTATCGGGTTTACGTATTTACGCAGAAAAGAGAACGGCTGGAGGGACAGTATCTGGGCGAGCTGGAAAGCCGCAACGGAGCGCTGGAGTGGAATGGAGTAACCAGAACGGACAGCCTTATGGGAGGCTTCAGCCTGGATGAGAGCCGGGGAATTTATATCGAAGGGGAAAACCGCGTCTTTGCCGCAGAGTGGGACGACTATCCGGTAGACGTAGACAGGTTTGAGCCCCTTGAGAGGTCTGCCAGGCAGAGGAATGTGGAGGAAAATACAGGAAAAGATAATCAAAGCGGTGCGGAAAGGGTGGCGGAACGGCCAAAGCAGGAAGAGCAGACTGATCTGATGAGAAATGCTGAGATGAATCTTCAGATGGCACAGGCGGCCAGGCTGGAACCGGAGCCAGAGCCGGAGCAAATATCAAAGCCATGGACAGAACTGGAGACGGAGTCTGAGCCGGAACCTCTACAGGCGGCCCAGCTGAAGACAGACTGGACGCGGCAGGAACAGGAAAAAAAGAGAGCACAGACGGAGCCTGAAATGCTTGTTCCAGAAGACCCCAGAAGAAGGCAGTGGGAATACCTGGTGTCTCATTTTCCGGCAGTACGCTATCAGGATGGAGGTGGCGACATTTTGTCTGGAATACGCCTGGGGAACAGGGAACTGTCCAGGATTCCCCGGGACAAATGGGGGCTTGGAAATAACAGTTTTCTGCTTCACGGCTTTTACCAGCATCACCACCTTCTTCTGTTCCGTAAGCAGACGGAGAGGCAGATAAGCTATTACATAGGAGTTCCAGGCATCTACAATGAAAAGGAGCAGATGCTTGCTTCCATGTTCGGCTTTGAAGAGTTCAAGGTGATGAAAGGGCCGGATGCGCAGACGCAGATACATGCACCGGAAGAAAGCTTCGGTTACTGGTGCCGCCTGCTGAAATAACCGGCCGGAGCCGGGCGGGAAAGACGGCAGGGGAAGATGTCAGGGGAAACGGAATCTGGCCTTTTGAAAAACAGAGGAAAAGGAAGGACAAGAATGACAGCAGATGAAAAATATATGAAGGAGGCCCTGCGTCAGGCCAGGAAGGCCTGGGCTCTGATGGAGGTGCCCATAGGCTGTGTCATTGTGCAGAATGATAAAATCATAGCAAGGGGTTACAACCGGCGGAATACGGACAAGAATACACTTTCCCACGCGGAACTGAACGCGATTCGGAAAGCCAGTAAAAAGACCGGAGACTGGAGGCTGGAAGACTGCACTATGTACATTACGCTGGAGCCCTGTCAGATGTGCGCCGGAGCGATTGTACAGGCCCGTATGGGGCGGGTGGTGATCGGGGCCATGAACCCCAAAGCCGGCTGCGCCGGTTCTGTCCTGAACCTTCTGGAGATGCCGGAATTCAACCACCAGGTTCAGGTGGAACGGGGAGTGCTGGGCGAGGAGTGCAGCAGGATGCTGACAGAGTTTTTTAAGGAGCTGAGGAGCCGGAAAGCGGCAGAAGCTCTGCCAGAAAGCCGTTGACAAACAGGCAAATTAAGGGTATACTATCGAAGACAGTCCCACAGAGACTGCCATACAATTCATTTGTCATAAAATTTCCGCGCAGCCGGGGAATTAGCGGTGCCCTGTACCTGCAATCCGCTACAGCAGGGGTGATATTCTGCCCCGGACTTTATGAACAGTGTGCAGCCCTTTGTAAGCAGCACTGACGCTTGGGTCTTGCGCAACAGGAATCTGTGAACCGGGTCAGGTCAGGAATGAAGCAGCCCTAAGCGGAACCTCCTGTGTGCCGCGAGGCAGCCTGGGCCGAGCCGGCTGCAGAGGTAACGGTACTGTTCAGGGTTCAAAGCAGAATGCGCGGATTTAAAATAAAAGATAAAGCTCTGCATAAGAGCTGGAAAAAAGACTTCCACCTTTGGTTGTGGAAGCCTTTTTTGGTTTATCAGGATATGGCAGCCAGACCTGGGCCGGCCATATCCTGACAGCATTCTGCTTTTCCTTCTGTTTTTAAATATTTTTAAAGCTTCTAAAGATTTTCCCGCAGCCTTTCGCTGACCGCCCGGCCGGCGGCCGTGGCGGCCAGTCCGCCTTCGGCAGTCTCCCGCAGGGAGCTGTTCATCTGATCGCCGATTTCCTTCATAGCGTCAAAGACCTGATCGGCGGGAATGGTGCTGCGGATTCCGGCCAGGGCCATATCCGCGGCAGCCATGGCATTGACAGCCCCGATGACGTTTCGTTTTACACAGGGGACCTCTACCAGTCCGGCGACCGGATCGCAGACCAGTCCCAGAAGATTTTTCAGGGCAATGGCAGCAGCATCGGCCATCTGTTCCGGGCTTCCGCCCCGCAGAAAGACGAGGGCGCCGGCGGCCATAGAGGATGCCGAACCGATCTCTGCCTGACACCCGCCCATGGCGCCTGCAATATACGCTTTTGCGGCTATGATCTGGCCGATGCCGGCGGCGGTAAACAGGGCTTCGGTCATCTGGTCATCCGAATATCCGTCCTGCTCGGCGGCGGTGACGAGAACGGCAGGAAGGACACCGCAGGCTCCGGCCGTGGGGGCCGCCACGATTCTTTTCATACAGGCATTGGATTCTCCCAGGCGGAGCGCCCGCATGATAACCTTTCCCATGGTTTCTCCGCAGAGGGGATGGCAGGTATTCAGATAATCCTCCATCTGCCCGGCTGCGCCGCCTACAAGTCCGCTGTGGGAGCGCAGAGTTCTGTCATAATCCTGTTCAGAGCTGCGCATGGCTTCCCACATACGGCTCATCTGTGTCCAGGTTTCCTCCCGGGATACGCCCCGATCACTCATATCCTCCTGAATTACAGCCTCTGCTGTGGATATGTTTTTGTCAGCGCTGGATCTCAGCCATTCTTCCATTGATTCAAACGCCATGTTCATCCTCCTGTACTGTGTTCAGATAGGTTACTTTAATAACGCCTTCCAGATGGGCAAGCCAGGCAACAGAGTCCTCCGGAATCGGCTGGTCGGTTTCCAGCACCATGACGGCGTAGCCGCCCCGCTTGTTCCGGTAAAGCTGCATGGTAGCAATGTTTACGGACTTGTGGGACAGCATGGAAGTGACCTCGGCCACATGACCAGGCTGATCCAGGTTGTGGACGATAAGCGTGGGACTTTCTCCGGTGAAATTTACATCAATGCCGTCCAGTTTGTTTACCATGATCCGGCCGCCGCCCAGAGAAGAAGCCTGAAGCTCCAGTTCTCGTCCGTCTTCGGTTTCCACATGAAGAAGAGCTGTGTTTGGATGGGCGTCTTTGAGCTGTATTTTCCGGAACTGTATTTCCATTCCCTGTTCCCGCGCCAGCTGCAGGCTGTCGGGAATACGGGTATCATCGGGCTGCATACCTAAAAGACCAGCTGCAAGGGCCCGATCCGTGCCATGTCCTCTGCCGGTAGCGGCGAAAGAACCTGCCAGGGCGATGTCCGCTTTTGCGGGGGCTTTTCCGAGCAGTCTGCGTGTAATCAGCCCGATTCGCACGGCGCCTGCCGTATGAGAACTGGAAGGGCCTACCATAACCGGGCCCAGGATGTCGTATAAATTCATGTCCGTACCTCGCTGCTTTCCAGCAAATGTTCTGCGTTTCAGATACCTTTGGAGTCCGGCCGCTTCTGCAGCCGCGCTCACTTTTACATCTCTCGGATTTTCATATTCTTTAGAATAAGAAAATTTTCGGGACTCGTCAAGGCTGTTCTGCCGGAGAATCCGGATTTGAGGACAAACCGGCTGTTTTTTCGGCAGGGCAATAGATTTGCGAAAAAAATTGCAGGTGTGAGGGAGCCAGGTGCACTAGTTAAAAAGCCTCTTTCTGAAGGCACAACCTCAAGGTATCGTCCATTTACAGCAGGCACATAATAACAGCCGTAGGTCTTCAGGCCGTTTTCCTGTTCCTTTTCAGGGAGTTCCGCGTAAAACCGATAATAGGGCATGTAATATGTTTCGTAATCTCCGGTTTTGTACACAATCTCCGCCTTTTTTACATCCTTCATTTCTGAAATGCTGTAGGGGACGGAGGTAATGTAGTTTTCGCTTTCCAGAAGCGCGGCGGCTTCCTGAACCGTGATCACAGGATAGTCCCCGATTTTCTCTGACAGATCGGGCTGAAAAATGCGGATGCTCATCAGCCGTCCTGCGTCATCGCAGGAAAAACGGATGGGATAAAAATTATAATTTATGATATCCTCTTCCAGGCTGTTCCCGGCTTCGAAAAACTCCGGCTCATAACTCTGACGGAGGTAAATGTCATAATCGCCTCCGCTGATGTTCAGGCGGGGATTGTCCAGGGTGAGCAGATGGCTGTAAGCAGAGAGCAAATACTCAGCAGCCTGTACGAGCTCTTCATAAGTAGAATAGTAAGTAAAATGATACTGCTCAGGAAGCGGCACTGCCGGTTCAAAGTCTATTTGAATTTCCATAGAGGACCATACTGTGATGACAGTTCCGTCCTGTTCTGCTTTCAGATAGTTAGACCAGCCAGATTCCTTTACGATGTTAAGAGAGCCGGTATCCATGCCAAGCTTTCCTGCGGTTTCCAGCAGAAGCTCATTCATCTGCTCCCAGTCAACGTCGACCGGATAATAATTTTCTTCATAATCCTGCTGGTTTCGGTAAACGGGCAGCGTTGTAAGAGTAATGTCTTCCGTCCAGGGATTTGCGTTGGTCAGCTCAGAGATATCGAAGGCCATAAGCCCTTCAAAGCCCATGCTGTCTGCCAAAATATCTGAGACAGTCAGGACAGGGAGGTAGGGCAGCTCTGCCTCCGGGGAGGGCTCCAGGCGGGCGGCAGGCCAGAGTTTTGAGGTCATCCACAGGGCGGCCAGAAGGCAGGCCGCGGCGGCTCCCCATTTCAACCAGGGCCATCTGGAGCGCACCTGTCTTGGAGTTTTGCGGAGTCTGTCGGTTTCGATAATGATTTCGTCATCCAGAAAATTTAGAGAGTCAAGAATGGTTTCCGCTTTCATAAGTGAAATCCCTCCTTTTCCAGGTGTACCTTCAGTCCTTTGCGGGTCCGGTGCAGCAGGCTTTTGGCTTTTGATATACTCATTCCGCAATAAGCGGCCGCTTCCTGAACGGAATCCAGATAAAAATAGCGCCCTACAAAGAGACTCCGCGCCTCCGGAGACAGACTGCGGAGATAGGAGCTGATAGATTCCGCAAGTAAAAGCATTGATGTCTGCTGTTCCGTCGTATCAGTGCCGGATACGCATTCCTTCAGTTCGGAAAGGGCAAGCATGTATCCTGAATCCCGTCGTTTTTTCCGAGTCCGGTAACGAAGCCGGTCAATGGACAGCTCCCGGGTGATTTTTCCGAGGAAGGCCGGGAGAAGCCCTGGTCTGTGGGGCGGCATGGAATTCCAGGCTTTGAGATAGGTGTCATTGACACTTTCCTCGCTGTCCCGGATGTCGGTCAGAATGTTGTATGCGATTTTAAAAAGATAGGGTCCGTATTTCCGGCTGGTTACCTGAATGGCAGATTCGTCCCGCAGCCAGTACAGTTCGATGATTCTGCTGTCTTCCATATAAAATTCCCTCTTGCAAAATACCCAATGGGGGTATATAATAAGCTCAAGGCAGAGATACCCCCTGGGTGTATACGAGAGCGTATAAAGAGTTTGGTACAGCAGCGGGCGGTGATCCTGAGAAAAAGAGGTGACAGGTATGGAAGAACAAAAGGAATGCTGCTGCTCCCACAAGACGAAGGAGCGTACAGAGAAGGAATATAAGGATC
>ERZ1643250.2199-NODE-2199-length-15112-cov-11.054128_pt1 | contig 15112 bp, 14 predicted proteins | sample MGYA00579262_ERZ1643250 | MGnify/ENA primary metagenome ERZ1643250 (study PRJEB29033, sample SAMEA4952265) | chicken gut metagenome | biome: Broiler Chicken; feature: Gastrointestinal Tract; material: Caecum | place: Ireland | collected 2018 | study: Broiler...
ATGATCGGAGCATTCGCAGGTAATGTCATGTCCGGGGATATTGTGAATGGAGGCAGCCTTGTGCTTTCGGGACCGGGGGAACCGCTCGGGGCATTTGTGGCAGCGTATATTTCCATCGAGATCGGCATACTGATCTCCGGTAAGACGAAACTGGATATTATACTGACACCGCTTGTCTGTATTGGTGTGGGTTCTGCGGTCGGGCTTCTTGTCGGGCCGCCGATCTCAGGGTTCATGTCCTGGCTCGGATCTCTGATCAACTGGGGAACAGAGCAGCAGCCGTTCGTTATGGGAATCGTGGTATCTGTGCTGATGGGAATGATACTGACTCTTCCCATCAGTTCTGCGGCACTTGGGGTGATCCTGAATCTGTCCGGTCTGGCAGCGGGCGCGGCGACAGTCGGATGCTGCTGTAATATGATCGGTTTCGCGGTGGCGAGCTTTAGGGAAAATAAATTCAGCGGCCTGCTCTCACAGGGAATCGGAACATCAATGCTGCAGGTGCCCAATATTGTGAGGCATCCGCAGATATGGATTCCGCCGATCCTTTCCAGTGCTATATTAGGGCCGGTATCGACGATGGTGTTCCATATGACGAATAACGCTACCGGGTCGGGAATGGGAACAGCAGGGCTTGTAGGACCTCTGATGACATGGCAGGTGATGACGCAGTCAGAAGCAGAGATGATCGTGCTTGTGAAGATCATCCTGATCCAGTTCGTTCTCCCGGCTGTGATCACACTGCTCATATCTGAATTTATGAGAAAGAAAAAATGGATACATTTCGGTGATATGAAGCTGGAATAGTATACTCCAGACAATCTTAAAAATGAATAAAAAAAGAGCGAACTCGGTTAACAGAAAACACAAAATATGGTATACTTAGAAGCAACAAAATAACCAATGGGGGCTATTCGTGATGAGAGGTGAACAACAGGTTGAGGCTGCATTGAAAAGCTACGAAGATGTTGACAGTTGGAAGACAGTTATTTTCCTCTATAATGCAGCTTTAAAAGAAGTGGGCACAAAGCTGGAAATTTTAAATGATGAATTCCAGCACGTACATCAGTATAACCCGATCGAGCATATCAAAACCCGGATCAAGACGCCGGAGAGTATCGTCAAGAAGCTGAAGCGCTATGGATATGAGACTTCGATTGAAAACATGGTCAGATATATTAATGATATTGCAGGTGTAAGACTGATCTGTTCTTTTACGTCGGATATCTACCGCTTAGCCGAGATGATCGGAAATCAGAGCGATCTCAAGGTGCTTTCGATCAAAGATTACATAAAGAACCCGAAAGAGAGTGGTTATAAGAGTTACCATATGCTCGTGTCGGTTCCGATCTTTCTGTCAGACAGTGTAGTGGACACGAAAGTAGAAATCCAGATCCGGACGATCGCCATGGATTTCTGGGCAAGTCTGGAGCATAAGATCTATTATAAATTCGAGGGAAATGCTCCGGAATATATCAGCCGGGATCTGCGTGAATGTGCGAAGATGGTATCGGAACTGGATGAGAAGATGCTCTCGCTCAATGAGGCGATCCAGGAATGTATTCTCCGGCAGGAGAATAAAGCAAATATGGACGATGTGGTGGAAAACGTGATCGGGAACAGGACGGAACAGCCAAAACTTCAGGCGAATGGAACCGAAGGATAGAGTTGATGAAAAAGAATGTGCCAATAGCAAAAACGGGATGCGGCAGATGCCGCATCCCGTTTTTCGACAGGCGGATATTACACCTGTTTATTCTCATCGTCAGCTGCCACCTCCGTGATGGATTTGACGAGCCCTGCGATCCCCTGTATTTCTGAAGGGATAATGATCTTGGTAGCTTTGCCGTTGGCGGCTTTTTCGAATGCTTCCAAGCTTCTGAGCGTCAGAACTGCGTTATCGGCTCCGGCGTCTTTTAAGAATCTTAAACCATCGGCCGTAGCCTGCTGCACTTTCATGATCGCTTCGGCTTCACCTTCAGCCTCGCGGATCATTTTCTCTTTCTCGGCTTCGGCTTTCAGGATCGCTGCCTGTTTTGCAGCTTCCGCTTCAAGGATCACAGACTCTTTCTGGCCTTCGGCAACGAGTACGGTAGATTTCTTCTCGCCTTCTGCACGCAGGATAGCTTCACGTCTTTCACGTTCTGCCTTCATCTGCTTCTCCATCGCATCGCGGATCGCGGTCGGCGGAATGATATTTTTGAGCTCTACACGGTTCACTTTGATCCCCCATGGATCGGTCGCCAGATCCAGCTCTGAGCGCATCTTCGTGTTGATAGTTTCACGGGATGTAAGGGTCTGGTCAAGCTCAAGATCGCCAATGATGTTTCTGAGAGTGGTGGCAGTCAGATTTTCGATGGCAACGATCGGACTTGCCACGCCATAGCAGAACATCTTCGGATCAGTGATAGAATAAAAGATGACAGTGTCGATCTGCATTGTTACATTATCCTTCGTGATCACGGGCTGGGGCGGGAAGTCCACAACCTGTTCTTTAAGGTCGATGCGTCTTGCCACACGGTCAATAATAGGAAGCTTAAAATGCAGGCCTGTGTTCCACGTTGTAAGATAAGCGCCGAGACGCTCAACAACGACCGCCTGAGCCTGATGTACAATCTTGACGCATGAGATCAGTATAAGTACGACAATGACCAGAATGATCAGGAAAAGTATTGTTCCGATGCCTATAATTGAGTTCATAATGTTCCCTCCTCATATTTTTCTACGATTAATTTTACCCCTGAAACAGCAACGATCTTCGCGAGATCGCCTGTTTCCAGTATTTCACTGTCTTTGTGCGAGCGGACTGTCCATTCCTGCCCGTCCACAATGCTCCGTCCGGTCTGCCTCAGATTATCGACCCGCTCCGTGATTTTTATGATCTCCCCGATCTTGCTCTCGTAGTTGGTCCTCAGACGGTTCTTATTGAGGTGTTTCGCGGCCCATGGTCTTGTAAAGATCATCAATACAATGGATACGGCAAGAAATACGATGACCTGAATGATCAGATTCGCTCCCAGTGTGTTTACACCCGCTGCCGCCAGCGCGCCAATGGCAAACCAGATCGTTGTCAGCCCGACCGTAAACACTTCAATAATGAGCAGGATGATGAAAAGACCGATCCAGATCAGATTGAGCATGGCCGGGGAAAGAGCCAGAATGTCTGCTTCCATGTGGTGTCTCCTTTCGTAAAATATTACTTGAAATTTATTCCTATGTATATTCGGTATAATCTACATCATAGTACACCTCACTCGGAGTGAGGGTAATGCTTCCGTACTCAACGGAGACCTCTGTCCCATCCGGAATAACGATGTTTTTCGCTCCGGTGTCAGTATATTCATCTGAAACCGGCGCATAATCTGTGCTGTCCACCCACAGATATTCGGAGGATCCGTTGGGATAAGTCAGAGTAACACTTGAATAGCCATAGTCGTCTTCCAGCGTATCCAGAGCAGTGATGTCATAGATCCCTTCGGGGATAATTCCGTCACCGGAAGTGTAAGTTCCGGCTTCCAGACTGACTGGTTCGCTCAAAGGATTCTCCTTTATTTCCTGCGTCAGCGGCTGAGCGTTTTCTGTAGTAAACCGGAGGATAACGCCGCTGTCTATGCTGAGGTCAGCACCGTTATAAAGGCGGATATCCTCTTCTTCTGTGACCTGGTCGTATTCGGATTCAGTTCCGAAAGTGACATAGTGATAAATACTGTTCTCCTCGTCATCAATCCCGATACCGCCTGTTCCCTCGACAAGCTCCGCGCGGTAGACTCCTTCGGGAATATGTACGCCGACTCTGTATATGCCGTTTCCTAATACAGTTTCATAAGCATCTCCGGACGACGGAATCTCTCTTGTTGCAAAGCTGTAAGGGTCGTAATCTGAATCATCCCAGATGTAATCATCATCATACCCTGTATCATCCATGTTGTATGAGACGCTGTCAGAAGTGAAAGTGTCTGTTACAGTGGAAAAACCGTTGCCCAGGATGTTGCTGACGATATCGGTGAGTGCAGGCAGTGCAGCAATGAGAATGACTGCAATAATGATGATCCATACCGCCAGGCCGCGCCTTCTTCTGCCTGATGCCACAGTGCGGACTGCTGAGCTGTATGTTGTCTGCCTATTCGGATATACAGTTTTCGGTTTCTGTGAAGTGGTTTTAGGCTCCGGTCTTGGAGCTGTGCGCTGATTTCCTCTGGATGCCTGTGGCTGATAGTCGAGATCCCTGTCAGGCGGACTCTCGGATTGTGAAGAGATGCTCCGCCGTATAGAACGTTCCCGGTCGTAAATAGAATTATCCAGGCCGCAGAATGTGCATCGGTTATTGACCAGATCCCCTCCACATAAACTGCATTTCTTTTTTAGCATAATCCACCCCCTCTAATCTTACCGGCAACAGTCCGGCTCGCGCCATTCGCAAAACCGCACTGACGTGCTTATTGCGGCTGCACCGCGTGGCTGGACTGTTATTCGAATTTAATTTATTCTACCACAGGTGCGGTGTATTTTGTGTAAAATAATAGAAAAACGTGAAAATTGTAAAAAAATCTTAAGATTAGTGCACACTGTTTAAAAAATATTGATGCTTCCCCGGATTTTCGCTATACTGTATATTTGAAGGGAAAGTTTATGAAAGTTAAAGGTATAAGGGAATGACAGAAGAGGCGAAGAAAAAAGGGATAGAGATTGGCATAGGTCTTCTGCTCTATATTATTGCATGGAGCATTGTGTCATACTGGACAGTTCCGGCAGCAGGAGAGACTGTACTTTTTCTGACAGCTTATGCAGTCCTGTCACTGAGTACTTACTGGGAACAGATCAAAAAGATTCTAAAAAAGCAGTTTCTTGATGAAAATCTGCTTATGATCATTGCGACAGCGGGGGCATTTGCCATAGACAGACATAAAGAGGCGGTTGCGGCAATGCTGTTCTATCAGGTCTCAAAGTTTGTGGAAGAGCTGTCGCTGGGAAAAACAAAAAAATCAATTGCAGAATTTATTGATATCCGGCCGGAATATGCGAACCTGAAAGTCGGAAATACAGAGAAAGTCGTACCGCCCCAGCAGCTGGAACTGAAGCAGACCATTGTCCTGAGACCCGGAGAGAAAATTCCTGTTGATTCGGTTGTGACATCGGGAACGGGAGCAATTGATATGAAAGCGCTCACAGGAGAATCGGAGCCGAGAGCAGTGAAGACCGGCGACCGGCTGTACAGCGGGTGTATTAATTTAAACGGAGTACTTGAAGCGAGAGTCATCAGGCTTTATAATGATTCTGCGGCTGCAAAAGTGATGCGGCTGGTAGAGCGGGCGAATGAAAAGAAATCAGAAAGCGTACATTTTGCGGACAGATTTACAAAATATTATACGCCGATCGTGATACTGATCGCTCTTCTTACCGTGATCCTGCCGCCCATGATGTTCGCTGAGTCAAAAATGGAATGGATATACCGCGGACTGGTCATTCTGGTGGCTGCGTGTCCGTGCGGACTGATGGTGTCCATACCGCTTGCATTTCTCGGCGGTATCGGTTCGGCATCAAAGCAGGGAGTACTGATAAAGGGCGGTTCGTTTCTGGAAGACCTGACGAAAGTGGATACATTTGTTTTTGATAAAACAGGTACACTGACAGAAGGAGTCTTCCATGTGCGGAAGATTGTCCCGTGGAAGCTGGAAGAAAGAGAACTGCTGGAAATAGCGGCTCTTGCGGAATCATATTCCAATCACCCGATCGCCTTGTCGCTTCTGGAGGAATATGGAAGAGAACCGGACAGGGATAGAGTGACAGATATTGAGGAACAGCCGGGGTATGGCGTCCGGGCGAAAGTTGACGGCAGAGAGGTGTATGCAGGAAATACACGGCTTATGAACCGGCAGGGGATTTTTTACCAGCCGGTGGAAGACGCGGGAACAGTTGTTTATGTTGCCATAGAAGGACAGTACGCGGGCTATATACTGATTTCGGACATTATACGAAAAGATGCCGTCAGACTGATCCGCTGGCTGCACAGGAAAGATCTGGCGACCGTGATGCTTACCGGAGACAATGAGAAGGCAGCGGAGGAAATCGCGGCAAAACTCCGCATTGAGAGTGTGTATGCGGAACTTATGCCGGAGGATAAAGTTGAACTGCTGGAGGAATTCCATGAGAATCAGATGGAAGGAGAAAAACTTGCGTTTGTCGGAGACGGCATCAATGATGCGCCTGTCCTGACGCTTGCGGATATCGGTATCGCGATGGGCGGCCTTGGCGCAGATGCAGCACTTGAGGCGGCAGATATCATTTTGATGGAAGATGAACCGGCGAAGATCATCAATGCGATCCGGATCGCCAGGGCAACACTCCGGTCAGTGAAGGAAAATATGGTATTCGCGATCGGTATGAAAGTGCTGCTGATCATTCTGGCGTTTTTCGGGTTCGTTACAATGCAGAATGCGATCATTGCCGACATGGCAGTCATGCTGATAAATATTTTAAATTCATTCTGGATGATGCAGTATCCGGAACGGGGAGTGTGAATAAGAAAATGAAGAAAAGATGGATGACTATCCTGACAGCCGCTGTTGTGGCTGCGGGGTTGACCGGAGGCTGCGGCAGCCTTCAGAAATCGGGGGTTGATGCTCTCGAAAAGGGAGAATATGAGGAGGCGCTGGCTGATTTTCAGCAGATGACCGAGAAAGGCGGTAATGACGCGGCAGAGGGATACCGCGGGCTGGGTATGACCTATTACGAGATGGAGGATTATGAAAATGCACTTGAAGCATTTCGCAATGCAGCAGACAATGGCGCGGAGCAGACAATCCAGATGTATAATCTGATGGGGGTCTGTGCGATGCAGACAGAAGACTATGCATCGGCTCTTGAATATATCCAGTCAGGGCTGGCGCTGACAGGCACCTCTGACGGAGCTGATAAGGCAGATGAAAAGCTTGTACAGGAGATGAAATATAATGAGATCATCTGTTACGAACAGCAGGCTGACTGGGAGAACGCGAAGCAGAAGGTGACCGAATATCTGGAGGCTTATCCGGATGACGAGGCCGTACAGAAGGAAGCGGAGTTTTTGGAGACTCGTTAATGTATAAAGAATGATAAAAGTACCGGGCGATTTTGGAAAGTTGCCCGGTACTTTTGGGAGAAAAGTATAATGCCATGAATGTGAGAGAAAAATATCGGATTACGGAATATTGCCACCATTTTCTCAGAGAATATATCCATGAAGGTGACTGCTGTATCGATGCGACCTGCGGGAACGGTTCTGATACAGAATTTTTGTGCCGCAGTGTCGGGAAAACCGGCAGAGTTTACGGTTTTGATATCCAGAAGGATGCGGTAGAAAAGACCCGGAACCGCCTGGAACAGGCAGGCTGCGCAGACCAGGCGGTGCTGGCCTGCGACGGACATGAAAATATGGCGGATCATGTGAAAGAGCAGGTGACAGCTGTCATGTTTAATTTCGGCTATCTGCCGGGCGGAGACCACTCGGTCGCAACGAAGCCGGAAACGAGTCTGAAGGCTGTGGAGGAAGGCCTGAAACTTCTGAAGACAGGCGGCGTTATGAGTCTGTGCATTTACAGCGGAGGCGATACAGGATATGAAGAGAAAAATACTTTGCTTGCTTACCTGAAAGAACTGGATACAAAACAGTGGCTGGTGATCGTCCACAGCTACTACAACAGGAAAAACGATCCGCCGCTGCCGGTGTTTGTGGTGCGTCTTTTCTGACAGTTCAGAAGTATAGATGAAAAGAAATTTGGGTTTACAGCCGGCCGGCGAAAAGGAGACAGATATATGCATGAAACAGAACATATTGAAGAAAAAGTGATTCTGGCAGGGATCGATACCGGAAATCCGGATCAGGCGCAGCGTTCTCTCGATGAGCTGGCTGAACTTGCAAAGACTGCTGGGGCAGAAGTTGCGGGGCGGCTGATCCAGGCAAGGGAGAGCGCCCATCCCGCGACCTACATCGGGAAAGGAAAGCTGGAGGAATTAAAAGACCTGATCTGGGAGACAGATGCCACCGGCATCATCTGCGACGATGAACTGACCAGCGCCCAGCTGGGAAATCTGGAAACGGAGCTGTCCTGCAAGATCATCGACCGGACTCTGCTTATCCTCGATATCTTCGCGGCCCGCGCAGTATCCGGTGAAGGAAAGATACAGGTGGAGCTTGCCCAGCTGAGATACCGTGCTTCCCGTCTGACCGGACTTGGCAGATCCCTCTCCCGTCTGGGAGGCGGCATCGGGACCAGGGGGCCGGGCGAGAAAAAGCTGGAGATGGATCGGCGTCTGATCCGGGAGCGGATCAGCAGACTGAAACGTGATCTGCGCGATGTGGAAAAGCATAGGGAGCTGATACGATCCCAGCGCAGACAGTCGGGCATGAAAGTAGCTGCGCTTGTGGGGTACACTTCTGCAGGAAAGAGCAGCATCGAAAATGCCCTGACAGACGCGGGGATCCTGGAGGATGCCATGCTCTTTTCTACACTGGATACAACAACGCGTTCACTGGTCCTGGATAATACCCAGGAGATCCTGCTCACGGACACAGTCGGGTTTATACGGAAGCTTCCCCACCATCTGGTGGAGGCGTTTAAAAGCACGCTAGAGGAAGCAAAGTATGCGGATATCATCATCCATGTGGTGGATGCGTCAAATCCTCAGATGGACGAACAGATGTATGTGGTCTATGATACGCTGCGTCAGCTCGGTGTGGAAGACAGACCTGTGGTGACGCTCTTCAATAAACAGGACAGGCTGGAACAGCCGGGGAGACAGCGGGATTTTCAGGCGGATTATTCCATTCCCACATCAGCGAAGACCGGACAGGGGCTGGAAGAACTCAAAAAAGCTCTTCTGGAAATCCTGCGGAGAGACCAGATTTATATTGAAAGGCTGTATGATTTTTCAGAGGCGGGAAAGATCCAGCTGATCCGCAGCCGCGGCCAGCTTATTTCGGAAGAGTATGTTCCGGAAGGAATTAAGGTAAAAGCGTATGTTCCAAAAGATATATATGGGAGGCTTTGATCATGATCACGATAGACAGAGAAAAATGTATCGGATGCGGGCTGTGTGTAAAGGACTGCCCGGCCGGGAAACTGCGGCTGGAAGATAAAAAGGCGGTATATACGCCGGAATGTATTGAGTGCGGACACTGCGTCGCGGTCTGTCCCCGGGCGGCAGTGGCAATCCCGGAGTATGATATGGAAGATGTTGAAGAATACGATAAAGATGAATTTTCGGTAGATCCGGAGCACTTCCTGCATGCTGTAAAATTCCGGAGAAGTATCCGCGCTTACAGAGAACAGGAGCTGGAGAAAGAGAAACTGGAGAAGATACTGCAGGCGGGCAGATATACCCCGACTGCAAAGAACACCCAGTCCTGCCGCTTTATTGTTTTAAAAGATGAACTGGAGGAGTTTAAGAAACTTCTGTGGGAAGAGATCCCGGAACTGGCAGATCGGATGAAGGGTGAAATGCCCCAATATGCAATGCTGTTCAAATTCATGTACAGGCGCTGGAAGAAAGATCATGATGCGGATCAGTTATTTTTCAACGCTCCATCCTGTATCATGGTCATTTCGGATAATCCGCTCGACGGCGGTCTTGCGGCGGCAAATATGGAGACCATGGCCGTGGCAGAGGGTGCGGGCGTGCTTTACAGCGGATATCTGCAGCGGATCATAGAGGCGTCCCCGAAACTGAAAGAATGGCTGGGAATCCCGGACAGACATCTCACGGCCTGTATGCTCATCGGATATCCTGCAGTTACATACAGAAGGACAGCGCCGAGAAAAAAGGCAGATATCATCTGGAGATAACTGCCCGGGATCATTTATATTTAGAAAAAGGATATCATGCTTAACAAGCTGGTATCAGAGGAAGGGTTTTGACGGCGTCTCAGGATAGCTGCCCATGGATACCAGCAGCCTCAGGCCGGCGTCTCTTGCCGTCAGAACTGCATTTTTTACAGCGGAAGCGTCACCGGTCACTGCAACGATCACTTCGTTGGAATGACTGGTGCCCTGGTCCGGCGTCATATAACGGATCACCTCTACCGGTGATGCCTTGACAGCCAGATCAGCCATGACAAGGCCGATCGCTGCGGGCGAACCGCAGAAGAAGCCGAAAGGTCTTCCAATGGGGGCGTCAAACGCCATGTTGAGTGCCTGATCTGCATTTGCCGAGTAAGTGAATTCCAGATGGCCGGCCTGGCTGATATACAGTTCACCGGCATATTTTTCTATATATTCAAGAGAAATCTCTACGGCTCTTCGTACATCGGATACGTTATCCCCTCCAATAATGATAAAACATCCGTGACCGCCCCATCCTTTTGTATCCCGGGGAAGTTCTATGGACACTACTTTTGTATTAGTTGATTTTACAGCCTCGTCCACAGCATTGATCTGTCCGGCTGCCCCTGTACGTGAGCTGATCAGCCCCAGACTTTTGTAAGGTTTCTTCAGATGCATCTGCCCCAGGAGGGAATCATCGATCCCGGGGATGACAAGCCCGATCGTATCGAGCACAGTGGTGCCCACGAATTCGGTCATTGAACAGTCTGTGGGGATTTGTGTCAGGTTATTTACATCTATCATCTATATAATCTCCTGTTTATCTATAAGAACTATGACAATACAGTCTGCTGTGTTTGAAAAATCATATCATACCGCCGTCCAGTCCGATGATCTGGCCGGTCAGATAAGCCGGTGCTTCAGCCAGCATGAGCACAGCGCGTGCAGCTTCTTCAGGGGTGCCGTATCTCCCTGCCGGGATTTCCTCTTCGAGAGCGGCCCGTTCTTCCGTGCTGAGTCTGGCATTCATTTCCGTATCGATCACTCCGCATGCGAGCGCATTAACCTGTATATTACTGGGAGCCAGTTCTTTCGCCAGCGCCCGTGTCAGTCCGTGCAGGCCGGATTTGGCGGCGGAATATGCGGCTTCGCAGGAAGCCCCGGCAGTGCCCCACATGGAAGAAATGTTGATGATCTTTCCGCTCTTGCGGGAAACCATGTAAGGGATCGCTGCTCTGCAGCAATAGAAAGCGGAGGAGAGATCCGTGTCGATCACTGCCCGCCAGTCTTCATCGGTCATATCACTTAACAGTCCGAAATAAGCTCGTCCGGCGTTGTTGACAAGTACTTCCAGCCCGCCGCACAATGTAGAAATCTTATCAAACATTGTGCGTACATCATCGGGGCTTCCCACATCGCCGGGAAGCATGGTGCAGATACCGCCGGATGCAAGGATCATGCGTTCGGTCTCTTTCAGCTGGTCAAGAGAATTTCTGCAGTTGATAAATACATGCCAGTCGTGTTCCGCAAAGGCAAGGGCGCACATCCGTCCGATACCTCTGGAAGAGCCTGTGATCAGTACATGTTTTCTTTCCATTTGGTCCTCCCGTCTGTTTTCTTTTGAAAATAGTATACCACATTTTCATTGTACTTGCCCCCACCTTGTGTTAAAATTTACATGACAACCGGAATATTGAAAAGAAATCATCTTTGCGGCAGTTGGCGGCAGGGTGAGCAGATCTCTGCGGAGGGTAAGAGATATGATAGATGACGCGATGGAGTTTGCGACGAAAGCACACGAAGGGCAGTTCAGGAAGGGGACGAGACGCCCCTATATTGTCCATCCTATCGAGGTGGCGGACATCGTGTCGACAATGACAAAGGACGAGGAAGTAATCTGTGCGGCAGTACTGCACGATACGATCGAGGACTGCAGCGGGATTACCTGGGATGTATTGAAACTCCGCTTCGGAGGACGGGTGGCAGATATGGTCGCCCAGGAGAGCGAGGATAAATCCCGGAGCTGGGAAGAACGAAAAGGTGCAACGATCAGACGGTTGAAAGATGCACCGGTCGAAGTACAGATGATAGGTCTGGCGGACAAGCTTTCCAACATGAGGGACATAGACCGGGATTATCCGGTGCTCGGTGATGAGCTGTGGAGACGCTTCCGTATGCAGAGTAAATCCGCTCTGGCATGGTACTATAAAGGAATCCGTGATGTGCTGGAGGAAAATTTTAAAGGGGTGGAAGCATACGAGGAATACTGCCGGCTGATCGAGAAGAATTTTGGCCCGGGACCGGCGCATACTGAGTGGAGGAAAGGAGACGGACAGCAATGACGGGGAAGACGAGGGTGATCTGTTTTGCAAACAATAAAGGAGGGAGCGGAAAGTCTACGACATGTTCTAATGTGGGATACGGCCTGACACAGCTCGGGCGGAAAGTCCTGCTCATTGACGGGGACATGCAGCTGAATCTTTCCCTCTCTCTTTTTGATGAGGATACTGTGCTCGGATTTGCACAGGGAGAGAAAAACCTCTATGAAGGGATCCGCAGGCAGGATGACCTGAAAGATTATATCGTCCATACAGAGTATGAGAATCTTGATCTGATCCCGTCTTCTACTCTGATGAGCTCTATTGAGTATGAGCTGTTTACCAAATGGCAGAGAGAATATATCCTGAAGAAAGGACTGAAGAGCATTCTGGACTCGGGGGCATATGATTACATACTGATCGATGCGCCTCCTACGCTTGGCGGCTGGGTGATGAATATCCTGTGCGCATCGGATGAGATCATCATCCCTGTGGAAGCATCGCCGTGGGGACTGTTCGGTCTTGGAAATATGTTTGAATTTCTTGAGCAGGTGAAGGAGATAGCGCCGGATCTGAAACAGGGCGGTATTGTGATCACGAAAGTAGATACAAGAAAGAACTATTTTAAGCAGACCATGGAAACGCTCAGAGAGCTTGATGATGTAAAGGTATTTGATACGTATATCCGTGTGGACAGCGGAATCGAGTGGTCCCAGGATAATAATGCGCCGGTCATGGCATATAAAAAAAGCAGCCGTAGTGCCAAAGAGTATATGGAACTGACAAAAGAAATTGATGCGGCGGGAACAATTGCCTGAGGAAGCAGTGTAAAAACAGAAAGAGCAGGGGTAGGATGCACAGGGAACTGCTGAGAGAGCTGTCGGTCATAACTGAAGAGGAACGGAAAATCCTTGACGGACGAAAAGAAATTGACCAGCAGATATATACCGAAAAAAAAGATATGGTCATTGACAGTAAAAAGCTTCTCCAGAAGGGGAAGCTTATTCAAGTACGTCCGCACACCAGATTCGTACATTTCCCAAAGCATACCCATAATTATATTGAAGTGATCTATATGTGCCAGGGAAGCACGAAGCACATCATTAACGGAAATGAAGTTGTACTGGAACAGGGAGACCTTCTTTTTCTCAATCAGAATGCGGTCCAGGAGATCATGCCGGCGGGGCAGGAGGATATCGCGGTGAATTTTATCGTGCTTCCGGAGTTCCTGGATACTGCTTTTTCCATGATGGGAGATGAGGAGAACCAGCTCAGGGATTTTCTGGTGGGAGCGCTTTCGGGAAGGGATGGCGAGATATCATGGATGTATTTTCATGTGGCGGATATCCTGCCCATCCAGAACCTGATCGAAAATATGGTGTGGACGATCTTCTATGATTCGTCCAATAAGAGAAGCTGCACCCAGATCACCATGGGACTTCTATTCCTGCAGCTTCTGAATTATATGGATAAGATGGAGACCGGCGGTTCCAGTTATGATTCGGAGATTACAGCTGCGGTTCTATGCTATATCAATGAATGTTACAAGAATGGGACACTCTCTGAACTCGCAGGGCAGATGGGGTATGATGTGTACTGGCTGAGCAGGGAAATCCGGCGCAGGACGGGAAAGACATACAAAGAGCTGCTCCAGGAAAAAAGGATGCAGCAGGCGGTATATCTGCTGACGAATAGTAAGATACCGGTGACGGACATTATCGAATCGGTGGGATATGACAATACGAGCTATTTCTATCGGAAGTTCAGGGAGAAATACGGTATGAGTCCGAAGGAGTTCAGAGGACATTTTGTACAAAATACCTGAATTAAATTTGTGAAAACTGCAAAAAAGAACCTTAAAATGAACAAATAGATGCAAATAAGGACGCTGTTTTATATAAATAGCGTCCTTTTTCTGGGCGCTTTTGACAATTATAATAAAAATTAGAGAAAAAAGAGAAGGAGGCACTTACAGATGGAAAAGTATTATTTGGCCGTTGATATCGGTGCATCCAGCGGACGCCATATGCTTGCCAGCATGAAAGACGGAAAGATGCAGCTTGAGGAAGTGTATCGTTTCCCGAATGGAATGGACAATAAGAACGGAACGCTGTGCTGGGATGTAGAGCGTCTGATCACGGAGATCAAAAACGGTCTCAAGAAGTGTAAAGAGATCGGCAAGATCCCGGTTTCCATGGGTATCGATACATGGGGCGTTGATTATGTTCTTCTCGATAAGGACGACAACATTTTGGGCGATACAGCAGGATACCGCGATAGCCGTACAGAGGGAATGGACGAGAAAGTATATGAAGTTATTCCGCAGGATGATCTGTATGCAAGGACCGGTATCCAGAAACAGATCTTCAACACGATCTACCAGCTCATGGCTGTAAAGCAGTCCCATCCGGAATATCTGGAACAGGCGGAGACGATCCTGATGATCCCGGATTACTTCAACTTCCTGCTCACAGGTGTGAAGAAGAATGAGTACACGGAGGCTACGACAGGACAACTGATCAGCCCGAAGACCAACGACTGGGATTATGAATTGATCGATATGCTGGGATATAACTCCAGGATGTTCCTGCCGGTATCCATGCCGGGTACGGTAGTAGGAGATTTTACAGAGGAAGTGCAGAAAGAGGTTGGATTTAACTGTACAGTCGTCCTGCCGGCAACACATGATACGGGGAGCGCAGTGCTTGCAGTGCCGACAAACGATGACGATGCGGTATACATCAGCTCCGGTACATGGTCACTGATGGGTATTGAGAGGAAAGAGGCTGACTGCTCCATGGAGAGCATGAAGGCGAACTTTACAAATGAAGGCGGATACGATCACAGATTCCGTTACCTGAAGAACATTATGGGACTGTGGATGATCCAGTCTGTGAAGAAAGAGTTTACTGAGGATCTGTCATTTGCCGAGATCTGCGAGATGGCTTCCAAAGAGACTATTTCCTCCATTGTGGACTGCAACGACGACTGTTTCCT
>ERZ1643250.2201-NODE-2201-length-15108-cov-4.124294_pt1 | contig 15108 bp, 25 predicted proteins | sample MGYA00579262_ERZ1643250 | MGnify/ENA primary metagenome ERZ1643250 (study PRJEB29033, sample SAMEA4952265) | chicken gut metagenome | biome: Broiler Chicken; feature: Gastrointestinal Tract; material: Caecum | place: Ireland | collected 2018 | study: Broiler...
TAAACGGCTGCTTTCTCTGCCCCCATGGCCGCAAACACGGCAATCGGGGATGCCTTGCTGACATCCGCAAAGGACGTTTCGCCAAAGTCCAGAAGCATGGCCTGTGCCGCTGCCTCCCGGTCTTCTTTTCCCGTGCTTTCCAGCTTATCCAGCCAGTTTAAGCGGTTGTTGACCTGAAACTCCGGCGCTTTCTCGTCCAGGTAGGTTGCATAGTCCGAAAGGCTTGCAAGCCCTTCTGCTTCCCATTCCACTACCGTGTCATGTTCCGCAAACCATGCGCCGGTATCTGCCAGCGCCTGTTCCCGGTCTTCCCCGGAGAGCGCTTCCCGCTCCTCGATGGCATTTAATGCGTTGATATAAGGTGTTAAGGATTGACGATGATCGGACAAGGCAGAATCCCTCAAGTACAGGTATTTGGCGGCAAGCACCGCCTCATAGGCCGTCAGGTCATCGAGTTCCTCAAACTTCAGCTGTTCCAGTGACTGGTTTGGATCCTTTGGATCCAGTATCTTCGCCAGTTTCGACCCATCCCCTTTGGGAAGTTCCGTTATGCCGGACGCCTCCGTGGATGTGCCCCCGCCGGTAATGTCTGCGGCGGTGACGTAGCCCATCGGGATGGAACATACCATGACAGCCGCAAGGGATCCCGCAAGGAATCGTTTCCATGTTCGTCTCATAGTCAATTTTACCTCCTTATGGTTCGGCAGTTTCCCGTCTTTCGACAGGCTTCAAATCGGGCTGCCGTCGCCCTACTGTATTCAGTTGTCTTTTTGGTGTTGTTATCTGTCCAAGGGACCCCCCTCCTTCCTTCTTTGCCATTTTGGCTCTGCCAGTAATATGAAAGATCGGCCGCCCCTTTCATTCCGGCAAAAAAAAACAGCCCGGCAGGATGTTGCCTGCAGGACTGCTTCTTTTCATTTTTTTCGTATCTTAAGATACGGCTTCCAGCGTCAGGTTCTTCGTGACGGCAAGGGTGGCGATATTGGAAGCGGTATACACGGTGCCGCTGTCCTTGTCCTTCCACTTCGTCACGCCGGTGCCCTGTGGGAGCAGCGCCCCGGACAGGAAATCCCCGCCGTGGACCTGGATCTGTTTCACCACGTTCCCGCTTTTCTGGAACGTCACGCTGTAGTACACGTCGTCCTCGTTGGTGTAGTCGTCCAGCACGACGGTCTTCCGTGCGGTGACCTTTCCCGGCACGAACAGCTGGGTATAGGTCTCCGTGACCTCTGCGTCCAGGATGCCCTTCTCCGTGTCCACGCTGTACACTTCCACGTCATACTCCGAGTCGGAGTTCATCCGCACCAGGGCGTTCTGGATCACGTCGGAAACGAAGGCTTCTTTATCTTCCATTTCGTAGTCCTTCGACATGGTGAGGATCTCCATGGACTGCACCATGGCAGCGCCCAGGGTACTGTCCAGCTCGTTCTGGCGCATGGTCCGGCCTTCCGCCGTGCTGATGGCCATGCCCGCAAGCAGGAGGATGATGATACTGCAAAAGCCGATGACTGCGTTCTTCATGCGTCCCCCTCCTATCTAGCATAGCCCACGATCTCATGGTCCATGACCATGTTGAGGACCGGGATGCTGTAGTTGTAGTCCAGTGTCACTTTCGCATAGCTTTCGCCTGTGCTGTCGCTGGTCTTCTTTTCAATCTTCAGTTCATTGTAATTGTTCTCCAGCGCTTTTGCCTGTTCTTCCGCAATCACGCTGTCCGCAAAATCGGAATTCTCCAGTTCCTGCACCACGGACGCATGGTAGTTCTGCGCCCGCTGGGTGTTTAAGGACGCCGTGATGTACGACGTGCCAAGCACCGCCATAAAGGTCAGCACCAGGATTCCGATCATGGTTTCGATTGCACCTTTCATCGCAAAACCCTCCTTTAATCTGCCACGAACGTGGCGGTCTTCTCCGACCGGTTGACCACGGTCTTATAGGTCTCCTGGGCGCTGTAGGTGACTTTATAGTTCCCCTTCTTCGCCTGGATGATGCCGTTTGCCGGCACGGAAAGCTGGGATCCGTCCGGCTGGATGATCTTCTCGATCTTCACCGTCATGGCATCCCCGTCCGCATCCACGGCGGACACGAAGGACGCCCCCTTCAGGTTGTAGCTGTTCCCGGCTTTCAGCTTCACTTTCTTTACCGTGATCACCGGGGCCTTCCTGGCGGCAATGTCGTCCACCAGCACCCCGCTGTCCTCCTTCCCGGCGGTTGCCACCGGTTCCGGGATATAGGAGCGGAAGGACCCGCCCCCTGCCGACAGGAGGAATACCACCAGGCCGGTGACGCAGAGGGCAATCAGGATCACTTTGGCGTATTGGCCTAAAAATGCTTTCATGTGTGTCTCCTTCCTACGGCATGGAGACGGTCAAGAGGTCCCGCACGCCGTCATAGATCGGGTTCCCCGGCGTGAACATGGCAAACAGGAGTCCCACGATAATCAGGGCAGTAATGACTGCTGCAATGATCCCGCCGTATTCTTCTAAGATTTCTTTCATGTACGCAGCCCCCTTTAAATGTTACATATCTGGACTAGCGCCAGTGTAAAGGCAGCAATGATGCCAAGCCCTACCAGGGCAATGGCCACGATGCCCCCGTATTCTTCCAGAAATTCACTCATACAACCGCCTCCTTGTCTACATACTGATCTGGCCCAGGATATAGCCCATGACCAGGAACAGGTCTACCAGCATCTTGATGATACCTGTCAGCATCGGCAGCAGCATGGCAAAGCTGATGCCTGCCAGGTTGTCTTCCATGCGCATCCGGTCCGCCTTGTCCATGATCTGGATGTTCCGTTCCACCAGCCCCTGGATCTGTTCCTGGGCGTCATCGGAACCGAACTCCGACATGGCATAGAGCATTTTCATGGCGGTCAGGATGTCCGCACTGTTCAACTTCCGGAAGAAGCCGATGTACGGTTCCAGTTCGTTCGGGTGCTTCTCCAGGTTGTCCTGGAGTTTCACCAGCTCCTCCCGGAGAATCTCCGGCGCATCCATCATGGTCTTTGCGATGGACACATGGACGTTATCCGTCTGCAGCTGCAGCGCCAGGGCCATGAGCCAGTCCGGGAAGGTCTTTTCCACTTCCCGCTTCACACGCTTGAAGCAGGCCTTGTACTTTCGTCCCGGCTGGGTAACCAGGATCCCTGCAAACAGCGCCAGGGCTACGGCCGGTTGGATACCCAGGGCAAAGTAGGCTGCCACGGCACCCACGGCACAGATCCCGGCTGCGATCTTGTACTGCCCGGTTTTCTGCTTGTCGTGCATGACCAGGTTGTAGGCACGCTCCACCTCGGAGAACGGCAGGTCCATGTCCGCTTCCAGGAGGCTCTTGGCGAGGGCTTTCTGGACAAAGTACCAGATCAGCATATTCAGGGCAAAGGTTGCCGTTGCCGCCAGCTGGGACGGCCACTGGCTGTTGATGCCAAACTCCGACGGCACCATGTAAGTGCTCATGGCAACGACGATCATGGAGAGGCCGATGCCGATGGTGACGTTGATCCGGACTTTCTGTTTCTCCTGGACAAATTCCTGGATCCGGTTCACCCACAGGTTCCGGTCCTGGAGCATGATGTCGATGGATTCCTTGACCGTACCGCCGCTGTTCTCCACCCGTACCAGGAACTCATGGACCTTGTACAGACGCTTGCAGCCGTACTCCTCTTCGATAAAGGCGAAGGCTTCCTTATATAAGTCCTCCTCAAAGTGCCCTTCCCGAATGTAGGCGATGGCCTTCTGGATGGCCTGGTACAAATGCCCGTCTTTGCGGTCCTCGAACAGGACAACCGTGTCTTCCAGGGACGACAGGATCTTTGGCTGCCGCTTGAAGGAGTACAGGAGCTGTTCGATGTAGGCCGCAATGTCCTCAAACTTCTTCTTTTCGTACAGGTTTTTGAACTGCAGGTAGAAGGCCATCGGGAGTCCCAGGGTCTCCAGGGCAATGAGGGCCAGGGCATACGGCCACTGGAGCTTGAACACGAAGATCAGGACGATCATGCCCACATAGCAGATGGCAAGGAACTTTAAGTAGTTGAGGGCGGAAAACTCACCCACGTCCATCTGCTTAATCTCCTTTTTCAGGGCAATGGGATTGAGTACCTGGTAGAATTTCAGGCCCTTATTCTTCCTTGCCCGTTTCGGCTTCTGTTTCTTTTGTCTCTTTGCCATGGCTTATGCTCTCCTTTCCGTGAACGGGTCATTGACGCCGTTCCACTGGAATTTCTTCCTGACGTTTTCCGGCAGGTCCTTGGACACCAGCTTCCCGCCTTCCACTACCAGACTGTAGGTGTTCTCGTCCCCTACCCGGTCGAAGAAGCAGATCTGGTCCACCACCCTCTGGATCTTCCCGTTTATCAGTTTCTTCCGGAGCAGGATCCCTACATTAATGAAACTGTAGATATCGTTCTCCAGACGGGACGCCGCATAGGCATCCTGCATCATGTTGGCCACACGGTCCGGGATCTTCCGGGTATCGTCCGTGTGGAGGGTGGTCAGCCCGTGGAGACCGGTGGAGAAGCATTCCAGGAGGTATTTGACTTCCACGGAACGTGCTTCCGAGAGGAGCACCCACTGCGGGTTCTGCCGGAGGGCGGTCTTGATGGCCTTTGTGTACGAGAACAGCTCCTCGTCTACCTTCAGTTCCACACAGTTGGCCCCCGGGTTGATATCCTTATAGTGGATCTCCAGGTTGTCTTCAATGGTCATGACTTTTTCATAAATTGGGATGTACTGGGTCAGGTACTTCAAAAGTTCCGTCTTCCCGGCACCCGGTGTCCCGCAGAACACCATGTTCATCTTTGCGTCAATGCAGTGCTTCAGGAGGTTTAAGATCTCCTTTGTACAGTACCCGGTTTTCAGCATTTCCTCGTCATTGAGCCGCATAACCGGCGGCGTCTTACGGATGGAGATGGAATAGCCGGTATTCGTAACACTGTGATGGATGATGGAAATTCGCAGCTCGTCCGTTTCTGCTTCCACGACGTTGTGGTACTTGTTCAGCTGGTCGCTCACCACGTTGGCAATCCTTGTGCTGAACTGGTTGACGAACTCCTGTGTCAGCTGCACGTCCGTCTTGTAGATGCCCTTCGTCAGGTGTTCCACCCAGACATCCGTGCCGTTGAAGTTGATATCCGTAATCTGATCGTCCTCGATATACGGAAGGAGCGGGCCAAAGCTACTGTCCTTAAATTCCCATTCGGAACCAAATACTTTTGCCATAATTTTCCTTATTACACTTTTCAAGTGTTCTCCTTTCTTCCATATTTGCAAACAATATGGCAGATTCCCTGCCCTTATGGAACAAAAAAGAGGGCCGAAGCCCCCTCATGTGCATACCAGATTATGGTAACTCCGGATCCGGTACTTACGGTTCTGGTGGTTCCGGTGTTTCCGGCCCTAAGTCCGGTCCTGTATCGGACCCGTTGGAATCCCCCAGTGCGTCCGTCAGCCTGTCCACCGCCGATGTGATTCCGTTCCGGATGCTTGTTCCAAGTGGCGTCGCTGCCACAACGATAATCATGATGATGATCGCTGCCACCACGATGATCCCGTATTCTTCCAAAAATGTTTTCATATATACTGTCTCCTGATTCTAGTTGTTTTTCGTTTTTGGAAATGCCCGGGCTGTGACCACCCGGGCAGGTATTTTGACGCTGTGCCTATTACGGTGTTACGCCGTTGTCAGCGCCGTTCGATGCATCCAGTGCTGCTGTCAGTCTGTCTACTGCAGATACGATACCTGCACGGATACTTGTTCCAAGTGGTGTTGCTGCTACAACGATGATCATGATGATGATCGCTGCCACAACCACAACACCGTATTCTTCGAGGAATGTTTTCATAGTGTTTGTTCTCCTTTAGTGATTCGTTATTTCTCTGCCCGGATCACGGCTCCGGGTCAGCCGTTTTTTTTGCAGATCCTTACGGTGTAACGCCTGTGTTTCCGCCGTTTGAGTTGTTGAGTGCTGTAGTAAGTCTGCTTACTGCAGATGTGATTCCGTTACGGATGCTTGTTCCGAGTGGTGTTGCTGCTACGACGATAATCATGATGATGATCGCAGCCACAACAACAACGCCGTATTCTTCAAGGAATGTTTTCATGGGCTTGTTTCTCCTTTCTCAGTTTTTTTTTGCCGGCGGCAGGTTTGGTATCCGCCGCCGCTTTGAATATGGAAGATCGGTCAGCCCCTCCGATTTCGGGATGGGAACCTGCCATGCCTGGGATTTGCGGACGTACCTGAAATGCCCGAACTCCTGTAACCCGGACCGAACCTGTCAGTTTCAGTACAACAAAATGAGGTTCCTGGTTCCCCGGTCCTGGTCCTTTCCCGGCATTATGCCTGCCGGATACCCGGAAGGCTTTTGTTCCCGTCCCCGGGGCGGCTGCCCTGCCGCTTTTCCTGCGGCAGTTCCAATATGGAAGATCACTCCGCCCTTCCGTTTTTGTCCGGAGGGTGCGTCCCCAGGGAGGCTACTTCCCGCCCATGCGTTCATGGAGATACTGCTCTTTGTCAAATACGGTTCCGTTCGCTTCCGCTTCCTGTTCCGCCTGGTCCATCTGCTTTTTCAGTGCCTTCGCCCGGCTGACTACCTGTACGTAGCTCAAACCGGTCTGCTTCATGATCCTGCGGATTTCCTGGAGGGAAAATGTTTCCCCGTTCCTTACCCTGCGTTCCACTTCGTCCCGCAGCCCGTAAGCGTCGATTGCCATTGGCCATGCCTCCTTTCCCCATGGGCTTCCCCTGCCCCGGCTGACCCTAATATGGAAGAACGGAAAGCCCGTCCACTTTTGGCCTGGATTTCCCGTCCCCTTTCGTTTATTTCCCCTGTGGGGTGCCCCGGCACTTCCGGGTTTTTTTACGTCTGCCATCTTGCAGGGCAGGCTTCCGTTTGCTATACTGAAGGTGTCCTTTTCATAAGAAAGGTTTCAAAAGGCTGTTTCCCGGAAAGGGGGACAGCTTTTTTTCGGAACCTGGTTCCGAATTTTCATTTCTGTAAAATTTGTTATTTTATTAATAAAGGAGAATGGATTGATATGTCAGAACGAAATGCCAGCGATCCGTCCGGATCAGAAAACGTAGCGTTTTACCAGAAGGTACTGGATGGATTTGCACAGACCATAAAGGAGACCCTACGGCATATATCCACAAACAGCCAGGTCTTCCAGGGAATCCCGGTCCACCTGAAAAAAGAAACGGTATGTCCGGATCTTGTGGTCTGCCCGCCGGGGCAGGTGACGGATGCCGAATGCAATGGCGTCCCGGACTGGATTCTGGAGATCGTCTCCCCGGGCGCTGAGACAAAGCACGTCAACCTTTATGTCGGTGCCGGGGTTAAGGAATACTGGATTGTGGAACCGGAAGCCGGGCAGGTCATCACCTACTGCGCCAACCAGGACCACTTCCACACCCACCTCTACCGGTTCGGGGACGTGATCCCGGCCCATGCCATCCCCGGTGTTTCCGTGGATACCTCCCGGGCTGCCGCTGCCTGCAGGGCACGCCGGGTGGTTCCGCCATCCACGGATCCCGCCGACTGGATCTGTTAAAAAAAACAAGACAGCTGCCTTCCTGGATGCCGGGAAAGCGGCTGTCTTTTTGTGTCTATAATACGAGGATCCCCACTGCCAGCACGGCATAGAACGCCAGCACTGCCGGGATCATGGCACGGGCAAAATTGACCCGGATGGGATATTTCGTGTGCCCGCAAGCCCACTCAAAGAGGACCACCAGGTTGGCCGCCGGCACCAAAAGGAGCAGTACCGTGCCCACCCAGCCCAGGAAAGACGGGAACACCCCTTCCTCCTCTTCCGGATCCCGGAGCCATTCTTCCGTCTCCTCCATCCCTTCAGCAGCCTCCTCTTCCGCTGCCAGGGCGTCCGCCCCTTCCGTGGCTTCTGTCAGTGCTTCTTCTTTGGCTTCTTCCTGCGGTTCTTCCCGCTGTCCCCCTGTTCTCTCTTTCTGCATTTCTTCCTGTGTTGCTTTTACTTCTTCCATATCCATCGCTCCTCTCTCTGTTATGCCCCAAACCAGGCCAGTACCAGGAACAGGAACATTGGCAGTGCCGCCAGGATCCAGACGGTGTACATGACCGCTGCCACTGCCCGGACGTACCGGTAATGGGGCTTCTCTTCGTCCGTGAAGACGATTTTATATAAGTAGAAAATATTCAGGACCGGTATCCCCGCCAGGAAGATCACCCCCAGCCACTGCCGGGTGCTTAGTCCGCTGTCTGTCCGCTGCTGCTGCATGGCGCGTCCACCTCGCTTCCCTTTTGCTCTTTTTCCAGGGCTGCCAGCCGCTTTGCCCGGTGCGCCTGTCCGATCTTTTCCAGGATCGGATCCAGGAACCGGAACAGGATCCATACCTGCATCAGGAGGTTGGCAATATTGGTCACACGGCACGGGTACACGGCCGTGGCAAGGCCGACCGCAACGGCACAGGCCGCATAGGCCAGGAAGGGCTTATTGAAATGTCCCAGCATGGTGCGCTGGGTATCCAACAGGAAGATGTACAGCACCACCTGCCCGAACAGCAGTAAAAACGGGGATTCCGTAAACTGCCGAAGGGCCAGCCATGCAAGGGAGGCCAGGCACAACACCAGGGATACGGGACGTACCCGCCCGGTCTTCCAATAGGCTTTGATAAACCCTGTCACATAGGTCACGCCGAACAGGGCGATGGATGCCCAGTTCAGGGCAGGCAGCCAGATACCGGCAATGATACATACAAACCCGAAGATCAGCGCATACTTTTCGATCTTTCCCAACAATACTTTCTTGTCCACAATCATTCTCCTTTCTGTCTCGTCCCCTCCAATATGGGATTTTCTCCCGCCGGACGAAATCCGCCCCGGGATGCCATATTGGATAGGAATTTAGAAAACACAGGAGGAACAAAAGATGAATGCAAAATTAAAGGAATTGGATCTTGGGATCCGGGAACAGGTAGACGCGCTGGTACTGGACGTGATGGAACGGGAAACGAAAACCGGGAAGCCGTATGTGGTATTGAAGGTCACGGACGGGGATACCACCGCAGAGGTGAAGAAATGGGATGCAAGGCTGGATGACTTCCTGCCGGTGAAGAACACGGCGGTGGTCTTAAACGTGAAGGCGTCCCTGTATGGGAACGAGACAACCTACGACACGGACAGCTGTGTGCGCTCCAAACGCCCGCCGGAGGACTTCATCCGGAAAGCGCCGATTGACCTGGACGGGACACTGGATGCCATCGGCTCCCGTCTGGATGCCATTGCAGACCCGGACTTAAAGGCCCTCATGACGGCCATCTTCCGGGATAAGAAATCCCAGCTCCGGATGTGGTCCGCCGCCAAAACGGTACACCATGCCATCTACGGCGGGCTTTTATACCACTCCTACCGGATGATGCAGGCGGCAGACGCCCTCTGCCAGTTCTACCCGGCAGTGGACAAGGACCTGGTAGCCTCCGGTGCCCTGCTCCATGATATCGGGAAGCTGGAGGAACTGGATACCAACACCTTCGGGGCTGCGGACTATACCACAAAGGGAAGCCTCCTCGGCCATGCATACCTGGGGACCGACCTGGTATCCTTTTATGCAAGGACATTAAAGACACCGGCGGATCTGCTGATGAAACTGCAGCACATGATCCTCAGCCACCACGGCACGTATGGAGCCACGGTACTGCCTCAGACACCGGAAGCAGAGCTTTTGCACCATCTGGACATGATCGACAGCCGGATGTACCAGGTAGAGGAAGCCCTGGCAAATACCGAACCGGGAACTTTTTCCGACAAGATCTTCGGCCTGGGTGTCCGGGTGTACCATGACAACGGGAAATAGGTTTTGCAAAAAAAAGGAAAGCACCGCCGTATGGCGATGCTTTTCTCTTACAGGAACGGCGAAGGCTTCACCTTGTCCCTTCCCTTTTCTTCATACGTGCACAAATACAGGTTTTCCTTTGCCCGGGTCATTGCCACATAAAACAGCCGGCGCTCCTCTTCCTTTGCCGCATCCGATTCTGCCTTCTCATAAGGGCAGATCCCGTCCACGCAGTCGATCAGGAACACCTGTTTCCATTCCAGGCCCTTGGAACAGTGCATGGTGGAAAGGGTCACGCCTTCCCGGTTCTTCTGGGCTTCTTCCATGGTATGGTTATAGCGCACAATGTACGCTCCCCAGTCCTTCCAGGTTTTCCATTTCTTTGCGTCTTCCTGATACCGGTTCCAGATGTCCAGAAACTCCGTCACATCCGCCTGCATATACTTGGCATATTCTTCCAGGTAGTTCCGGTACGGTCCCAACAGGGACAGGATCTTTAAAAACTCTTCCGGCTCCTTCCCTTTCAGCATCCGAATCAGACGGAAAAACGCATCCACCTGCTCCACGGCCTTGTCCCGCTTCCAGGCTTCCCCTCCGGTGCGGTAGGCTACAGCCATCATTTTGCTCCGGCTTAAGCCTGCATGCAGGTAGCCCGGGTCCTGCAGGAACCGCTGAGGATGGTTCAGTACCCGTGCCAGGTCCCGGCGTGTCCAGTCCCGGTCATTAGCCAGACGGTAAAAGGCCTGCAGGTCCCCAAACATCCAGTGCTTATATAGGCTCTGGATCTTTTCTGTTGTCACAAACGGGATCCTGGCATCCGTCAGGATGGCCGCCGGGGCTTCTGCCTGCCGGTTCGTCCGGTACAGGATGGCGATCTGGTTCGGGTCTTCCCCGGAACGGATCAGGTCCCGGACCTTCGTGACCACGGCATACAGTTCCGCCATCCGGTTCTGCTTCCGGATCCGGGTGATGTTCCCTTCTTCCTTATGGAAAGACAGGAACTGTTTCGGGAACCGGGCAGTGTTCTGCCGGATCAGCCGGTCTGCCAGGGCGATGATCCCGCTGCAGGACCGGTAGTTGGTACTCATCCGGATCATCCGTGCTCTGGGATAATAGTCCTGGAACTTCAGCATGACCTCCGGCCTGGCACCACGGAATCCGTAGATAGACTGGTCGTCATCCCCTACTACGGCCAGGTTCCCGTCCTTTCCGGCGATCAGGTACACCAGGTCTCTCTGAAGGAAGTTGGTGTCCTGGTACTCATCCACCTGGATATACCGGTATCGGTCCCGGATCCAGGCAAGGCAGTTCCCGTCCTGTTCCAGCAGCTGGTAGGCCCGGATCAGCATATCGTCAAAGTCGATCAGGCCTTCCTGCTCCTTGTACTCTTCGTAGTTCCGGAACAGGGACTCAAACAGCTGCTGGTCGCTGCAGCACTGGGGCTGGTACTCTGCCAGGGTGAGGGAATTATTCTTCACAACGGAGATATCCGTCAGGAGCAGCTTAATGAAGCTCTCCTTATCATTGATGCTCTTTTCCTTCCGCAGCCGATCGTAGAAAAACGCCCTGGCATCGGAAAGGATATCGTCATTGGTAATTCCCGCAAACTTCCGTAATATGGCAAGGCAGAGGGAATGGATGGTACAGAACGTCACTTCATCCTTCCCGTACTGTTTCTGGTAACGGGTCCGCATTTCTTTTGCTGCCGCTGCCGTAAAGGTAATCATCAGGATGTGTTCCGGCTGGATCCCGCAGTCTTCCACCATGTGATGGATCCTGCGCACCAGCGTGGTAGTCTTGCCGCTTCCCGGGCAGGCAACCACGATCAGCTGCCCCTCCACGGTCCGGATGGCTTCTTCCTGTGCTTGATTTGCTTCCATATTGTTTCCTCCTCTTTTCTGATTTTCGTTTCCAATATGGGAGATGCCGCCGGATTTCCATAGAAAAGGAGAAGACAGGGATGCCCTGCCTTCTTCTTTCTTCCTTATGACAATGCTGCACATGCCCGGTAGGAATCCAGGATTCCCTGTACCTCATAAAAGAGGGGCGTCCGGTTCTTCTCGGAACGGTCTGCGCACAGGCGGTAAAACCGCTCTGCCTGCTCAGCACTACAGGCCAGGTATTTCCGGAACATCCGGATGGCAACCGGTTTCTGTCCTTCCATCATGCCAACACCACCTCCCCGCTTGGGAGCAGTTCGTAAACCGAATCAGACAGGCGGTCCTCCGGCAGGACTTCCTTGCAGTTCACGGCCTTCACCGTCTCCTGTAAAAAGTCCCGCCGGGACGGGTCATCGGTTTTCTCCGCACAGATCACTTCGTGGAGGCTGGACGGGAGGATGTATACCCCATCCGGCCAGCATTCCAGCAGCTTCCTGCGGACTTCCTGCAGCAAGATGGCCGCTGCCCCGTAATTGCTTTCGTTGGACTCTGTTTTGACAACGTACATGGTCTCCGGAGTCGGATCCGGCAGGGCACCTTTCCGGAAGAGGTTTGTTGTTTTTCCTGACAAGAAGATCATATTCTGGACAATCTCCTGCATATCCTGAATGCAGGCATCTGCTTCCAGATTGTCCAGGCACCGATCCCAGAAATCAGTTTCTGAAATCTCGTAATATTCCAGCAGATCCTTCGTGATCCGAAGCTTCACAGGCTCCCTTGGTGTATACAGTGTTCTCATCCGGTGAAGTAAGCTGTGGACAGAATGCCGGCCTGCAGTAAGAAAGCCACTCTGCGGACTCCGGTTTCCTTGTTACCTGTCGTTTTGTTTCCAGCATGTTGTTCATTGTTGTTTCCTCCTGTATTCTAACTTTTTTTACACCGGTAATATGAATGACTTCCGGCATTCCGATTCCCCGCCCCTCCACGTCCGGAAAAGGCAGGGCCGGAATTCCGGTTCCCTTACGTAGGCAGCCTTGCGGAACCAGGAGATATTCTGGTATGATAAGAGCAGAAAATAAATGCTGTCAGATACAAGGAGGCGTCGGAATGTACGGAGTGAGAATCGAACAGGATCAGATCATCATAATAGAAGGGACAAAAGAGGACCTGGCCGGGATGCGGACGGCACCTACCAGGGAGCAGGCGGAAGCCCTGGGGCAGAACCTGCTTTATGCCGCCCGCCGGAAAGAGTTCCTTTCCATGACAAAAGAGGAACTGGACACACCACGGGCACGGTTCCTGGAAGAGCAGGTCTGGGGACGTCACCCTGAGTATGAGGAATATGTCCCGGGCGAAATGATCGCAAAGAGAAAAGCCGCACTGTCTTAGTGCGGCTCAGTTCTCAAAAAAATGGATAGGCTGACGTGATGACGAAATGATTCGCAGCGTGCGGATCTTTTTTAATGGAGATTAGGTACTCCGCACACGGCAGGGCACCCTGTTTCCAGTCATGCTCCGGGGATGTCGTAATCACTTTCCCTGTGACGTTCCCATGGATGACACCAACCAGTTCCCACGGCTCCGTATCTTCTTCGTTTGCCAGGTACTCTATGAGCTCCTCCCGGTTTTCCAGAAGGCAGCCCCTGATCAGCGCCATGACGTCCTCCGGCGTTCCTACAAAGGATGACGTGTTCTTATGGATCCGCTTGCACCGGCCCATAAGGTACCGGTCCGACTTGTTCAAATGGTATTCCATCAGATGACCAAACCTGCTTAATTTCGTATATGTCTCGTTGACATAAGTATCATACCATCCTGCGATGGCTTCTTTTCGTTTCTTGTATTGTTCGAATGTCATGTTTACATTCCTCCTCATTCCCGTATTATCCGATATAATCTGACCAAGCCCTTTGGTCCGCCTTCAGGATGCGGAACCCGTTCCTGCCATACAGTGCGGCCAGGCGGGCCCGTTTCTCCCTGTTCCGGACTGTGCGCAGGGAATACACCGGGATGCCGCTGTGACTTTCTGCCTTCTGTTTCTCACAGAGGGCGTCCTCCACGACTTCCTGGAACCTGCGGTTGGAGATCGCCACCCCAAACTCTGCATGGTCCCCGTTCCGTTTCCGCTGGTAAGGGATCCGGTCCCTTTTGAGCACCCCTTCGATGTACGGTTCCATAACGAAAGAAGCCTTCCGAAATTTTCGTTCCATTTTTGTTTCCTCCTGTATTTCCCTATGATTTCCCCTACAATATGGCAACCCCGCAGGAAACAAATCCAAAAAAAGAAGACACCGCAGTTATTGCGATGCCTTCCTGTTTGTCCGGCAATCCCGTGAGCCTTTGGCAGGGCTACGATGCATAATACTGCAGATCGTATGTCTCCTCTGCCTCTTCTGCAAACTCCAGGACGTCCCCTTCACATTCTTCCGACAGGGAGATCACGTCCACCTGGTACTGGGCTTTCAAGCTGTCCAGGAACGTGTTTTCCCCATTTTCCAGTTCCTCCTGGTAGCTGCGGCACCAGTCCTCCATGGCCTTTTTCGGGGCGTTCGTGCGAAGGTAGATCCAGTCCCCTGTCATGCCGTCGGTAATCAGTACCGTCCTGGTCTCTGCCGGCAGTTCCCCTGCGCAGCGGATGTCAGTGACCGTATCCTCCGGGAAGTGGTTCTCCTTGCAGAAATCCCGGAACAGTTCCGAGAGTTCCTGGACAAATTCCGGGAAGCTGCGGGTGCCCGGGAAATCGAACTCCGTTTCGTCGAAATACCCTTCCGGGTTCCAGAAGCTGATATCATAGGCCACCTCCGCAACTGGCTTTTTCCCGTCCACATGATGTCGTTCCATGTATTCTTCCACTGTCATCTTACGTTTCCTCCTGTCCTTTTCTTTTTTCTCTCCAGAAATATGGAAGATGGCAGAAAAAAAAGATGCCGCCCTTTTGGCAGCACCTTTCTGGTCAGGCATGGGTCCGTTCCGCATACAGTGTAACATGGTACAATACATAGGATACCAGCAGCGTCCCCGTGGATGCAGCCAGCTCTACCAGCAACTGGATGGTAGTCAGATCCATGCGTTCGTAACCCCCGAAGGATCCGACAAAGGAAATCCCTCCCAGAATCCCGAACGCAATACAGATTCCCTTGATGATTTCGTAACCAATGCTCATGTTTTTGTCCCTCCTGTCTTTTTCCTGTTTCCCTCAATATGGCAGATCCGCCGGGTTAAGAACCCTGAGCTGCTGCCTGTTTTTGGACACCGGCTGCCCCGTCTCTTGCAAGCTTCCACCGGTCATGCCGCTCAATGGCACGTATGGCCGCCGCCAGGCTGGTACTCTGCCCATGGCGGTGGTAGGGATGGCTGCAGCGGTGCTTGTGATAGATCAGTACCGCCAGGCTCCCGGACGCCCCGGTACTCTGGAGGTACCAGT
>ERZ1643250.2202-NODE-2202-length-15106-cov-7.758222_pt1 | contig 15106 bp, 16 predicted proteins | sample MGYA00579262_ERZ1643250 | MGnify/ENA primary metagenome ERZ1643250 (study PRJEB29033, sample SAMEA4952265) | chicken gut metagenome | biome: Broiler Chicken; feature: Gastrointestinal Tract; material: Caecum | place: Ireland | collected 2018 | study: Broiler...
TATCCCGGTGAGGTACGGGGGCATATACAGAAAATATTCAATTTTACAGGGCTCCGGGGTTCGAACGGATCGATTGTTAGGAGGCGAATGCTCTATCCAGCTGAGCTACGGAGACAAAGTATCATAACAGAAATGAATGCTGCCTATTATCTTACTGTATTTTTGTACAAATGTCAACCGATATTGCCGTTAAAAACAGCTAAAAATGTGAATGGAAAGTTTGAAAAACAAAAATATTGCAAGCAGCGTGAGAACGTGCTATGATAAAATCAAGTAGAATGGGGAAGTAGGTAAGTTTTGCTTTTTACCCTGTTTTGCGGCCAAAGGAGGGGCATATTTTTGAAACGAATGCATATCACCGAAACTGTGCTGCGCGATGCACAGCAGTCGTTGATCGCAACCCGTATGCCGTTTGATGATTTCGAGGCGGTTCTTGATGAGATGGATAAGGCCGGCTATCATTCGATTGAATGCTGGGGCGGCGCCACCTTCGACAGCTGCTTGCGCTACCTCAATGAGGACCCTTGGGAGCGCCTGAGAAAAATCAAATTGCATCTGAAGCGCACGAAACTGCAAATGCTGCTGCGCGGGCAAAATTTGCTCGGATATCATCATTATTCGGATGATACGGTGCGCCGCTTTGTGCGCAAAAGCGTGGAAAACGGCATGGACATTATCCGCATCTTTGATGCGCTCAACGATCTGCGCAATATTGAAGTCGCGGTGGATGAGTGCCTCAAGGCAGGCGGCCATGCACAGGGCTGCATCTGCTATACGCTCAGCCCGATCCATAATCTTGAAATGTTTGTTTCACTCGGCAAGCAGATAGAGGAGATGGGATGCAACTCGCTGTGCATTAAGGATATGGCGGGCATCATGTCGCCGCAGGAATGTTACGACCTGGTCACAGCGCTGCGGGAAAACATCAGCCTGCCGATCTATGTGCATACGCATGCAACCACCGGCTTGGGATATATGACTTACCTCAAGGCGGCAGAGGCTGGCGCGGCGGGCATTGACTGCGCGACATCCTGTTTCTCAGGCGGTACCAGCCAGCCTGCGACAGAGGCGCTGGTTTATGCACTGACTCAGATGGGCTACGACTGCGGTGTCAATGCGAAGGAACTCAACCGTATCAATGCATTTTTCCAGCCGGTTAAGGATAAATTTGCGGAAAACGGCACGTTTGACCCATATGTGCTGTCTACGAAAACAGACGCGCTGATTTACCAGATCCCTGGCGGCATGCTGTCCAACCTGGTAGCGCAGCTTAAGGCGCAGAATGCGATCGACAAGCTTGACGAGGTGCTCGAAGAGACGCCTCGTGTGCGTGCAGATCTCGGCTATCCGCCGCTCGTCACGCCGCTGAGCCAGATGGTCGGCGTGCAGGCCACCGTTAACGTGCTGCTGGGCCGCTACAAGTCGATCGGCAAGGAAATAAAAAGCTATATCAAGGGCGAATATGGAAAAGCGCCGGGCAGGATCGATCCGGAACTGGCGGAAGTAGTGCTTGGCGGCGAACAGCCGATGACCGGCCGCTTCGCGGATACGCTTGCGCCCGAGTATGAAGAAGCCAAGGCGCACCTCGGCAGCTTGGCGCGGTGTGAAGAGGATGTACTGTCCTATATCGCGTTCCCGCAGCAGGCGGAGCAGTATTTCCAGCGCCGCGAAAACACATTCACTGCAGGTTATACGTTTAAGGAGGTCGTCTGATTATGGTTCAGGATCCACTCAGTATACTGGACGCACTGATGGTTGCCTTATCCGGTTTTATTATTGTATTCATTATGTTGGCAGTGCTCTGGGGGGTTATTGTTGTGATTTCCCGTGCTGTGACCGGTGTGGAGAACCGAACCGATGCAGCAGCGGGAACAGAACCCATGCCTGCTCCCGTACCAGCGCCAACTGCTCCAGCAGCCCCGGCAGCCCCGGTGGCAGTACAGTATTCATCTGCTCCGCAGGCTCAGCCGCAGGTTGTGTTGGAGGGGATCAGCGATACCGAAGCGGCCTGCGTTATGGCCATCGTCAGCCACGAGACCGGTATTCCGCTTGACCAGCTCGTGTTTAAGTCTATTAAGGCGGTTTAAGGGGGAAGTCAGTCATGAAATATATGGTTACACTCAATGGCAAACAGTATGAAGTAGAGGTGGAAAAGGGTACGGCAAGCGCTGTGCTGGTGGGGAATGCGCCAGCTGCCAGCCTGGCTCCTGCCCCGGCCGCTGCTCCGTCGCCGGCTCCCGCGCCGGCAGCAGCACCGGCTCCCTCTCCCGCGGCTCCCGCAGGGGAAGCGGTTTCTGCTCCTATGCCGGGCACGATCCTGGATGTCCGCTGTGCGGCAGGCCAGGCAGTTAAGGCCGGAGATGTATTGTTCATCCTGGAAGCGATGAAGATGGAAAACGAGATTTGCGCACCGCATGACGGAACGGTCACATCGGTAAATGTGCAGAAGGGAGAGGCTGTCGAGACCGGCCGCACGCTCTGCACCATGTAACTGGGGGCGTTTTTAATGCAATTTTCCTTTATTGACGCGCTGCAGAGTATCCTTGCCAGCTCCGGCTTCGCTGCATTGGCAGAGGATCCGCGCAGCCTGATCATGATCCTTGTTTCCTTTGTGCTGCTTTATCTGGGCATTGGAAAGAAGTTTGAGCCTCTGCTGCTGGTGCCGATCGCTTTTGGCATCCTGCTGGCGAATTTCCCACTTACCGGCATGCTCAATGCCCCGGTGGATGGCTCCAGCCCCGGTATGCTCTGGGTGTTCTATCAGGGTGTGGAGCACGCGATCTACCCGTCCATTATTTTCCTTGGCATTGGCGCGATGACCGATTTTGGCCCGTTGATTGCGCGGCCGTCTTCTCTGTTGCTGGGAGCAGCGGCGCAGCTCGGCATTTTCTCGGCGTTTTTGCTGGCGCTTATGCTTGGGTTTCCGGGCGCGGTCGCCGCGGCCATCGGCATCATCGGCGGTGCGGACGGCCCGACGGCGATCCTGGTCGCTTCGCGTCTGGCGTCTGACTACCTGCCCGCCATTGCGATTGCGGCGTATTCCTACATGGCGCTCATCCCGTTGATCCAGCCACCGCTCATGCGGCTGCTGACAACCAAAAAGGAGCGCGAGGTCAAGATGGAGCAGCTTCGTCCGGTCTCCAAGACCGAGAAGATCGTATTCCCGATCGCGGTAGCAACCATCGTGATCCTGCTCATCCCGGATACTGCGCCGCTGATCGGCATGCTCATGCTGGGCAACCTGTTGCGTGAATGCGGCGTGACCGAGCGGCTGTCCGACACCGCGCAGAACGCGTTGTGCAATATCGTGACCATCTTCCTCGGCCTATCGGTCGGCTGCAAGGCAGTTGCAGAGACCTTCCTGACCTGGGATACGATCAAGATCATCATCCTCGGCCTGATCGCGTTTATGTTCTCGACCATCGGCGGCGTGCTGTTCGGCAAGGTGATGTACAAGCTTTCCGGCGGCAAGATTAACCCGCTGATCGGCTCGGCTGGTGTTTCGGCCGTCCCGATGGCGGCGCGTGTGTCGCAGGTCGAGGGGCAGAAGGCCAACCCGGCGAACTTCCTGCTGATGCACGCCATGGGTCCGAATGTGGCCGGCGTCATCGGCTCGGCGGTTGCAGCGGGCTTCTTCCTCAAGGTGTTTGGCGCATGATATGTCAATAATAAAACAGCACCGGATGCTCCGGTGCTGTTTTGTTTCGCGATAAAATGTTATTCCGCAGGCAGCATAAGCTGTGGAAGTTCGGATAAAGTGACCGATACCTCGCGAATAGCGGAAGAGGTAAATGCATCCTCGTCTGCAACATAGATATGAATAGCGAATTCATTGCCGGTACTGGTCAACGCAGTTGTCCGCATGGCATAAATAGCGGAAAATACCGCAGCAGGCTCTACCGAGAGCGCAGCGCATAGAAATCCCACATTACCATCCTCATCGGCAGCGGGCACGCAGCCGGACAACAGCGTAGTTGCTCCTACTATCCAGGCAAAATCTGCGGCAAAATACAGCGTTGCGTCCGTTTCGGAAACATCATCCACGCGGGTCAGCCGGATATGCTGTCCCAGCTCGTTTTCATATATGGTGGCGCCCTCCAACGCATACGGATCATCAAAGTCAAATGTAAATGTGCATGTCTCTGATGTTGCCGCGGCGGAGGAAACCGCAGGGCTGCTATCCTCCGTCCGCGTCAGATTGGTTGAGCAGCCGCTGAGAAAGAATGCAAACAGTGTAAAAATACAAACGGTCTTCTTCATAGCTGTTCACTCCCTCCGCAGAGATAGAGATGATCGATTGTCAGAAAGCTTGTCCATATTATAACAGGCGGCCTGCTCCCTGTAAAGCAGGCAAAGGGGAGGAGAAAACCAACAAGTGATAAAAGCCCGATTTAAGTGCGCAAATCTTGACAAAAAACGCCAAAATGCTATAATATAGGAAGAAATGAACGGGTGGTCTTTATTGTGCAGGTATTAAAAGATGAGCTTAGGCATAAAATTCTGCTGGAAGCACAGCATCTGTTTTTGCAGCGCGGGTATGCCCGTACATCGCTCCAGATGATCGCGGACAAAGTGAATATCAGCAAGAGCAATCTATATCACTACTTCAAAAGCAAGGAAGATCTGTTTTACGAGCTGACCGACGGCGCGGCAGAGGGCCTGAAAAAGCTGATTCTGCGCCTGCGGGACAAACGCTTTGACCCTCGCACCGGACAGCGGGAGTATCAGGTGCTGCTGACCGAAGAGGTGCTCTCGCTGCTGCTGGCGGAGAAATACGGCCTGCTGTTGATCCTGGAACAGGCCCAGGGGACACGGTATGAAAGCCTGCGGCCGGGGATGATCGACATGCTGGCGGCCAAGATCGCGCCGCTGCTGGCGGATGAGGACAACTGTCTGCTGCTGGCACAGATCATGGCGCAAAACCTGCTCGACGGGATTGTACTGATCCTGAAAAACAGGGTCCGGCCGCGTGAGGTTCGCATGAACCTGAACCGGCTGGTGGAATATCATACAAAAGGGATGGACGCGCTGCTCAAATAAGAGCAGCGCTTTTTTATACACTGTGTTCGTAAAAGCCAGGAAGAACTGCGTTCTATCCAAGCCAGACGGCGCATAAACTGGGAGCAGTGAAAGCGCCAGAAGGCAGGGGGGACGACGGTGAAAGGCTTACCTGAGGAACGGACGATCCGGCTTGCGCAGTACATTATCGAAGAAAATGCGACTGTCCGGCGGGCTGCAGCGCAGTTTGGCGTATCGAAATCAACCGTACATAAGGATATTACTACACGTTTGCAGAAACTGAACAGTGTGTTATATGACGGCGTGCAGCAAGTGCTGCGTACCAACAAGCAGGAGCGCCATATCCGCGGAGGCATGGCAACGCGGGAAAAATATCGTGTGCGGTCGGAAAAAAAGCAAGATAAAATATAAAAATGGCTGTCCGAAATGGACAGCCAAATACCGGATACAGCAGCATAGGACTGCATATACCAGAAAATATTCAATGAAATGAGACAAGATTCGGCTCAGTACAGCCCAAGGTCGTGTGCACAGGTGCTGCAGACGTTTTTTCCTTTATAATGGATGATATCTTTTGCGCTGCCGCAGAAGATACAGGACGGCTCATATTTCTTAAGTACGATCTGGTCACCATCCACATAAATTTCCATAGCGTCTTTTACATCTATGTTCATCGTGCGGCGCAGTTCAATCGGCAGCACGATCCGTCCCAGTTCATCGACCTTGCGAACAATACCGGTTGATTTCATGTGTGATACACTCCTTTAATTTCTTTTCATTCATACGCTTCTATCACTAAATCCCGACAAAGGATCTTGTGCAGGGGAAGAGGGGGGCGCAAATGCTTTCCGCTGTTTGGGTAATTTTCCTGATATTGGCGCTGCTCTGTGGCGGTATTACAGGCCGCCTGGAAGAGGTGACTGCAGCTGTCACCTCCGGGGCAACAGAAGGGGTAACCCTTGCTATCGGGATTGCAGGGTTAATGTGCTTTTGGAGCGGGATCATGGAACTGCTCCAAGCGTCCGGCCTGACAGGTAAGATAGCCTGTTTTATGACGCCGCTGCTTCGGCCGCTGTTCGGCAGAGCGGCCAGCGACAGGCAGGCAATGGAAGCCGTCAGTGCCAATGTAACGGCCAACCTGTTTGGACTTTCCAACGCAGCAACACCTCTTGGACTGCGGGCCGTGGAACGCCTGTATACACTGGAGGGGCGGAAGGGCACACCGGATTCCGTCCTGACATTGATCACGTTGAATTCCGCTTCGATTCAACTGATCCCCTCAACAGTAGCAGCTGTACGCGCAACCTGTGGTGCCGCAGCTCCGTTCGATATTATGATCCCCGTGTGGGGTGCATCAGTAGCATCGGTTATCGTTGTACTGCTTTGTGGAAGGATGCTGCGCCCGATCTTCCCAGATGGGAAATAGTGGGAAATAAGCGTCTGTATTACGATTTGTATTATTGCATAACCAGTATACAAATTCTGTCGAAATACCTGTTATTTCCAAAAAAATTTCCTGCATCAAATATAAAATACCAATGGAAGAGGGGCTAAAATGCAGCTTGTGCAGAATGCATTGATTCCTGTTCTGCTTGCGGTAACAGGAGTTTACGCACTGTATAACGGCGTAGATGTTTTTCCTACATTTTTGATAGGAGCCAAAAAGGGAATAAAAACTGCGGCAGAAATACTACCGACCATGATTGGGATGCTGACAGTTGTTCACATGCTGCGCGCATCCGGAGCCATCGATTTAGCTGCAGCAGCACTGGCACCGATCTATCAGATTTTGGGAATTCCTAAAGAATGTACGGCACTCACCCTGTTAAAACCAATCAGCGGTGGAGGCGGGCTGGCGCTTGGCAGCGAGATTATGCAGCGCTACGGACCAGACAGCCATGTCGGCCGCGTGGCGGCCGTTATGCTTGGATCCTCGGAAACAAGCTTATATACGCTGAGCATTTATTGCGGGCATTTAGGATTGCAAAAAATGCGTTATGCGGTGATTGCAGCATTATGCGCAGATGTAACAGCATTTGCCGTTTCTGCAGCATTGGTGAGGCTCTATTTCCCAGCTGTTTAATATTATATCTCGTTCGATCAGTAATTTCCATAGATAAATGTTAACTTTGTGGAAACAGACAAACAGCTGTGATAAAAATTATGCAAAATAAGTAATTATTCTCACGGCTTGCAGGGGACAAAAAGGGCGATTATGCACAATGCACAATCGCCCTTTTTCGACTGGGTTTTTATTTTACGATTTCCTTGCCGTTCTCGTCATACTCGAAGAAGCCCTTGCCGGTCTTAACGCCCAGCCAGCCCGCGCGTACCATCTTGCGCATCAGCGGATGCGGACGGTACTTCGGGTCGCCGGTCTCGCGATACAGGGTCTCCATGATCGCGAGGTTGACGTCATGGCCAACCAGGTCAGCCGTGTGCAGCGGGCCGGACTTCATGCCGGCGCCGAGCTGCATGGCAACGTCTACGTCAGCCGGGGAAGCGATGCCGTCTGCAACGATACCCATTGCCTCGTTCATCATCGGGATCAGGATACGGTTTACAACAAAGCCCGGGCCCTCGTGTACGGCAACCGGGGTCTTGCCCAGCGAAGCCATCAGGTCGAACGCGGTCTTGAAGGTCTCGTCCGAGGTCTGGATCGCACGAGTGACCTCGACCAGCTTCATGATCTGCGCCGGGTTGAAGAAGTGGCAGCCGATCACCTTATCCGAACGCTTGACGGAAGCCGCCAGTTCGGTGGGGGACAGAGCGGAGGTGTTGGAAGCGAAGATCGTGTGCGGCGGGCAGATCTCATCCAACTCCTGCAGCAGGTCTTTCTTGAGATCCATGCGCTCGAGGATAACTTCCATAACGAAGTCAGCGTCGGCAGCTGCCTTGCGGTCCAGCGAGGTCTTGAGCGCGCCGAGCAACTCGTTCTTGTGCTCCTCGGTCATCTTCTCCTTCTTGACCAGGAAGGACAGGTCATTGGTGATGGTCTTGACGCCGCGGTCGAGGAATTCCTGCTTGACGTCGATCATGGTGACGTCGTGGCCGTTGGTCAGGAAAACTTCCGTAATGCGTGCGCCCATGTTGCCGGCGCCGAATACACAAACTTTCATGTTATGATAACCTCTCTCTCACTTAACTGATGATACGGAACAGGCTTACTTGTTCTTGAACTCCTTGGCGGGCTTCTCCTTGTTCTTGTCGAGGAAGTAGGCCATGCCGTACTTCTGGTCCTCGGTTGCAAAGCACTGGCCGAAGCAGTTGCCTTCAAACTTCAGGGCGGAGTTCAGGTCGGTCTGCATGCCGACGTTGATGGCTTCCTTGCACAGGGAAACCGCGATCGGAGCCTGCGCAGCGATCTCTTCCGCCAGCTTCATAGCCTCGTCCATCAGGTTCTCGAGCGGATAAACGTAGTTGACCAGGCCCATCTCCAGCGCCTGCTGTGCAGTGTAGTTGCCGCGGGCGGTGTAGATCATTTCCTTAGCCTTGCCTACACCGACCAGACGTGCCAGACGCTGCGTACCGCCGCAGCCCGGGGTGATGCCCAGACCAACTTCCGGCTGGCCGAACATGGCGTTTTCGGACGCGAGACGGATGTCACAGCTCATTGCCAGCTCGCAGCCGCCGCCCAGGCAGAAGCCGTTGATCGCCGCGATGACCGGGCGCTTGAAGTTCTCGATCTTCCAGCAGACGCGGTTGGAATCGTTGCCGAAGAACTTGCCTTCCTCAACGGTCATGGTGGACATCTGCGCAATGTCTGCACCGGCTACAAAGGAGTTGACCGTTTTACCCTTCTTATTGACGGTAGACGAACCGGTCAGGATGACACAGTAAACGTCCTCCATCTTAGCGACTTCGTCGAACGCCTCTTCCAGCTGTGCATACATGTCGGTGGACAGCGCGTTCATGGCCTTCATGTGCTCGATTTTGACAACCGCTACATGGCCCTTTTTCTCAACTACTACATCGGTCATTGGTAAAGACTTCCTTTCCAAAATACTGACAAATGTCATTTGGGGGTGTACCCCTATGCAAAACCAAACCGGAGCTTGGCTTTGGGTCAAATCAGGATGTTTTGTATGCAGGGGGCGGGAAGCGCCCCCTGCGAAATGCTTTTTACTTGCAGAGCTCGTCGCGCTCGACGATCAGGGCTTCGCCCATGCCGCCGCCGATACACATGGTGGCAAGACCGATGGTCAGGTCGCGCTTGATCATTTCGTAAATCAGCGTGGTGGTGATGCGGCAGCCAGCAGCGCCGATCGGGTGGCCCAGCGCAATCGCGCCGCCGTTGACGTTGACGACGTCCATATTGAAGCCAAGCTCACGGTTAACCGCAGCAGCCTGCGCAGCGAACGCTTCGTTGGACTCGACCAGGTCGAGGTCTGCAACGGTCAGGCCGGCGCGCTTCAGCGCCTGGCGGGTGGACTCGATCGGGCCGATGCCCATGATGGACGGGTCGCAGCCAACCGAACCGAATGCACGGATCTTAGCCAGCGGCTTGAGGCCGTGTGCCTTGACGAAATCCTCGGACGCGATGATCATGGCAGCGCCGGCGTCATTGATGCCGGAAGCGTTGCCCGCGGTGACGGTGCCGTCCTTCTTGAACGCCGGGCGGAGCTTTGCCAGGCCCTCGAGGGTGGTCTGCGGGCGGCAGTGCTCGTCGGTGTCAAAAATAACGGTCTCCTTCTTCTTCTTGACCTCGATCGGAACAATCTCGTCCTTGAAGCGGCCGGAGGAAATCGCCTTGGCAGCCTTCATCTGGGACTCGTAGCCGATCTGGTCCTGCATCTCGCGGGTGATGCCGTACTTCTCAGCAACATTTTCCGCTGTGATGCCCATGTGGTACTGGTTGAATACATCGAACACGCCGTCGTAAACCATCATATCGACGAACTTCACATCGTTCATGCGGGCGCCCCAGCGCATGTTGCGGGAGATGTACGGAGCACCGGACATGGATTCGCAGCCGCCGACCAGCATCATCTGATCTTCGCCGGAGCGGATGATCTGGGAACCCAGGGAGATCGCGCGCATGGAAGATGCGCAGACCTTGTTCAGGGTCATAGCCGGAGTCTCAAGCGGCATACCGATGCCGAGAGATACCTGACGGGCTACGTTCTGGCCGACGCCGCCCTGCAGTACCTGGCCAAACAGGCACTCGTCAATCGCAGCCTTGTCAACGCCTGCGCGCTCTACGGCAGCGTTTGCAGCGGCAATGCCGAGCTGGGCAGCGGGTACGTCGCGGAGGGTGCCGCCGTAGGTGCCGATTGCGGTACGGGCAGCGGAACAGATGTAAACGTTCATTTGCTGTTTCTCCTTTTCTTCTCTTGCACCGGCAAGCCGGTGCAGTGGGATATTGGTTTGCGGGTTCGTTAATATTTTATCAAATGTGCGCAGAAGTGCAAGGGTTTTTTGTTAAGCTTGTGAAAAACTTAACAAATTACCCAATAGTTGCACAACACACACAAGCAATAAAACCGGGATTAGTCGTTTGCCAGACCCATCAGCTCGTCACGGAAAATGCGCGCATCCATCAGTTTGATGGTGCCGTCCGGCTGGTAGGCGATCTTGGGCTCGAATTCCATCTGGTCAAGGATCTGGGTCTGCAGGTCAATGCCAGGAGCGATCTCAATCAGGGTAACGCCTTCCGGACGCAGCTCGAATACCGCGCGCTCGGTGATGTAGAGGACCGGCTGGTGGGTCTCGTTGGCGTAGTCGCCGGAGAAGGTAATATGCTCAACCTTGTTGACAAACTTCTTTTTGGCGCCTTCCTGCGTGATGACCAGCTTGCCGTCCTCGCAGGCGGTCTTGAGGCCCTTGGCGGTGAAGGTGCCGCAGTAGACGACCTTCTTGGCGTTCTGGGTGATGTCGATAAATCCGCCCGCGCCAGCCAGACGGGTGCCGAACTTGGAAACATTCAGGTCGCCGTTCGGTGCAGTCTCAGCCAGGCCGAGGAAGGCAACATCCAAGCCGCCGCCCTGGTAGAAGTCAAACTGCACGTTGTGCGGGATGATCGCCATAGCATTGGCTGCAGCGCCGAACTGGGTGCCGCCGTAGGGGACACCTGCGATCGAGCCAGCCTCGACGGTCAGGGTCATCTTATCCGAAATGCCCTCTTCTGCCGCGACGTTGGCAATTTTTTCCGGTGCGCCGGTGCCGAGGTTGACGATCGCGTCCTGCGGCAGCTCCATCGCTGCGCGGCGGGCAAGGATCTTCTTGGCGTCCAGCGGGATGGGCGGGATTGCATCCACCGGGATGCGGAATTCGCCGGTCAGCGCGCCGTCATACGGCATACCGAGGCACTGCATGTTCTCCTCGTCCGTACCGACGACGACCGAGTCAACATAGATGCCCGGGATTGCAACCAGCTTCGGGTCAAGCGTGCCGCCCTGTACGATCTTCTCGACCTGTACGATGACCTTGCCGCCCGAGTTCTTGCACGCCTGCGCCATTGCGGTGACGTCCAGCGGGCCGATTTCTCTATGTACGGTGCAGTTGCCGTATTCGTCGCAGTAGGAAGCGCGCAGGAATACGACGTTGATCGGGAAGCCCTTGTAGAGCAGGCGCTCCTTGCCCTCGATGTTGACGATCTTGACCAGGTCTTCGGTGGTCTTTTCGTTGAGTTTGCCGCCGCCATTGCGCGGGTCGACAAAGGTCTTCAGGCCGACATGGGTAATCGTGCCGATATTATGTGCCGCGATATCACGGTACATGTGGGAAATAACACCCTGCGGCAGGTTGTATGCTTCAATCTTGTTGTTCAGAGCGAGCTCGCCCAGACGGGGAGCACGGTCCCAGTGGCCGCCGATGACGCGCTTGACCATGCCTTCATGGCCGTAGTGGTCACCGCCGGTGCCATCACGGTGGCCCTGGCCGGCTGCGAAGAACAGGGTCAGATCTTTCGGATGGCCGGTCTCCAGGAAGCGCTTTTCCAGCGCCTTGGACAGGGTCTCCGGGCAGGCGCAGCTTACAAAGCCGCCGGTAGCGATGGTATCGCCGTCCTGGACTTTGAGGGCAGCTTCCTCCGCAGAGATAATGCTAACTTTCTTCATCTTTATCATCCTCCTCTATTAAAATGCAACCTTGTTTGCAAGAGGTTACGTTCCGGACGCAATCCGCTCGATTTCACGGATAGCGGGCGCAATCTCGTCCGCTGCCGTGATAACCACCCGGTGGGCGGCGTCGATCTCCTCGTACAGGTACGGGCAGCCGGTGCAGCCGCGGATGATGAGCAGCACGTCGTATCGGGCGCCGTCCTCCGGGTAAGAGAATTCGGCGGTGCCGGAGAGGGAGGAGCGCACGGTCTGATAGGCCTCGCCGCGGTCGTACCGCGGGTTGCAGCCGCCGCAGAATTTTACAGTGCAGCGCAGCATAGCGCGTTTTCCCCCTTTTGTTTGTGGAAATTGCGAACATAGGCACTCACGGGTGCTCCATGAGTGCCTATGATGTGCTCAAGGATTACTGGATGCGAGCAATCTTCTTAGCCAGTTCCTTTTTCATTTCGAGGTTGGACTGACGGGCAATCATGATGCGCTGTGCCTGCGGCGAGCCTGCGCCGTGCATGGACTCAGGCAGATAGCCGACGGCAGCAGTACCCATGGTCATGTTCTCGATCAGGCGGAGGACACGCATACGGTCCTCGGTCGGCACGGAAGCCACGCCCTTGAGGTACTTCTCGATGTAATCGTGGGTCGCCGGGTTGCGGTAGTCCGCCTCGGACGGCTGGGTGACCATCAGGCCGCCCGCGAGGTCCTGCGCCAGGCGCGCGATGTCGTACGGGAAGCGGGTGACGTTCTGCTTGCACACGTTCGCGAGCAGCAGGTCGATCAGGTAGTTGCCCGCCTTGGTCTTGGTGCCCTGGCTGGAGCATGCGATGCCGCAGCAGTACAGGGTCTCGTTCAGGTGGGTCATCTCGATGATCTTGTCCTTGACGTGGGACGCCTTGGAGGAGCCCGCCATATCGCCGGCCAGTGCGGTCGCGCCGATCAGCACGTCGCCCACGCCGACCTTGCAGCCGCCGTAGGACTGGCGGTGGTAGCCCGCGAAGCGCTCAACGATCATGCCGGCAAACTTGACTTCGCCGTTGAGGAAGATGCGGTCGTTCGGAACGAATACATGATCAAAGATGACCAGCACTTCGTGACCGCCGTATACCTTGTTGCCTACGTCGATGTCGTTATACTCCTCCAGCTTGCGGGTGTCGCAGGACTGGCGGCCGTAGATCAGCGTAATGCCTTCGGAATCGGTCGGGACTGCGAAGGAGATCGCGTAGTCCTCGTCGCCCTCGCGCATGGAGATGGTCGGCATGACCAGCACCTCGTGCGAGTTGACAAAACCGGTCTGGTGCGCCTTGGCGCCGGTGACGTAAACGCCGTCTGCGGTGCGCTCGACAACATGCAGGAACAGGTCGGGATCCGCCTGCTTGGAGGGAGCAAGCGAACGGTCGCCCTTGACGTCAGTCATTGCGCCGTCAACTGCAAGATCCTCGTCCTGTACGCGGGTCAGGAACTTGACGAAATTCTCATGGTACTTGGTGCCGCAGGCCTCGTCGATCTCATAAGTAGAGGAGAAAACGGCGTTCATTGCGTCCATACCAACGCAGCGCTGGAAGCAGGCTGCGGTCTTCTGGCCGAGCAGGCGCTGCATCTTGACCTTCTTGATCAGGTCGTCGGTCGACTGGTGCATATGGGTGAAGCGGTTGATCTTCTTGCCGGTGATGTGGCTGGTCGCGGTCATCAGATCCTCATACTGGGGATCCTCGGCCAGCTCATAGGTAGCGGCAAAGGAGTTGAGCGACGGACGGATGACCGGGTTATCTACCGGGTTTTCCACCTTCTCGCCGAACATATACAGGTTGAGCTTGAGCTTGCGCAAGGACTCAATGTACTGGTCTTTGGTCATCATAGCGATCAAGTATCCTTTCTCTTTTCAAACAGATGTGGGTTGCGCCTTTTAAGAAAAAACAGGGCGGGGAACGCGGGGGTCCCCGCCCTGTTCAGGCGAAACGCTTACAAAATCAGAAGCACTCGCGGTATACGCGCTCGCTCAGTTCAATGCTCCACGGACGGTAGGAGTTGGTGATCAGACGCTGCTGGTTCGCCTCTACCGAGATCGGGAAGCTCTTGATGTCCTCTTCCTTGAAGCCGTACTCATGCAGCGGCTTGAGCGGGAGAACCTTCTCGAGGGTTACATTCAGGGTGCGCAGGGCATCGTCCTTGGAGCAGCCCAGGCAGCGGGCAACGAGCTCCTTGTACTTGCCCAGCTCGCCGTTCGGCTCGTACTCGTCGTACAGCTCAAGGATCTTGCCGAACAGGGCGTAGTTGGACTCGCCGTGCGGTACATGGTAGGTGCCGCCGAGCGGGAAGGACATGCCGTGTACGGTAGCGCAGCCAGCCTTCAGGAACGCGATGCCGGCAAACAGGGAAGCGGTAACGAACTCGCCCAGATAATCCATGCGTGCGTCCGGGCCTTCCAGCGCAATGCGGCGGAAGCCTTCCAGGATCATCTCAGCAGCCTTGACCGAGTACATCTCAGAGGTAACGGTCTTACGGTGCGGGGACAGGAAGGACTCGGTCGCGTGGATCAGCGCGTCGATCGCAGAAGCAGCGAACGGCTTGTACGGCAGGGTCTTGAGCAGATCCGGAACCAGGCAGACCTTGTTCGGGATGATGTCGTCGGAAACCAGGCCGAGCTTGGTCTCGCCGCCGGTCAGCTTGCCGTCCTTCTCATCCTTGACGATCGCAACCGAGATGTTGGTAACCTCGGAGCCGGTGCCGCAGGTGGTCGGGATCGCGATAACTTCCTTCTCGTGTACAACAGGCTCGCGCTTGAAGTACATCTCATGTACAGAAGAGGGGCGCTTGCAGCCAAGCAGCTTGCACAGGTCCATGATCGCGCCGCCGCCGACAGCGATTACGCGGTCGTAGGAGTCATACGGGATGGCTTCATACATGGTCTCGATCATAGCCTCGGACGGCTCGCCGGCACCAAACTTCTCCTGGAAAACGAACTTGCTCTTAAGGCCCAGCTCTTCCATGAAGGGCTTGTAGATGAATTCGTTGGTCAGGACAACGTCGCGCTC
>ERZ1643250.2203-NODE-2203-length-15099-cov-5.855424_pt1 | contig 15099 bp, 11 predicted proteins | sample MGYA00579262_ERZ1643250 | MGnify/ENA primary metagenome ERZ1643250 (study PRJEB29033, sample SAMEA4952265) | chicken gut metagenome | biome: Broiler Chicken; feature: Gastrointestinal Tract; material: Caecum | place: Ireland | collected 2018 | study: Broiler...
AACAAAATAAAAAAATCACCTTATCGCTTTTCCGTAGCAGCTACGGAACCCGGGCAGAAACGGCTTGCACTGTTTCAGGCTACCCTTTGTTGCGTTAAGGTGATTATTTTTTTGTTTCTGAAATGCTCTGCGGTTTATTTGTCCGACAGGGCGAGCGAAGAGATGTCGGATACGTTTATCTCCGTTCCGTCGTCGAATACAAGCCGCCGCCTTACCGCGTCGACCCGCTTCACCCTGCCCGTGCGGGTGACGTATGCGCCGCCCTCCTTTTTTTCGTCGGGCACGAAGTAAGTTGCCTCCACCTGCGGGCGCCCGCCTATGCGCGCAAGCACTTCCGAAAGAGCCGCGTCGAGTTCGGCAAGCTCCGCTTCGCCCGGCTCGGGACGGTCACAGGTCAAGCGGCGCGTTTCGTCTATCGCGTCGCCATACCCCGTTAGCGCGGCGAACGGCGCAAACTGCGCGGCGCGGTCGTGAACCGACATGTGCGGGCGCTTTGCCGACTGGTGGTGCGGCAGATTGATTATATCGTCGTACTTTCCCATATACGATTCACCTCCGTTAGTTCGGGCATATATGCGGGTCAATCGGCAAAAACGCTTTAAGCCTTGTGCCCGCCTATCTGTTCGTTCCTGCTCTTTGCGGTGGCGCCCTCCTCCAGACTTACGCCCTTTAACACGGCGTTTTTGCCGTACTTTTCGCGTATTTCGAGCACCGCCTTCTGCCGCTTTTTCTCTCTTTCGTTTTCGGCTTTGAGCTCTTGCATGCGCCTGTTCTCCTCCTCATAGTCGGTAAACAGGTCGAGCTGCTCCGGCATTTCGGTGCCCGCCTCCTCCTCGCGGACGACCTTTGTCGCCGTGATATAGATGCGGCGTATGAATAATTTTTTGTTTATTATTCTGTCGAACAATGCGAGCGCCGCGCCGCGGATAAGCCTGCCCGAGGAAGTCTTTATCTCTAAGTTGTAGGTGCCGTGCGCGTGCTTCGGTATCTTTCTGCCGTACCTGTCGGTACTGTATTCGCCCTTGTAGCCCTCGTTTTCGACGTCGTAGCCGACGGTCATCACAATCTGGTCGGTGACCAGCCCCTTTGCGACGAGGTCGAGCGCGAGCGAGTCCGCCATTTCGGTGACGACGAGCTTAGCCTTCCGGTATGTATACGGCTCCTGCAAGACCTGCCCCGAACCGAGACTGTTCGACTCGGGCTTATACGACTTTATGTCGGCAATAGTGCACGGCTCCCAGCCCCAGGCGTGGTCAATCAGCAGCTCGGCGTTTATGCCGAACATGCGGTAGAGCAAATCTTCGTTATAAATTCCCCCATCGCCGCCGAGCGAACAGCGGGCGATATCGCCCATGGTAAAGAGTCCGTGCGCTTCGAGTTTTTCGGCATACCCCCTGCCCACGCGCCAGAAATCGGTGAGCGGGCGGTGCTCCCACAGCGTGCGGCGGTAGCCCATTTCGTCGAGTTCGGCAATTCTCACGCCGTCCTCGTCTGCGGGAACATGCTTTGCAACGATGTCCATAGCCACTTTACACAGATAGAGGTTGGTGCCTATACCTGCCGTGGCCGTGATGCCCGTTTCGCGCAAAACGTGCTTTATCATCTTCATCGCGTATTCGCGCGCGGTGCAGCCCGCCGATTTTAAATAGTCGGTGACGTCTATGAACACCTCGTCTATCGAATAGACGTGAATGTCCTCGGGCGCAGCGTAGTTTAAGTATATGCTGTAAATGCGCGTGCTGTACGCCATGTAGTGCGCCATTCGCGGCGGGGCGACGATATAATCAAGTTCGAGCGAGGGGTCTGCTTTCAGCTCGGAGTCGAGGTGCGATTTGCCCGCAAACTGTTGCCGCGGCGCGTTTTTTCTGCGCGCGCGGTTGACCTCCCTCACCTTTTGCACCACCTCGAAAAGGCGCGCCCTGCCGGGGATTCCGTAGGATTTCAACGACGGCGACACGGCGAGACAGATGGTCTTTTCCGTACGGCTCTCGTCGGCGACGACGAGGTTGGTGTCCATCGGGTCGAGCCCGCGCGCTATGCACTCCACGGAGGCGTAAAACGATTTTAAATCTATCGCGACGTACGTGCGGTTCTTCAATTTTATCGCCTCCTTATAAACATTTGTTTGATATTATTTTATCACGCGGGGAGAATTTTGTCAATGCGAAAAAGTTCAATTATTCACACAATATTTTGCGCAGATAGTGCCGCGATATCCCTGATTTAAATCGGGTTCGTATTAATCCCTTACAGTATACAAAAAAGCCGCCCGCACGCGGCGCGTGCGGGCGGCTTAAATAATTTTTCAGTGCGGCTGTCAGCGGGCGAAAAATGCAAATTGTCCTGCATATATGCCGCAACCAATCACTTTTTTTCGTCGAACTCGCCGGCCTCTATGCGGTGGTAGAGCGCGTTTACTTTAAGGCGCATCGCCTCCGCCACCTCCTCCTTTTTCGCAGCCCCGAAATCGGAGAGAAAACACTCCTCTCCGACGACTATCAGCCGCTTTTTCTTGTGGTAGTACACGGGGCGCATGGGTATATCCTTTCCCTGCGCCTTTTTGTATCCCTTTGCGACGAGCACGAACCCCGGGAAAAAATCGGTGAGTTCGTCCTTATACCCTTCGTCGGAATTTTCGGGAAAAATCATGAGCGAGATGTCCATTCCGAGGAGTTCCACGCTCTTTTTCACCGTCCGCGCCAGCCTGCCGTCGGTATAGGTGGGCAAAAGCTTCATTCCGCGGTACACGAACTGGGAAAAGAAAGCCTCGAAAAACGCGCGGAACGACGCCATTGCGCGACCCGTGCCGTTCTTTTTGATATACAATATGTCCCTTAAATATCTGTACCTTTCTCTGTAATTTCCGAGCATCTGGCTTGCGCCCCAGTTGACGTGATATACGGGAAAGAACATGCTGTATATCATAGGCCCCATTTTGTTGGCGTGGTTGGCAAGGTACAGGCAGGGTTCGGAAAGCTCGCCGCCGAGCGTTACCGTGCGCACTTTCCGCACAAAAATGCGTAAAAGCGCCTTGAAGCAGGCGTATACGGGCTGTTTTTTGCGTGGCGGTTCGTACTCTATCCTCATTTATTCTGCGCCTCGCTCGCGCGGTAGGTTACTTCCTTGCCGTAGCAATACACGGCGAGCGTGCCGGGCCCCGTCGTCGCGCCGATTATAGGGCCTATGCCCGCGGTGATAACCTCCACTCCCTCCTCTGGCATGCGCTCCTTTACGAGCGCCTTAAGCTCCTCCGCCGCCTCGGGCGCGTCGGCATGACCTATGCAGATGCGCTGGTGCGGGTTTGAACGGTATGTTTCTTTAAAGAGGTCGGCAAGGCGCACCAGCGAATTTTTGCGCCCCTTAACCTTCTCCACCGCCACGTTCTGCCCGTCGGCGTCGGAGATGATTATCGGCTTCACCTGCAATAGTCCGCCGAAAACGGCGCTCGTAGTGCTCACCCTGCCCGCGCGCTTTAGGTAGTTTAAACTTTCGACCGTGGCGAACTGGTTTACCTCCTGTTTGTGCGCCTCTATGTACTGCGCAGTTTCGTCAATGCTCTTGCCTTCGGCGCGCAGCTCTGATGCCGTCATGCAAATCATTCCCAGCCCGAGGCAGGCGTTGCGGCTGTCTATGCAGACTATCTTGCCGTCGGGGCGCTCCTGCGCGAGGATATCGTGCGCCATTAAACTGCTCTTGTATGAATTTGAAAGGGCGGACGAACAGGCGATATACATAACGTCCTTGCCCTCGTCGAGATACTTCGAAAACGCCTCTTTGAACTCGTCGGCGTTTATCTGCGCGGTGCGCACGCGCACGCCGCCGCGCATCATATCGTAAAATTCTTTGGGCGATATCTTCTCCCAGTCGAGGCTGGCGGGAATGTCGGTATCGCCGAAAATTATGCGCATGGGGATATACTCTATCCCGTATTTTTTGCGCAGGTCGGCGTCAAGGTCGCAACAGGAATCGCTTAAAATAACGTAATCTCTCATTTTAACCCTCGTTTGAAAATTTTTATTATACCGCGTGCGCGCAGTTTAACGCAAAAACGCGCGCGCGTTTTTTATTGAAGCACTATTATAAAGTCGTACGTCTTCTGCCCGCCGTCAATCTCGTAATATTCGGCTGAGGGGAACGCACGCTCCATCTTTGCGCGGCAGCTCCCCCTCTCCTCCTTCGTCGCGTCTTTGCCGCAGAAAACTATTATAAAGTCGCGCCCGTCCGCACCCAGAATTCTGGCAAGTTTGACAGCGGCTTCCGTTTTATCGGGCGAGGCGCAGAGAATTTTTTTGTTGGTTATTGCTATGTAGTCGCCCTCGTTTACTTCCACGCCGTTCATTGCGGCGCCGCGCACCGCGCGCGCAACCGCTCCGCCCGCCGAACGGGAGACCTCGGCGTTCATGCCCGCGAAAATCTCATCGTCGTCGCCGCTCTCGCAGTCGAGCGCGGAGAGAGCGACGTAGCCCTCGCCGAGGGTGTGCGTGGGGAGAACGCGGACTTCGCAGTTTTTGCAAAGGCGCGCGGCTTCCTCCGCCGCGCCGACGACGTTTTTATCGTCGGGAAGCAGGAACACGCAGTCGGCGTTGACCGCCTCCACCGCCTCCATAAAGAGCTCCACCGACGGATTGCCGTATATATCAGAATCGATTACGATATCGGCGCCGAGCTCGCGAAAGGCGCTGCAAAGCCCCCCGCCCGCGCCTACGGCGACTATACCGTACGGCTTGTGAGCGGCGTGCCTTTTAAAGACGGGCGCGGCAGTTTCGCGGCGGCGGACTTCGCTGTGCTGAATGTTCATATTTTCTATTTTAAGCGTTAAAAATTCGCCGAACCGCTGGGCGTATTCAAGAACGCGCCACGGCTCCATTACGTGGACGTGCACCTTTACAATGCTGCCCTGCCTGAACGCAACGACGGAGTTTCCGAGCGCGTTGATATTCTTCCGGAATTCGTCCATCGAAAAGGCGCTTATATCCGTCTTTTTGTGCGTGAGGCGTAAAAGAAATTCCGTGCAGTAGCCGAAAGTGAGTTCGCTGTCCTCCGAAAAGAGAGAAATGTCGGGCGCGCCGCTTTTGATATCCTCAGACGCAGCCTCGTCGTGCGCGGCAATTTCGGCGCTCTCCCCGCGAATTGCGGCGAGAAAACCGCGGACTATGCATAAGAGCCCCGCGCCGCCGCTGTCTACCGTGCCCGCTTCCTTTAAAACGGGAAGGAGGTCGGGAGTTTTTTCGAGCGCGAGCGCCGCCTCCCTTTCGTACAGCGAAAAATATTGCTCTATCGTGCCGCCTGCGGGGCAATTCTTTCCCGCATACTCCGCCGCAAGGCGCATGACTGTGAGTATAGTGCCCTCTACAGGGTCGGAGAGCGAGGAATACGCCTGCTCCACGCCCTTTGAAAAAGCAGCCGAAAGCGCTGCGGCGTCTGCGAGTTCCCTGCCGCAAAGACCCTTTGCGACGCCCTCGAACATCTGCGAAAGAATTACGCCCGAATTTCCGCGCGCGCCGAGCAACATTCCGCGCGCGGCGAGCTCCGCCGCCTCTCCTATGCCGCCCGTGCAGTCCGCCGCAAGGCGTACGCCGCCCGAAAGCGTAGACACCATGTTGTCGCCCGTGTCGCCGTCGGGAATGGGAAAGACGTTCAGCTCATTGATGCGGTCGGCTTGCGACTTTAAAAAGGCAAGTCCGCCGCGGAGCATGGCCGCAAATCCGGCCCCGCCAATCTCTCTCGAATTCATATTTCTCTCCGGTATAATTTATTCAAAGCGCCAAAAAATGACGCCGCATGCGCGAAAATTGACCGATGACATAAGGTCTTGTATATTATAACACATTTTTATCGTCGTTTCAACAATAAAATCATAAAAGTGCCGCATTCCGCGCGCATACGCGCCGTATTATAAACGGTTTGTATAAACAGCACATAAATTACGGAGTAAAATTAAAAATAAACGCGGCACAACAAGGCGGCGCGGGCGGCAGAATCCTGCCACCCGCGCCCTTGTTATGGGGGGATGTATAAAAACTCAGAAAATTTAAATTGGCCCGCATATATGCCGCAACGAACGGCATTTTTTTGTTAAAGGGCAACTTTTAAAAGGTCGGAAAAAGTCGATATTGGGTAGGTGGTATAGCCGCTCTTTGCCGCCTCGCCTATGCCCGCGACCTTAAAACCGCCCGCATGCCCCGCCTGCGCGCCGGCGGCGGCGTCCTCCACCACGAGGCACTCGGAGGGTTCGAGCGAGAGCATCTCCGCCGCCTTTAAAAAGACTTCGGGGTGCGGTTTGGAGTGCGTTATGCAGTTGCCGTCGGCAACCGCGTCGAAGTAGCCGCCCAGCCCCAGCCGCGACAAAATCGCGGGCGTGTTTTTGCTCGACGAGCCTATGGCGAGTTTGAGTCCGCCCGCACGCAGCTTATCGAGCGTGGTTTTAACCTCTTCCGAGAGGTCGGCAGGCGACATATTTACAAGCATTTTTTTGTAAATTTCGTTCTTTTCGTCGGCGAGGGCAAGTTTTTCCTCGTCGGTGAATTTTTTATCGCACTTCTCGAGCACGACTTCGAGGCTCTCCATGCGCGAAACCCCGCGCTGACGCTTGTTGTCCTCACGCGTGAAAGTCGTTATGCCGAGCTTTTCGGCGAGCGCCTTCCATGCCATGTAGTGATATTCGTCGGTCGAACAGATTACGCCGTCGAGGTCGAAAATAACTCCTTTGAATTTCATTTTTTCTCTCCTTGTGTAACAGAAAAATCGCGGTAATTTTTGCCGTCGTACGCCTTGAAGCGCATACCTTTTATATTTTCGGGCAGCCGGGGACTCACCTTCGGCACGCTGCCTTCAAAGCTGAGCCCGCCGAAGCCGGTAACTGCCGTGAGCCACGCGCCGCCGCTCGCCGCGGGGTGCGTTCCGCCGATATACACCTCCCCCGCCCACTGTTTGCCGCCGCCGTTCAAATCAATTTCGGCGGAGCTTAAAAAGTCGGCATATGCGCCCGCCGACTTGCCCGTTCTGCACGCGGTGAGCGCGTACGAACAGCGCGACAGCGACGAGCCGTGCTCGGTGTATTTTTCGTAAAATTCATAGTTTGCCCGCTGGATATCGAGGGGGAACAGGTCGGGAAACAGATTGAAAATCATGATGACGTCCGCCTGTTTTATAACGCGCGTGGCGGTTGCCACGCCGCCCGAGCCGCCCCAGTATTCGCGCGGGTTCACAAGCCGCGCGCGCACGCCGTCGACGGAGATATCTTCAAGCGAGAAATACCCGTCGAACTGCTCGATAATTCCGTCTTTATTCGGCGCGGGCAGATAGAGTTTTTCCGCCCACCCACGCAGATTTTCCACGATATTTTCGGGAAGGCGGGCGATAATTGCGGCATATTCGCGGGGGAATTTATTTTTCAGCCGCTCTGCGCAGGCAACTCCCTCCGTCGCTATTTTATAGAACGCGTAGTTTGTGAACGCGTTGTTGTTCACGCGCTCGTGATATTCGTCGGGGCCTATTACGTCGAGAATTTCGTAACGCTTTTTTATATGGTTGTAGTAGCTGTAAGTTCTGCCGAACTCGGCGCACATAAGCACAGTTTCCAGTCCGCCGCCGAGCATTAGCTCATCGTCGCCCGTGCGGGAATAATAGAGCAGAACGGCATACGCCACGTCCGCAGAGATGTGCACCTGCTTATCTTTGAAATAGGTGCGCACGGGGCGGTGGGTGAACACGTCGGTGACGTTGAAGTCGGTGCAGGCGTCGGCGCCGTTCTGGCTCTCCCACGCGTAAAACGCGCCGCCGTAGCCGTAGTGTTCCGCCTTTTTTATCGCCTCGGGCAGCGTTTTTATGCGGTATTCCACGAGATTTTTGGCACATTCGGGCAGAGTGGCAAGGTAGAAGGGCAGCATAAAAATTTCGGTATCCCAGAACACCGCGCCCTTGTACGTCTGCCCCGAAAGCCCGCGCGCGGCGATGGAATATTCGCCCTTTGGCGCGAGGATGAGGAGATGATATATGCTGTACGCCAGCGCGAAGTCGGCGCGTTCGTCCCCCTCTGTTTCAACCCCGCACTTGTCCCACATGGCGCGCCATGCGGCAAGGTGCTCGCCGAGCGCCTCGTCATAGCTCTGCCAGACGGGGCTGTCGCCGCCAACGACCACGTTTGCAACGCGGTCGAGCGTGAAAGTTTCGCCTGCGTAAAGGCTTAAATTGATTTCGCCAGAAAAGTCGGACGAGATAGTGTTTATCGGCGTCGAATAGCGGCACTCAACGGATACGGGAATATCCGCCTCCTGCGTGCGCGCGCTCACGCGCATGAAGTTTTCGCCGCATTCGCAGTTTACGCCCTTATAGTGCGGGCCGTTGAGCTCCCATACGTCGGGGTCGACGGCAACTTTCAGCAAAAGCTGCAGGTCTGCGTTTGCGCTGATACAGGTGCGCGAACAAATCTGCGTGCGGTGTGCGGAACTTAAAAAGCGCGACGAGGTTAAAGTTACCTCCGCCTCCCCGACCCCGAACACCGTTTTGCGGGTGAATATACCCGAGTACAGGTCGAGGCTGACCTCGTGCGAGAGCACGTTCTCCCCGCGCGCGTCGAGCGCGCTTTCGCCGCAGAACAGGGCGAGATACAGGGGATTGAAGGCGTTTATGTTTTCGCGCCACTTGCCAGCAACGCCGTCGTACACGCCCGCAACGTTTATGCCGACGCACTCCGTCTTTTTAAACTCGTCGAGGGTGCCGCGGCAGCCGAGATAGCCGTTGCCCGTGAGATATTTGTTGCCGAATTCGACTATTTTTGAATTATCGAACCCGCTGTCGGTTAAAATTTTCATATTTCAAATACGGTATCGCCCGAGAGCACAACGTTTTTGCCGCATACCACCGCGGGAACCTCGCCGTCGCAGGAAATTTCTGCCCTGCCGCGCGTGACCTTCACCGCAATATTTGCGCCGCGGTAATTGAGCTTAAACGAGTAGCCGCGCCAGATTTCGGGTATGGAGGGATTGATATTGAGCACGCCGTCGAAGTTGCGCACGCCGCCGAAGCCGTACACGATATTCAGCCACGCCGCCGCAATCGAGGTGGTGTGCAGCCCCTCGCAGGTGTTGCGGTTGTAGTCGTCGAGGTCGAGCCTCGACGCGAACCCGAAGAAGGAGAGCGCCTCGTCGTGCTTTTTGAGCTCGCTCGCGAGTATCGAGTGAACGGACGGCGAGAGCGACGATTCGTGGATACAGCGGGGCTCGTAATATTCGTAGTTTTTAAGTTTCTGTTCAAAGGTGAAATCTCCGCCGAAGAGCAGCATGAACATTAAAACGTCGGGCTGCTTTATCATGTCGTTGCGGTAGATTCTGTCGTAGCTCCAGTGGTGATAGAGCGGAAAATCGGTTATGGGAATTTTCTTTACGTCGACGTGCGGAAGCCTGAAAAAGCCGTCGTGCTGTTCAAAGAGCTTACTCTCTTCGTCGTACGGGATATACATATCGCGCGCGCACGCCGCAAACGCCGCCTTCTCCTCCTCCGTCGCGCCAAGCTCCTTCGCCCTTCCGGGGTATTTTTCAAAGGTGGCGAGCGCATACTCGAAGGTCTTTTTCGCCATATAGTTGGTGTAGCAGTTGTGGTTTACCATCATCTGGAACTCGTCGGGGCCCATCACGCAGAAGTAGCCGAAGCGCCCGTCGGCGCCGTATTCCCCGCGCGAGCGCAGAAAACGGCAAATTTCCAGCAGCATCTCCATGCCGTATTCGGGCAGGAACTGCTCGTCGCCCGAAATTTCGACGTACTGCCTTATGCCGTACGCCACGCCCGTGGAGGGCTGGAATTGAAGGCTTGCGTGCTGCCACAAATCGCACGCCTCGTTGCCGTTGAGCGTTGCGATGGGATAACAGGCACCCTCGCAGTCGAGCTCCTTCGCCCTCTCCTTCGCCTTGCCGAGAGTGTGATAGCGGAATAAGAGCAAATCCTTTGCCGCGTCGAGGTTATTGAACAGGAAATAGGGCAGGCAATAAGTTTCGGTGTCCCAGAACGCGTGCCCGCTGTACGCCTCGCCCGTGAGCCCCTTCGCGCCGATATTGTCGGTGGGGGAAATGCCGTGGTAGGTCTGCTGGAGCTGGAATATACAGAAGCGTATGCCCTGTTGGTTTTCGTCGTCGCCGTCGATTCCGATATCGCTTTCCGCCCAGAACTTTTCGTAATATTTTTTGTTGGCGGAGAGCGCTTCGTTAAAGGATATATCGGGGGCAACCGCCTTTTCGGCACACTTTACCCCGAACTCGCCGCTCTTGTCGGCATAGAAATTTACGCGCTTTTCGAGCGTGAACGAGCCGTTTACGACGGCGGTGACTTCCACTCCCGCCGCGTTCTTTTCTTCACGCGGGGCGAGCGTGCCTGCGGAGACAATCACTTTCTGCGCGCAGGCGAGGTACTGCCCCGTGGACTGCGTTTTGCCGACAATCTTCGCCACGCCCCCTTCTGCGGAGGAATATACCGTTTTCCACCTGCCCTTCTTTCCGCCGTGCGTCACGTTGAAGTCGGTCGCGGCATAAATTTTTATCTCCGCGGGATAGTCCGGTTCAATCTCTATCTTCTGATAGAGGTTGTGCACGTCGGTCATGGAGAGAAAGCGCGAAAAGGCAAGTTTTACCTTACCGCGCGCCGTTTTAACGGTGTAGGAGCGCAGATACAGCCCCGATTTGAAATCGAGCGAGCGGTAAAAACCGCTTACGTTTTCAGCCGCCATATCCACCCTTTCGCCGTCGATAAACAAATCGGCGCGCACGGGGTTTACGGCGTTCACCATATAGTGCCCGCGCTTTATTATGCCCTTGTAGGCAGTTTCGTTGGCCTTTTTGGCCCATTCGTATATGCCGTTGAAGTAGCAGCCCTGCAATCCCTGCGCCGCGCTGCCCTCTTCGGCATAGCCGCGCACGCCGCAGTATTCGTTGCCTATGGAAAACAGCGATTCCGAAACGGCGTTGCGCCCTGCATGAAAGCCCTCTTCCACGATGCTCCACGGCATTGTCTTTATGTATTTTTCCGCCTGCTTTGCCATGATGTAAAATTATCCTCCTGCGATATATAAAAGTGTAAGTTCATTTCCCCGCAGAGGCTGCGCGTATTTTTTGCGCCCTGCAGGGGCGGGTAATTTTTTATACCGGGCTACGGCTATTCCTTTACCGCGCCCGCGGCGCTCGAGCCCGTTATCTGCCGCTGGAAGATTGCAAATATTACTATCTGCGGCAGAATGGAGATTGTTAAAATCATAAGAAGTTTGTCGGGGCCGAAACCCTGAACGCTGCCCATGGTCGTCTGCAGGTTGTATATCTTTACCATGACGGTCATCATGCTGTCGTCGTTTAAAACGAGATAGGGCAGAAGGAAGTCAGACCATGCCGCCGTCATCGTGAATATGGCGACGACGCCGATTATCGGGCGCGACATGGGCACGACAACCGTGAAGAAGGCTTTGAACTTGCCGCACCTGTCCATCTCGGCCGCCTCGAACAGCGCCTTGGGGAGCGACTCGAAGTAGTTTTTGAACATTATGAGGTAGTAGGCGTTTGCGCCGAACATGAACCACAGCGGGACGTAGCTGTTTATCATGCCGAAGTTTATTATCTGCGTATACAGCGGCACGATTGAGGTTACGGCGGGTATCATGTAGCTGCCCAGAACGAGCCCGTAGAATATCTTCCAGCCCTTGGGCTTTACGATGGCGAACGTGTAGGCGAGCAGTCCGTTGAAAAATACCGAACATATCACGGCGCCGACAACCACGATTATGGTGTTTAAAAAGTACTTGCCGAAATCGAGCATGTTCCACACCTCCACCAATTTTCCCAAATCGAACGCGTCGGGGAAGAGATGGTAGGGCGTGGACGTGAGCTCCTCCGCGTCTTTGAACGAGGAGATGAACAGCCACAGTATGGGCGTTATGGCGGTGAGAACGGCCACGAAGAGAATGAAAATTATTATCCAGTAGAGCACGCGGAAGCGCACCTTTTTATAGTCGGCGGCGGTTAAAATGCCGCTTGATTTATTCCTGAGCCGCTTTAACATATTTTTTCCACCTGTTTGAAACCTTGTCTTTCCTCGGGCGGGAGAGGCGAAGATATATCACCGTGAGCACTATTATGATGAGTGCGAGTATTACGCCCACCGCCGCGCTTGCGCCCGCGTCGAACGACTGGAACGCATATTTGTAGCTTAAAAGAAGGAGCGAAACGCTTGCGCCGTCGGGACCGCCGTCGGTCATGACGAGCGGCTCGTAGAACACCTGGAACACCGAGATAATCTGCAGGATGAAGAGCATCTTTATCGTGGGCAGAATGTGCGGGAGCGTTACGTGGATGATGCGGGAGAATGCGCCCGCGCCGTCCATGCGCGCAGCTTCGTACTGGGAGTTATCGATGTTCTGCAGCGCAGAGAGATATACGAGCACCGTGCCGCCCGCGCCGCGCCACGTCATGGTTACTACGATGAGCGGAATGGTGAGGTCGGGGTCGGACAAAAACTGCGAGGCAGGTATGCCGAAGAGCGACAAAAGCTGGTTTAAAACGGCGCCGGGGTTGGGGTCGAACAGATACGACCACATTATAACCACAGCCATGCCCGAAACTATCGAAGGAAAGTAAATTCCAAGCCTGAAAAGCGACTTTAAGTGCACTACCTCCGAAAGCAGCAGGCCGAGAATAACGGGCAGAAGGAAGCCGATTATAACCGACCAGAAGATGTATTTGAAGGTGTTGCCGAGCGCCTGCAAAAACTGCGGGTCCTCGAATACCCGGACGTAATTTTCAAAATTATTGAAGCCCGCGGGCTCGAAGCCGACCGTGTCGCTGAACGAAAGGATTATGTTCTGCACGAGCGGCGCCCACACGAAGAACATGAACAAAAGCAGCCCCGGCAGCATCAGGAGCCAGCCGACCCAGTTGCGCCGCACCAGCCTCTTTGCCTTATACGACTTCGACGAGCGGTCGTCGGGCATGGTTACAGTCTTTTTCATTTTCCCCTCCCCTTCGATTAAAGTTTATCGAGATAGTTGCGCTGGAACTGACCGTTAGCAGTATCGAGGAGCGCCTGCGGGTTTGCCGTGCCGGGGCGCGAGATTACGTTCTGCAGCGCCGTGTCGAGCAGCTTATACATATCCTGGCAGTTGTTGGGCTCCTCGGAGCGCTTCATGGTATCTATCGAATCGAAGAAGTCCTCGTAATAATAGTAGTTGACGTTCATATACTGCTGTTCGAGAGCTTCGGCCACTTCGAGATAATCCTCGTTTACCCATGCCTTTATGGTGGGTATTATGGGCATGCCCTTGGACTGGGCGGTCTGGTGTCCGCGCTCCATTGCGGTGACGGAGACTTCGTCGGTTTCGGGCGAGCGGCCCATGTATTTGAGGAAGAGCAGCGCGCCCATTATCTCCTCGTCGGTGGCGTTTGCCGCAAACACGTAGGGCGTGCCGCCGTACAGCGAATAACGGCTCTCGCCGTCGCCGGTGGGCATGGGAACGAAGGCTATGTCGTCTTTATTGAAGTTGAACGTGGTAACGGGGAGCGTGAGCGCGTCGCTGCCGCAGAACGCCATAGCCACGTTGTTCGAACCAATCTTCGCGTACCAGTCGTTATAGGAGAGCGACGCGTCGGGATAGATGAGCCCCTCGTTTGCCATCTCCTGTATCCACGTGAGGGCGTCTACCGCGCCCTGGTCGTTGAGGTTTGCCGTCCACGAGCCGTCGGAATTTTCTATCTGCATCGCCTCGCAGCCGAAGTTCCACGCCATGTTGGAGAACTGCCAGCCGCCGTTGCCGTTTGCAGAGAGCACCACAAGCCCGTAGGTGTTGTCGTAACTATCGACGATAAGCCGCGAAACCTCCTCAATCTCTTCAAAAGTCGTGGGATAGAGGGGCTCGCCGTTTTCGTCGTGGAGAACGTAATTCCCGTCAGAGTCCTTGTCAATCACGCCCACGTCGTAGAGCATGGAGAGATTGAGAAACAACCCCAGGCCGTAGCCGTCGCGCGGGACGCCGTAGCACCTGCCGTCTGCAGATACCGCCTCGCGCATGCTCGGGTCCATCTTGTCGAGCCAGCCGAGCTCGGTGAGCTGGTCGGTTATGTCGGCAATCCAGCCGTTGCTTATAAGTTTCTGCGGCTCGGTGAAATATGTCTGGAAAACCGTGGGAAGCTGTCCCGCGGTAGCTTTTGCGGTTATCGTGTCGGCGCTGTAATCGTACCTGTCGGCGACAATGTCGTACTGGGTATAGTCGGCTTCGAACTGCGCCTCCCACTCCTCATACATCGCAACGTCGGCAGTCTGGGTATTGTCGGGCCACATGCCTATCTTTACCTGTATTCTGCCGTCGCCGTCACCGCACGCCGCCATAGGGAGCACGGCGGCCGTACCCATGAGTGCCGCAAACGCGGCGCAGAGCCATTTTTTCATATAAATTTTTCCTCCTTTACATAGAGTTTTTTATTCTGCTTAAATTATAAAATAAACCCGTCATTTAATAAATAGGGTAAAACAGCAAAAAACGGGGTAAAACTGCCCAAGTGTTGCAAGCTAACATTTTTTGTGATATACTGCAGGTATGTTCAGTAAATTAGGCAGAAGCATATATTTCCCCGTAATGCTGATTGCGGTGGCTTTAATACTGTTTATAGACGCGTTTGCAATAATTATGTTTGCCGACACCGTTGAGGACGCCTATACGGGCAGCGGGCAGAGCAGGGCGGCAAGGGCGCTCGATTTGTGCACGCTGTATATAAATTCGGTATCGGCGAACACGTATAACCTCGCCGCGGACGAGGAGATTATCGCCGAACTCGAAAATCCGACGGGGCGGACGATAATAAGCAAGCTCGACGCGGTGTGCAACTATACCCTTAAAGTGGACGGGGTGTGCATATACTCGAAAAGCGGCGCAGTTTACACCTCATCGGAGATGGCGGAGCCGCCCACGCTCGACGAGCTGAAAAGAAGCGAGGGCATAGCGCAATTCGCCGAGGACGACAGCCAGGCGTACGTTTCGCTGAGAACGGAGAACATCGCCGACATATACCACAACGTATCCTATCCCGACGAACTGGGCGTGGTTACGTGCTGCCGCAAAATATACGGCGAAAG
>ERZ1643250.2206-NODE-2206-length-15076-cov-5.707210_pt1 | contig 15076 bp, 15 predicted proteins | sample MGYA00579262_ERZ1643250 | MGnify/ENA primary metagenome ERZ1643250 (study PRJEB29033, sample SAMEA4952265) | chicken gut metagenome | biome: Broiler Chicken; feature: Gastrointestinal Tract; material: Caecum | place: Ireland | collected 2018 | study: Broiler...
CTTTTAATACTCCGGTCCGGATTTCCGGTCCCTTCGTATCCAACAGCATGGCTACCGGAAGATTCAGCTCTTCCCTCAGATTCTTAATCATATGCACCCTCTCCAGATGCTCCTGATGGCTGCCGTGAGAGAAATTGAAACGTGCAATGTCCATTCCGTTTCGCATTAACGCTTTGAGAACTGTTTTTTTGTTGCTTGCCGGCCCCAGTGTACAGATAATTTTCGTTCTTTTTTTCATCATATTCTTCTCCTACCCTCTCGTGAACTGTGATAATTGGTTTCATTTTACATGCTCGTGTGTAAATAAATGATCCTGACAGTATTCATAATTGCCGTTGCATTTGGAACAGAAACGGAATTCCAGATTCGGATCGTCTTTTTCCGTTCGTCCGCAGATGGCGCATTTATGCTTGGCTCCCTCTGAATACTCTGCACGGCTTTGCGCCATGGCTTTCTGAAATTTTGCTTTTCTTTTGACCTCCTTTGGACTTATATGATTCAGATTTCTGGTACCAATAAAGAAAATAATAAAGTTTAAAAGCGATGCAATGATGGGAACAGCCATCATCCATATGCCGTTTCGAACATAGGTAAAAATATTATACCCAATAATCGCCACATAAACATAAGCCATCCATTTAATTTTAATAGGAAGTACAAAATACAGCATTACCCGCATTTCCGGATAGGAAAGGGCAAATGCCAGAAAGATGGACAAACTGATATAATAGGTAGTAAAAATGTATCTGTACGCTCCTGTAAGAGCGTCTCCCGTTATCAGATAGAGCAGAAATGCACCTATCACAGTAAATATTAATCCCGACACAATATATAGCGTATAGCGGAATCTTCCCCAGGTACGCTCCAGCGTGGTTCCCAGCGAATAGTAAAAAAACAGCATAATAATGGTAAAAAGATCCAGAGAATCCGGCGGAATCAGCAGCCAGGTCACCAGTCTCCACACCTGACCGCGCAGAATAAGCCCCGGTTCCAGGGAAAGATAAGGCACCAGCTGCGGCTGCATTACTTCAAGTAAATACCCCACCACATAGCAGCCGATGATAATCGCCGTCAAATTGGAAATCCCGAATCTGCCATATTTTCGTTCCAGTTTATCAATATATCTCATACTACTCCTTTTCTTTGCTGTACAAAATTCTCAGAGTCTCCTTAGAAAAATTTCTTTTTTGCCAGAATCAGGGCCACAATCAGGCTGACTGCCAGGGAGATTAAAATCACAATCAGAAATCCCCAGGGACTTCCTGCAAAGGGCATTCCCGCCGCATTCACATTCATACCATAAGCGCTGAAAATAATGGTAGGAATCGACATAACAATGGTGATGACCGCCAGTACCTTCATGACAATATTCAGGTTATTGGAAATAACAGAAGCAAAAGCATCCATCATACCGCTTAAAATCCCGCTGTAAATATTGGCCATCTCTATGGCCTGCTTATTTTCCGTTATAACATCTTCCAGCAGATCCGTATCCTCAGGATAATGTTTAATGCTTTCCACCTTCAGCAATTTCTCCAGTACCACCTCGTTGGAACGAAGAGAGGTAGTAAAATAAACCAGAGATTTTTCCAGTTCCAGAAGTTCAATCAGTTCCTGATTTCTTGTGGACAAATGTAATTTTTCCTCTACCTGTTCGCTCTTTTTATCAATTATACGCAGATAACGCAAATACATACTGGCGTTCCGGTAAAGAATCTGTAAAATAAACCGGGTCTTCATATAAGTATAAAAATTGCGGACCCTTCCCTCCATAAATCTGGTCAGAACCTGCGTATCCTCCAGACACACCGTAATAATCATCTTGTCGGTCACTAAAATGCCGAGAGGAATCGTACCGTACCAGTCTTTATCATTCCGTTCTTCAATAATAGGCACATCCACAAGAATCAATGTATAGTTATCTTCCACCTCAATACGCGAACGCTCTTCCTCATCCAAAGGAGCACGTAAATCGTCTACTTCAATCTGAAATTTTTCAGAAAGTTCATAGATTTCTGTTGCCGTAGGGTTTGTAAGCGCAATCCAGCATCCATCCTGCGGCTCATCTACCTGCTGTATCGCCCCGTCAAATGTTCGGAAAATTCTAACCACGATTTACACTTCCTTTCTTTGCTTATTTGGCATAAAGTGCCGATAAATCATGTTTCATTATAAATTTAAAGTACCTGTTTGTCAATTCAAATCCGGCAGCCGCTTTCTTTTCCATTTACAAATAAAGTATCATTGATTATAATGTTGCTTAAGTGTTTTCAGTAAGAAAGGAGACTGCTATGAGTGGTTCAACATTTGGAAAAATTTTTCGTGTAACTACCTGGGGAGAGTCCCATGGAAAAGCAATCGGAGCTGTGGTGGACGGCTGTCCCGCCGGCCTTTCCCTTTCCGGCGAAGATATACAGAAATTCCTGGATCGGCGTAAACCCGGCCAAAGCCGCTATACTACCGCCAGGAAAGAGGGAGACTGTGTGGAAATCCTCTCCGGTATTTTTGAGGGAAAAACCACAGGCACTCCTATCTCCCTGCTGGTTCCCAATCAGGATCAGCGTTCCAGAGATTATGGTAATATTGCAGTCAGCTACCGTCCCGGTCATGCCGATTACACCCTTGACGCCAAATATGGATTCCGTGATTACCGGGGCGGGGGGCGTTCCTCTGGAAGAGAAACCATCGGACGGGTAGCCGCAGGGGCAATCGCCCACAAGATTTTAGAAGAAATGGGAATCTCTTTCTGCACGTATACCCGTTCCATCGGCCCCGTATCCATTGAAACCTTCCGAAAAGAAGCAATCAGCCAGAACCCTCTTTACATGCCGGATCCCACGGCAGCCCAGAAAGCTTCCGATTATCTGGAGCAGTGCATGAAGAACCAGGATTCTGCCGGCGGTGTGATTGAATGTAAAATCCAGGGGGTTCCCGCAGGAATCGGAGAAACCGTTTTTGACAAACTGGACGCAAATCTTGCAAAGGCCGTGATGTCCATCGGCGCCGTAAAGGCAGTAGAGATCGGCGACGGTGTTCAGACAGCTTTATCCACCGGTTCTGTCAATAACGACAATTTTTATGTCCGGAACAACGTGGTACATAAAAGCAGCAATCATGCAGGAGGAATTTTAGGGGGAATGAGCGACGGTTCAGAAATCCTTGTGCGCGCCACAGTGAAGCCAACTTCTTCCATCAGTCAGCCCCAGGATACCATCAACAATCAGAAAGAGAATATTTCACTGAAAGTAACCGGACGTCACGATCCTGTTATCGTTCCACGGGCTGTGGTTGTGGTGGAATCTATGTGTGCCCTGACAATTCTGGATTTAATGCTGGAGAATATGTCCGCCCGTATGGATTCTATCCTCTCCTTTTACCATCCTCAAAAATAGATTTTAAGGTAATTTTTAAATTTTTCATTTTTTTCTTGCAATAAATAGAAAAAGAAATATGGTAACCTAGTCTCTGTTAAACGAAGGCGTTTGAAATGAAATCATTTCAGACGCCTTTTTGTTTACGGATAAACTGCGCGCGGAAAAGAAAAAATTTGAAAGGTAAGTGATAGATTATGAATCGGGGAGATACTGCTTTTATGATTATCTCGGCCGCGCTTGTATTCTTTATGACGCCCGGCCTGGCATTTTTCTACGGCGGACTTGTGAGAAGAAAAAATGTGGTAAATACCATTATGGCCTGTGTATCCATAATGGGTCTTGCAATTGTGATGTGGGCTTTATTCGGATATTCGTTATCTTTTGGAGGCAATCACGGCGGAATTATCGGGGATTTCCGCTGGTTTGGATTAAACGGAGTTTCTATGGAAACCGGCCCCTATGCCGACTCCATCCCCCATCTGGTCTTCTGTGCATTCCAGATGATGTTTGCAGTGATTACTCCGGCCCTGCTGACCGGATCATTGGTGGGACGGATAAGATTTAAGGCATTGTTTTTCTTTATCCTTTTCTGGTCCGTCCTGGTGTATTATCCAATGGCTCATATGGTATGGGGAGAAGGAGGTTTCCTGGCTTCCATTGGCTCCGTAGACTTTGCCGGAGGAAATGTGGTGCACATCAGCTCCGGAGTCAGCGCTCTGGTTTTCTCAGTTATTCTGGGTCAGCGCCGCGGCTATTCTCAGGTGATCTACCGGGTGCACAATATCCCCTTTGTGGTTTTAGGTGCCTCTATGCTCTGGTTCGGCTGGTTCGGTTTCAATGCCGGAAGCGCTCTGGCTGCCGACGGATTGGCTGCCCATGCTTTTATGACTTCTGCCATCGCCTCTGCATCTGCTATGCTGTCCTGGATGCTTCTGGATGTTATCAAAGATAAAAAACCGACTTTAGTAGGCGCTTCTACCGGACTTGTCATCGGACTTGTGGCCATTACTCCGGGCGCCGGTTTCGTTCCAGTCTGGTCTTCTTTTATCATTGGAGCTCTGGTCAGTCCGATTTGTTATTTTGGCATGACTCTGATTAAAAAGAAACTTAAAATTGATGATTCTCTGGATGCCTTCGGATGCCACGGCCTGGGCGGAATCTGGGGCGGTATTGCCACCGGAATCTTCGGCCTGAATTCAATTAACCATACCGCCCGCTGGGATGGCCTGATTTTTGGAGATTACCATTTGTTCCTGGCTCAGATTATCGGAATTCTGGTGACGATCGCAGTGGCGGTAGTGGGGACACTTATCTGTATCGCTCTGGTCAGACTCATTACTCCAATCCGGGTAACTCAGAAAGAGGAACAGATCGGACTGGATATTACCCAGCACGGGGAAAATGCTTATCCCAGCTTTAACGGACTGGATTAATCTGCAGGGAGGAAAACGACTATGATGATTAAAATAGAAGCCATTATTCGGGAAGAAAAGTTTGAAGATGTAAAAACAGCTCTGGACGAAATCGGGGTAAATGGGTTAACTGTTTCTCAGGTTATGGGCTGCGGAATACAGAGAGGCTATGAAGAGGTGGTACGCGGTATGCAGATTGATCTGCAAATCCATCCCAAAATTAAATTCGAAATTGTTGTATCTTCTGAAGAATGGGAGAAAAAAACCATCGAAGCCATTCAGAAAGCAGCTTATACAGGGGAAAACGGGGATGGTAAAATTTTCAGCTATGAAATTAAAACCGCATATAAAATCCGTACAAAAGAAACAGGATACGATGCCATTCAGGCAAATGACTAACCATCCTCTTTAACTGAAACGGGGAATATAGAAATTCCTATAAAAAACGCTGAGGTCGTGAGACTTCAGCATTTTTTTGATATAATGAATTATGTACTAAAAAACAGGAAAGGCAGGAAATAAGAAATGAACAAATCAGAAGTCTACGATTATCTGAATTCGCTCAATATAGAGTACGAAATTACCGAACATGAGGCGGTATTTAATATGGAGGAAATGTCAGCTGTTGATTTGCCCTATCCGGAAGCGGAGGCAAAAAATCTTTTTGTACGTGATGACAAGAAGCGGAATTACTATTTAATAACGGTTAAAGGGGATAAAAAAGTAAATCTGAAAGATTTTAAGCGGGCAAACAACACGCGCACTCTGTCTTTTGCGTCGGCAGACGATCTAAAGTCTATTATGGGACTTATTCCCGGCGCCGTAACGCCTCTCGGAATTTTGAATGACAAAGAACACAGAGTCCAGGTTTTCCTTGACAGGGCATTTCTGGATAAACCAGGACTGATCGGTATCCACCCAAACGAGAATACCGCAACTGTCTGGCTGAAAACAGAAGATTTGATGAAGATAATAAAAGAGCATGAGAACACACTTCATCTGGTGGAAATTTAAAAGAAATCTATGCGTCTGGATTTGAAGATTAAGATACAAAAGCGCCGGAACCAGCATATACCGGAACCGGCGCTTCCTGATTACAGAATTATTTACAGACCTGTGTTACTCTTCCGGAACTGTCCAGAAATTAATACAGTTGGGTGTTTCTACAGAAAGAGGTTTTCCTTTCATTATGAGCAGATTCTTTTCATAGTCAATTGTAAACGTGGTAATGGTGTTGCTCTCATGATTTGCCACTGCCAGATGTTTATTATCCGGGAAAATTGCAATATCCTTTGGGTAAGAGCCGCTGATTGGAAGCACCAGTTTCTTGGTAAGCAGCCCTGTATCCGGGTCAATTTCAAACATTGCCACCGTATCGTCCCCGGCTGTGGAACAGAATAAATGTTTTCCGTCCGGAGCCAGAGCCAGAGCGCTGGCTGCATCATGGACTTTATCTTTCTCTCCATCTTTGGATAAGGTACTTACAGACTGAAGATACTCAAATTCCGGCGTCTTTCCATTGTCACTGTAACGGTAAACACGAATCTGATTGCTCAGTTCGAAGATAATATATGCATATTTTCCGTCTTCGCTGAACCGGATCAGACGGGGACCCGATTCCCGCTCGCATCTTACAATATCCACCAATTCCAGCTTGTTCCTTCTCCGGTTAATCCGGTAAATTTTCACCTGATCAATCCCGTTGTCTACCGCGCACAGATATTTGTTATCCGGAGTAGGACGCACACAGTTTACATGAGGCCGGAAATTGCGTTCCGCCACGCTGCCGAGACCTTTATGAAAAACGCCGTCCATCAGACTTCCCAGGCGGCCGTCCCGGTGCGTATGAACCACCGTTACTTTTCCGTCATGATACCCGGCCACATAGAGATATTTCCCATCCACATCCGTAGATAAAAAACAGCCTCTCATTCCATCAATGTTCACACTGTTAATCCTGGTCAGACAGCCCTCGCCGTCCCTGGCAAAAACAGCCACCCCCTCGTCTTCTATGGAATACAGATATTTTCCATTTTTGGAGACAGTAATATGAGACGCATTGCTCACCTCTACTTCCTGTTTTTCTGTCAGTGTGCCTTCTTCCACATCTACATCATACACATGAATTCCCTTGCTGGATCCATGGGTATAGGTTCCCACATATGCCACATATTTTTTCTTATTCATAGGATAACCTCCAAAATAAACTTGATTTATTATATCACAGTTTTTTTTCTATCACAAGGATTCCCTCTGTCTGAAAAATTTTTCCGCCAGCTCCAGTGTGGTGTCAATATCCTCATTGGTATGGGCATCTGACAGGAACATGGCCTCAAACTGAGACGGAGCCAGATGTACCCCATGATTCAGCATATAGGTAAAGTATCGGGAGAATGCCCCCGTATCCGCTTTCTTTGCACTTTCGTAATCTTCCACCTTTTCTTCTGTAAAGAAGAGACAGCCCAGGGATTCCACATGATTGATTCTTAAAGGCAGCTCATATCTTATAATCAGTTTCTCTATTCCTCCATACAGGCGTTCTCCGGACTGCACCAAATGGTCATAAATTTCCGGATATTCATATAAAATTTTAAGCTGTGTCAGACCTGCCGCCATGGCAATCGGGTTTCCGCTTAACGTTCCGGCCTGATAAACCTTACCTACCGGAGCCACCATTTCCATAATCTCCCGTCTGCCGCCGTACGCGCCCACCGGAAGACCGGCTCCGATAATTTTTCCGTAAGTAACCAAATCCGGCCGCACCCGGTAATATCCGGCCGCACCGGTAAATCCCAGACGGAATCCGGTAATTACCTCATCAAAAATCAGAACTGCCCGGTGATCGTCGCATAATTTTCTCAGGCCTTCCAGAAAGCCGAATCTGGGAGGAACCACACCCATATTGGCGCCTACCGGCTCCACAATAATTGCCGCTACCTGGCCGTCATAAGCTTCCATTAAGTTTTTCACGCTCTCCAGGTCGTTGTAAACTGCCTGAAGGGTATCCTGGGTACAGCCCCTGGGTACTCCTGCACTGTCGGAAACCCCGCTTGTCATAACGCCGGAACCGGCGCTTACCAGCATGGCATCGCTGTGGCCGTGGTAACAGCCGGCAAACTTGATAATCTTATCTTTTCCTGTGAATCCTCTGGCTGCTCTGACTGCACTCATGACCGCCTCTGTTCCGGAATTTACCATACGTATCATCTCTATATGGGGAACTCTCTCACAGATGAATTCTGCCATTTCCACTTCAATTTCTGTGGCACAACCGTAACTGAGTCCGTTTTCACAGGCTCTGATTACGCTGTCCTTGATTCGTTCATCATTATGGCCCAGAATCATCGGACCCCAGGAACAAATATAGTCGATATACTTTCTGCCGTCTGCATCAAAAATATAACTGCCGGCAGCCCCCTGTATAAAGCGGGGTGTTTCCTCCACCGAGCCATAAGCCCGTACCGGACTGTTCACCCCTCCGGGGATTCTTTTTACTGCACGTTGAAATAATTCTTCTGAGCGTGTACCCATTATCCGATTCTCCCCTCATCCATAAATTTTGCCAGTTCTTTGGCAAAGTAAGTCAGATAGATTCCGGCTCCCGCCCGATACGTACTGACTGCCATCTCGCAGATGATTTTCTCTTCTTCTATCCAGCCCATTTTTGCTCCTGCCTTTACCATGGCATATTCCCCGCTGACACTATAGGCAGCCACAGGAACCTGAACGGCTTTGGATACTTCTGAAAGAACATCCAGATAAGAAAGGGCCGGCTTTACCATAATAATATCTGCCCCTTCCTCCACATCGGTCAGGGCTTCTTTCAGTCCCTCTTTCCTGTTATGATAGTCCATCTGATAACTTTTTCTGTCCCCGAAAGAAGGGGCGGAACCGGCTGCATCACGGAACGGGCCGTAAAAGCCGGAGGCGTATTTCACTGCATAGGACATAATGGGGGTATTGATAAATCCATGGGCATCCAGACATTCCCGGATCGCCTTTACTCTTCCGTCCATCATATCCGAAGGCGCCACCATATCTGCCCCTGCCTGTACATGGGACAGCGCTGTTTTTGCCAAAAGTTTCAGAGTTTCGTCATTGTCCACATCCTGTCCGCAAAGGACTCCGCAGTGCCCGTGGGAAGTATATTCGCACATACAGACGTCCGTCAGAAAATACATGTCCGGGAACTGCTTTTTCCCTTCCCGCAAAGCCCGCTGCACGATTCCGTCTTCTGCATAGGCCTGACTTCCCAGTTCGTCTTTTTTCTCCGGAATGCCAAAAAGCATTACCTTGTCTACTCCTGCATCTGCAAGCCGTTCCAGTTCCTCTCCCATACGATCGGTTGTATAGCGGTACTGACCTTCCATGGAAGGGATCTCCTGAACCCGGTTCTCCCCATCCATTACAAACATGGGATAAATCAGAGACGATTTATCCATTCTGGTTTCTCTTACCATTTTCCGTAAAGTCTCGCTGCTTCTCAGTCTTCTGGGACGTTTTGTCATTTCCATGATTCCATGCCTTCTTTCATTTTAATTACTAACTCTGCCAGACTGTCCATCGTTGCCTTATCGGCCATGTACGTTTCCATACCGTAAGCGTCAGCCGCCGCCCTGGTCTGCTTTCCGATGCAGGCGGCTTTTACCCTGGAATAATCCAGTCCTCTGGTGCTTTCCACGAAACCTTTTACCGTGGAAGCGCTGGTAAATACGGCACAGTCTATCCTGCCTGTTTCAAATTCTTTCTTTTCGTCTATAAACTCGCCGGATTCATACAGCGTGTCATAAGTAGGAATATCGTCTGTGTGAATTCCTTTCTCTTCCAGTGGGATCAGCAATTCTCTGGTTCCCAGTCTCGCTCTTGGAATCAGAATCTTCTCAGAACCGTCACAGACTTCTGCCAGGGCTTTTCCAAGAGAAGCGCCGTCATATACCTCCGGCATCAGATCCACAAAGATCCCTCTCTCCTCCAGCTTCTTTCTGGTTCCCTCGCCAATTGCCGCAACCTTCGCCTGACCCAGACTTCTTATATCTTTTCCATATTTTTTCATCTGCTGAAAAAATACTTTGACTCCCGTGGGACTTGTAAATACGAGCCACTGATATTCGGAAAGAACTTCCATCGCTTTTTCAAGCTCCGGATTTTCCTCAATGGGTTCTGTGCGGATTGCAGGAAGTTCCAGAACCTCTGCTCCCATTCTCCGCAGTTTACCGGCCATGGAGGAAATCAGATCTTTCGGTCTTGTAAGAAGCACTTTCCATCCGGCCAGGGGAAGTTTTTCATACCAGGAAAACTTATCTGCAAGGGCACAGACCTTTCCCACTACGATAATGGCCGGTGTTTCGATTCCCTGCCGCCTTACTTCCTCTGCAAGAGTGGAAACAGTGGCTACAATTCTCTTTTGCCGGGCGGTAGTTCCTTTCTGCAGAATCGCTGCCGGCATTTCCCTGTCCATTCCTGCTTTAAGCAGTCCCTGGCAAATATCAGAAAGAGCTGTTACTCCCATCAGAAATACCAGGGTTCCCTTTGTCCTTACAAGAGCATCAAAATCAATGTCGTATTCGGCTCCCGCTTTCTTATGTCCCGTAATAATGTGAACGGAAGAACAATAATCCCGGTGAGTTACCGGAATCCCGTTATAGGCCGGAACGGAAATGGGAGAAGTGACTCCCGGAACAATTTCGTAGGGAATCTGCTCCTCTTCTAAAAGCTCCAGCTCCTCGCCGCCTCTGCCGAATAAAAAGGGATCTCCCCCTTTCAGGCGCACGACTTTCTGCCCCTTTTTTGCCTCTCTCAATAAAACTTCATTAATCTGCTCCTGGGGCATGGTATGATTGCTGGCACGTTTTCCAACGTTAATTTTCTTTGCTCTGGAAGGAATCATAGTCATAATTCCCTGGCCTACCAGACTGTCATAAACAACCACATCTGCCTGGTTCAGCACCTCTTTCCCCTTTAAGGTGAAAAGTCCCGCATCCCCCGGTCCGGCTCCTACCAGCCATACTTTTCCATCACTCATCCGTCAATCTCCTCCTTCAGCCTCTGTGCCAGTTGTTCTCCTAAACAGGAAGCGTCTTCTTTCTTCCCTTCCAAAGTGCCTCTTCCGTAAGCCTTCGTCTCCGGATTATAATACAGTCCCCGAATCTGTATCTGCTCTTCTTTTACTGTGGCATGAGCCGCTACCGGAGAAGAGCATCCCCCGTCCAGATACCGTACAAAGGCCCGCTCTGCTAAAGCTGCATAAAAAGCATCTTCATCACCATAAGTATCCAGACAGGAATAATCTTCTCCTCTTCTTCCCTGCACAGCTAAGATTCCCTGACCCGCTGCCGGAATCACTTCTTCCGGCGTAAAATAACGGCTGATTCTATCCTCCAGCCCCAGCCGTTTCAATCCTGCTGCAGCCAGAATCAGTCCGCCATATTCCCCGTCGTCCAGTTTCTTCAGCCGGGTCAGAACGTTGCCCCGGATACTTTTAAACTCCATTTCCGGATAAATTTCCTGAAGCTGCAGGATTCTCCTTAAGCTGGAACAGCCCAGCGGTTTCTCCGGATCCGGCTCTTCCTTCCCTTTTGGAAGTACCAGTACGTCTCTGGGATCTTCTCTTTTGGAATAAGCCAGAATCGGCAGTTCCGGGGGAAGCTCCATGGGCATATCCTTCAGGCTGTGTACCGAAATGTCACTTCTTCTGTCTGCCAAAGCCCGATCCAGTTCCTTTACAAACAGTCCCTTCCCTCCGATTTTATCCAGGGTTCTGTCTAAAATTTTATCTCCTGTTGTTTTCATGGTCAGAATCTCCACCGTATAGTCCGGATGATTCTCTTCTAAAAACTTCTTTACCATTTCACTTTGAATCACCGCCAGCCGGCTCTCCCGGCTTCCGATAATCACTTTTTTTCCAGAATCTGTCCTACTCATCCTTCTCCTCTTTGCTGTCTGCTAATACTTTCTCTATTTTCTCTCTGACTTCTTTCGCCTTTTTATGATTGACACCGCTTGCATTAATTCCTATGGTAATTTCCTCAAAGCGGACAATACCGGGAAAATGGAAGTCGCATTTCTCCCGATCACTGGCTATATTTACATAAATTCCTTCTTCTTTACAAATCCGGTAAATATCATCATTGATTCTCCCGTCACTGGTGGCGGCAATCACCATATAGGCATCCTGAAAGTCGATTCTTTTTACTTCTCTCTGAATCCAGATAATATGTCCCACCTTCGCCAGTTCACTTAATTCTGCGGTTACTTCCGGCGCTACCACCCGGATATTTCTGGTAAAATTCAGCAGGGTCCGTACTCTCCGTGTGGCGATATTCCCGCCTCCTGCCACTACAATCTGTTTATCTTCCAGATTTACAAACATGGGAAAATATTTTTTAGTTTTCATAAAGCTTCTCCAATCCCGCCACGCATTCCAGAAAGGCATCCTGAGACAGAGAATCCCGTAAACCGAAAATCATTTTGTTGACTACCTTTCCCGCAGAAACACTGATGGCCTCCTGTAATTTCTCCCTGTCGCCTTCTTCCATAGGAGTATTTCGCAGAATCTTTCCGATCCGCAGATTCAGATCCTGAACGGCTTCTTCTTTAATCTCCTGAATTCTCGGAATCACCGTCCTCCCATTATACCAGTCATAAAACTCATCCATCTGCTTTTGTACAATCGCCCCGGCCTGCTCCAGATTTTCCGCCATATAAGCAGAATGATTCTCCATTTTAAAACTGTCCATGTCATAAAGGGTAATCCACTCATTGTCCGCAAGTTTCGGATCAATGTCTCTTGGAACTGCCAAATCAATCATCACAACCGGCTTATTCAGCGTCTGTTCCTGAAAAAGTTCTTCTTTCAGGGTATAATTGGGGCTTGCAGTGGCGCTGACTACCAGATCACACTGCGGCAGATATTCCATCCGTTCTCCATAGTTGATCCGCCTGCATCCCAGAGGAATATTCACTACGCCGCTTCGGTACTGACGCACCGTTACCGTCACGTCCGCCCCTGCTTCTCGTAAAGTCTGAGCCGCAATCTTTCCCATTTCTCCGTTTCCGATTACCATGCAGACTTTGTTTTCCATTGCAATTCCTCTTTCCCTGAGAAACTCAATGGCCTGATGAATCACTGAAGGATTTCCATGGGAAAAAGGAACTTCGGTCTTAATCTTTTTCCCTGCTGTTACCGCCATCCGAAACAAAACTTCCAGAACACCGTCTGTGGTAAAATGTTCCCGCGCCAGTGACAGGGCGTCCTTTACCTGTGTTAAAATCTGGTCTTCTCCCAGAATCTGGGATTTTAATCCGCTGGTCAGATAAAAAAGATGTTCCACTGCCTCTTTGCCGCTTCGCTCTGTGAAATAAGTTCTGTATTTTTCTTCCCGGATTCCCTTTAAACGGCACAGTTGTTCGTATAAACAGCCCTCCCAGTCCTCCGGCACACTTACCCAGAGTTCCATCCTGTTACAGGTGGACAACAAAATACATCCCAGAATCCCATCTTCTTTCTGAATTTCTTCCATTGCCTCTCCGGCGTTTTTTCTGGTAAACGCAAACAACGCCCGGATGTCCACCGGGGCGCGGTTGTGATCGATTCCTATCATGGAAATACTCATCGTTCTACACTCCACATCTTTTGTCATTTCTTTCTGATTTTTATCTTAGCATAGAATTTTAACGGACGCAACTGACCTTATTTTTAAATTGACAAAATAAATTCCTATGTTACAATAGGAGTAGAAATTGAGTACATACAGGTGTCTGCTTTTGCAGAAGAATAGGGAAGTTGAGTGAAAGTCTCACACGGTCACGCCGCTGTAACGGATGAGTCTTATTTCATATGTCACTGGAAACGGGAAGGCGAAGTAAGATGTTAAGGCCCAAGTCAGAAGACCTGCCTGTCATGTAAGCGATTTACACAGGAGTTACGAACGATGGCTCTGTGTAAGAACAGGTTGGCTCATAGCAGTTGCTGCTGTCCTTCTTGTTCTTCTGATAGCCTGTCATCCCTGACAGGTTTTTTATTTCATTTTTATTATTCATCTATCAGAAGGAGGAAGAAACATTGAGTAAAAAACAAAGAAACATCATTGCACTTACAAGCGCAATGGCTCTTACTTTCGGACTTGCTTCCAATGTAGGAGCGATGCACATCATGGAAGGCTATCTTCCGGGAGGCTACTGTATCGGATGGGGGATCCTATGTCTTCCGTTTTTAGCAGCCGGTTTTATGTCCATTAATAAGAAATTAAAAGAACACCGGAATCTGATTACCCTGCTGGCTATGTCCGGCGCCTTTGTATTTGTAATTTCATCTTTAAAAATTCCTTCCGTAACCGGAAGCTGTTCCCATATGACCGGAACCGGTCTGGGAGCTATTTTATTCGGACCAAGCGCCGTTTCCATCCTGGGACTGATTGTTCTGGTTTTCCAGGCAATTCTTCTGGCCCACGGCGGACTGACCACCATTGGCGCCAATACCTTTTCCATGGCAATTGCCGGACCCTTTGTCTCCTACGGAATCTGGGTAATCTGCAAAAAAGCCAATATAAACAAAAAAGTGGCTGTTTTCCTTGCCGCTACTTTGGGCGATTTATTTACATACTGTGTAACTGCAGTCCAGATGGCTATGGCACATCATGCGGATACTACCATTGGCGCGGCAATGGGGAAATTCCTTCTCGTATTTGCTCCCACCCAGGTGCCTCTGGCAATCATCGAGGGAATTATCACAGTTCTGATTGTAATGGGACTGGAAACTTACGCAAAACCAGAACTGCGTTCCATTGGTTTTTTAAAGGAGGCAAAATAATATGAAAAAATCTGTTATTGTATTAATTCTTGTAATTGTTTTGATGGCGTTTATTCCATTATTTGCATTAAAAGATGCAGAATTCGGCGGTTCTGATGACGCCGGAAGCCAGGTTGTGGAAGAAGTGGACTCCGGATACGAGCCATGGGCAACTCCTATTTTCGAACAGGCTTTAGGCGGAGAACTTCCGGGAGAGGTAGAGAGCCTTCTCTTCTGCGTACAGACCGGTATCGGTGTAGGCATCATCGCCTTTGTTATGGGCCGTTTCGTGGAAAGAAAGAAATGGACCAAAGATAACTAAAGAAAAACCGGCGAAAGGAGTATATTATGATTACCATTGATAAGCTGTGCTATCATTCCAAGCTTAGATATGAAAACGCCGGTGAAAAGTTCGCGTTTGCAATTATCACACTGATGATCTGTGTGATGAGTCGTTCAATTGCAGTCGCAGGGATTGTGCTGCTTACAACAGGGATTCTCAC
>ERZ1643250.2207-NODE-2207-length-15069-cov-5.052151_pt1 | contig 15069 bp, 12 predicted proteins | sample MGYA00579262_ERZ1643250 | MGnify/ENA primary metagenome ERZ1643250 (study PRJEB29033, sample SAMEA4952265) | chicken gut metagenome | biome: Broiler Chicken; feature: Gastrointestinal Tract; material: Caecum | place: Ireland | collected 2018 | study: Broiler...
CCCCTGTCCAAACCAGGTCGCCATTTCCTGAGCGCTCTGATGACTGACAGCTACCAGCGACGGCATGACCTTTTCTATCATCTCTGATACAGAAGTATCGTCAGCAGAATGATTCTTTTCTGTCATTTCCAGAAGCAGCGGAGCAATAGGAATTTCTTCCCCGTTTTCTGCAGTAAAAACAATTTCGTCAAGATGTTCCAGCATAATGTTCCATTTATCGGAGAGTGCATCGTAATGACTTCCTAATATTTCGTGTAAATCTCCGTTCACCGGAACACCGTAATCGGTCGCCAGACTCAAATAAACATTTTCTGCAATTTCAACCGGATACCAGTAGTCGATCTCGTCCAGACTGACATTTCCGACAGTAATCTGAAAAACGATTTCGCTGGTGCGGGCGGCTAGATTGTCCTGGTTGAAGGCACTTACACGCGCCGCCTCGTAGAGTATTTCTTCATCTTCATTAAAAAACAGGCCGTACTCTGCTTTTGCCGCTCCTGTCATTTCTTCCGGAAGCGTCAGACTCCAGTCATACAGATATCCCTGAACGGAAAGCAGGTCTTCTGAATCCAGGATATTTTTCTGATTGACCAGAAGCTCTTCCCCAGTCCATGTTTTATCTGAGGTATGCACCTGCATAAGACGTATCCCTTCACGAATCTGCTTCAGCTGCCTGTCCGTAAAAGAAGGAAAATGCTCTGGCATATCCACATAAGCAAGTTCGTCAAAGTCTATTCCATACAGACAGCCGTTTACAAATTCAAGCGGGACTGTACCGGAAATAACGGCTATCGTACTATCTACTTTTTCGATTTTAAATAAAGTTCCGCGAAAACGTTCTGTCTGAATTTTCATCTGAACCGACTCGTTATCTGTTTGCAATTCACACAGTTCCATCAGAGACGACGGGATTTCCAGCTCAAAAGACTGACCGTCAATGGAAAATGAAAGCTGTTCCATCGCACCCACAGAATGCTTTTCATTCAAAAATATGACAGCGCAGAGTATCACTATCACTGCGGCAGCTCCTGCCAGCAGTTTTACAGACAGCAAATGAGATTTTGGAGCGTTTGCCTGTGCCGATTCCGTTCTCATCTCTGCTGCCTTATTTTCCGGCAGTTCATCTTCCGAACCGTTTGGGAGAGACCTCATATCTTCTTTGGTACCTTTCAGGCTGTTCTCAGCCTGCAGTGATGGCTTTTGCGCTTCTGCAAAGCGGAACGTGTCTGTCTGCGGGTACAGTTCTGCCAGCAATTCCTCTATGGAACTCCAGCGGTCCTCCGGATTCAGCTTCATTCCTTTTTCAATGACATGCGAAAAAGAGCTCGCCACTTGAATCCCCGGCAGCTGCTCCAGAGGTATCAACTCATCTTTCTGCTTTCTGTCTGACGCATTCTGAGGTCTGATTCCGCTGACCATCTGATAGAGCACGGCGCAGCAAGCATAGATATCCGTCCAGGGCCCCTGACGGCCATCCGCGCGGTACTGTTCTTCCGGCGCATAACCCTGCTTCAGAATCACGGTAAGATTCTCCTCTCCCAGTGAATAATATTCCCTGGCCGCCCCGAAATCGATAAGCGTCAGCGAGCCGTCCGGACTTAAAATCAGATTCTCCGGGCTGATATCCCGGTGCAGAATTCCCCGCTTATGAAGCTTTCCCACTGCTTCCAGAACAGGGCGCATCAGCATCAGGGCTTCTTCCTGTCCATAAAGCGTCCCTGTTTCCCTCATATAACGCATCAAACTGACCCCGGATACATAATCCATGACCAGATAGCAGGTCCCATTTTCCTCTAAGAAATCTCGAAATCCTACAATGCCATCTATGTCGTGGGCTTTCGAAAGAGCATTGCCTTCCTTTCTGAAGCTGCGCAGTGCTTCCCGAAAACCGCGTTCCCACTCCGGAGACGCTGGTGATACCTGTTCTCCTTCTCTTTTTGCCATTTCAGCCGGGAAAAACTCTTTTACAGCCACCGGCGTTTCTTTCACCAAATCCATTGCCATATAGATGAGTCCGAAGCCGCCTGCTCCAATCCCACGGCCGAGCAGATATCGTCCTCCTATAATTGAAAAGGCAGGGATAAGCCTTAAGTCCATGTCAGTCTTTTCCCATGTAAAGCCACAGTGTGGACAGGGTTTTTCTGCGTCCTCCCATTTTCCCATGCAGCCGGGGCACAAATGATTTACGTCAAACATATCTGGCAACTCCTTTCATTCTACTCCATTTTTTCATTATGCCATTGGAGCCATCTAAAATGAAGAGAATCACACAAAACAACTGTGCGGGAAAATGCCGGAAATCCTGTCACACTTTGGAGCACAGTCAAAAATGGGAGATGCGAAACTTCATGCGGTATTTATGATTTTTTTATCAGCTCCCCTTATTTTATGAAGGTATCTGGCCCTGTTCAGGTATTTGGATCAAAAAAGGGAATCTTACTTATCAGATGGTCCGCCGTCTGGAGAAAAGCGGTGAGCTGTCAAAAGAAACCGTATTCATTGATGGGACGAAGCTGGAAGCCTGTTTCAATAAATATACCTTTGTCTGGAAGAAATCCGTAGGAAAATGGGAAGCAAAGATGTATGGGCGGATTCAGGAAGCAGTCCGTCTCCTGAACCAGGAGCATGCCAAGATCCAAAATGGACGGACAGGAAGCCATCTGTTTCGGATAAAAGCGCATAGAAAAAGCGGAAATCCGAAAGGTCTTATTAAAGTACAGCAAAAATCCGGTGTCCTACTCTGAAAACAGAGAAGGCACCGGATTTTTGAATGTAACGAGCGGCACTTCCGCTCAATCATCCGTCATTGATGAAAAGGCCTCTTAATTTATCTGCACTTTCCTTACTCAATCGTAATATATTTCGACTCTTCCACTTCCGGTTTCGCTTCCTTCTTCGGAATCGTCAGCTTCAGGATACCATGCTTAAACTCGCCCTTGATATCCTCCTGCTTTACAGCGTCACCCACATAGAAACTCCTCTGGCAGGCTCCTGCATAACGCTCTCTGCGGATATACTTCTCGCTCTTCTTATCCTGTTCATCTTTGTCCAGGCCTCTTGCGGCGCTGATGGTCAGATATCCGTTCTCCAGGGATACCTTTATCTCATCCTTCTGGAATCCCGGCAGATCCATCTCAAGCTCATAAGCTGTATCCGTCTCCTTAATATCTGTCTTCATCATATTTTTGCCTCTGCGGCCATACAGCTTTTTCTCGATCTTCTTCATATCGCGATCGTCCCAGAACGGGAAATTAAACATATCATCAAAATCATCAAAGAAATCTTTTCCAAATACACTCGGTGTTAACATATTTATCGCTCCTTTTATCTGAATCCATTGGTTTTTGTTTTTATCTGGAGGTTCTGGTTCCGGGTTCCTATCGATTCCTTTTCCTTTCCCTCTTGACAATACATATCATAGTCCTTTTTGTTAGCACTGTCAATGAACGAGTGCTAAAATGTATTAAGGAATTATAAATTAATTATAAAAGAAAAATTAAATATACAATATCAATTGTTCCTTTAATATAATCTGACAATTCATTTCCAATTTTTTGATAAAAGGCAGAAAAATTTCCCTGTTGATACATGTTCTTACAGAATGATATCCTCCAGCCTGCGCTTGGGCACATAATGAACATCGTTTTCATCCCGGTAATAAGCTGTACTTCCGTCTGCGCCCACCTCAGTGAGAATGACTTTTTCAGCCGGTTTTCCAAGGGCCACCACAAGATTCGGTTCTATTCCTTCCGAAAGGCCCAAAAGACTTTTCAGCTCCGGCTTCCGGAAGCTTCCGATCATGCAGCCCCCAAGTCCTTTTTCTACGGCCGCCAGAAGAATCGTCTGGGCCGCGATTCCCACATCACGCTGAAACCGCGTGGTATTGGCGCTGATATTCATATCCTGACAGATAATGATAAAAGCAGAAGGACCCATTCCGGAATGAGGAAGCTGCGTATCTTTCAGCGCGCGGGCCCACATGGTCAGAGGCAGAATTTGTTCCACTTCTTCTTTCTCAAAGGCTATGTAGTATTTCAGTGGCTGTTCGTTGACGCTGGAAGCGGTGTATCTTGTCAAGTCCACAAGCTCCAGAAGTTCCTCCCGGCTGAACCGGAAGCTTTCGTCAAAACCGCGGTAACTTCTGTTTTTCATTACCAGATCCTTTAACATATCTCTTTCATTCCCCTTTCTTCTTTTCTTCACTTCTTTCTGAAAAGCAGGATGTCCGGGGATGCATGCTCCCCGGACACTCCATTGTATCACATGATCAGACCATATAGTATCAGATAAACCGGCTGCTGTTATCCTCTGTCAAGGCTTGCAAGGATTCCATATGCGATTCCCTTGGCTACGTCATTCTGGTAGCTGTCCTCCGCCAGGCTTCCCGCGTCTGTATCGCTGCTGAGGTAGCCGGGCTGTACCAGAACTGCCGGCATCTCCGTATCATTCAAAATTGTATAGCTGCCGGCTGATACGCCGCCGTCTGCCGCGCCCGTCTCTGCGGTAAGATCCGTCTGGATATTCTCAGCCAGAGCTTTGCTCTGCTTATCTCCCTGACGGAAGCAGGTCACTGCCCCTGACAGGGAAGCATCTGTCTCTGAGTAATTGCAGTGCACGCTCACCAGAAGATCCGCGCCTGATTCGTTTGCAAGAGCCGCTCTTTCTTCCTTGGAAAGGCGGGTGTCATCCTCTCTTGTGAGAACCACCTGATATCCCTGGCTCTCCAGCATGATTTTCAGCTTGGAGCAGATCTTCAGATCTATCTCCTTTTCAACGGCTTCTCCGCTGCTCATTCCGGTGTCTTCTCCACCATGTCCCGGGTCCAGGGCAATGACAAAAGTCTCCCCTTTCGCGGAAATATCTGAAGACCCAAGGCCCACCAGCCGGATTACCTGGTAAATGGAAAACGCCAGAATCACGACGCATACGGCAATTGCCGCGCCAATCAGAATCTTTTTCCGTCTCTTTCTTCGCTGAAGTTCTTTCTGCCTCCTTTTTTTCATTTCCATTTTCCGGCGGCGCTGCGCCGGAGTCAGATGCTGTTTTTCATTTGTGTCCATCCTTTTTTATCCCCCGTTATTTTTCCCATTTATCGCAAAGTGCCTGAATCTGATCTGCGAATTTTGCCAGATCCTTATTGGCAAAGCCTTTGCTCTTTTCTATCAGGCTCATCAGACGCTTTCCGCAGTCTACAAGCCTGTCATAGACCGTTGAGGTCTGTTTTGCCGCTTTCGCGCGCTTCACGGCGCGCTCCCGGCTGCCTTCCGCAACGCGGACGTTCGAAACCAGGTCCCAGCTTTCTCCGCTATAAGGCGCCGCCGTGCTGTAGCCATGCTCGCTGCGCAAACATTCCGCAAAGCTGTCACAGACCTGATCCTCGCCGTGGACGATAAAAACCCGTCTGGGTTTTGTCCGGAGCCCGTCTATCCATTGAATCAGTCCCTGTTTGTCCGCGTGTCCGCTGATGCCTGCCAGCGTCTCTATTCGAGCCCGGACTTCCACCGGCTCGCCGAAAAGCTTTACTTCCTCCGCGCCTTCCACCAGAGACCGTCCAAGAGTGCCCACTGCCTGGTAACCTACAAACAAGATGGTGCATTCCGGACGCCAGAGGTTATGTTTCAGATGATGGCGGATGCGGCCCGCTTCACACATGCCGGAAGCGGAAATGATCACCTTCGGATCTTCCTCAAAATTGATGGCTTTGGATTCATCACTGGTGATCGAGAGCCGGAGTCCCGGAAAGCTGATGGGATTGACGCCGGCCTTTACCAGAGCAAGCGTCTCCTCGTCGAAACACTCATACATGTTTTTGTTGAAAACTGTGGTGGCCTGTACTGCCAGCGGGCTGTCCACATAGACATGAAAATCTCCGTGTCCGCTGACCAGTCCTCTGCTTTTGATCTCCCGGAGAAAATACAGCATTTCCTGGGTACGTCCTACGGCAAAGGAAGGAATCACCACATTGCCGCCCCGGTCGAAGGTTTCCTGAAGGATCTTTGTCAGGGCGCTGATATAATCCGGCCGTTCCCCATGGCTTCTGTCTCCGTAAGTGGATTCCATAATAACATAATCTGCCATGTCTACCGTGCGCGGGTCCTTCAGAATTGGCTGATGGATATTTCCGATGTCTCCGGAAAAGAGCAGCTTGCTCTCCTCCCGGCCTTCCTTCAGCCAGATTTCAATGCAGGCAGAGCCGAGCAGATGCCCCACATCTGTGAAGCGGATTTCGATCCCGTCCGTTATCTGGATGCGTTCTCCGTAAGGACAGCCGCAGAAAAGCTTCATGACTCCGTCCGCGTCCTCCATGGTGTAGAGCGGCACATATTCCGGTTTTCCGGCTCTTTTGGCTTTCCGGTTGCGCCATTCCGCCTCAAACATCTGAATGTGGGCACTGTCGCGGAGCATAATCTCGCAGAGATCCCAGGTGGCATAAGTGGTGAAAACCGCTCCGCGGAAGCCTCTTTTATAGAGCAGAGGCAGAAGACCGGAATGATCAATGTGCGCGTGGGTCAGAAACACATAGTCGATATGAGCGGCATCTACGGGGATATCCTGATTTTCATAGATATCAGGCCCCTGCTCCATGCCGCAGTCTATCAGTATGATTCTGCCGCAGGCTTCCAGCATATGACAGCTTCCCGTGACCTCATGGGCCGCGCCAAGAAACGTCAGCTTCATTGTCTCATCTCCTTATGTTGTTGTATGAAATTTTTCTTTGTCCGGCACATGGCCGGCTTTCGTTTACTATCTTACCGATATTATACCGTCTGGCAGTATAAAAAACAACAAATTCAAGAAAAATTAAAATTTTCTTGAGCAATGTGAAAATATGTGCTAAAATTGAAAACGTTATATATATTTTTATTTTCTTTATTTTAGGAGGTTTTATTTCTATGGATTCTGACCCTGACAATTTATGGCTGCAGTTACTATTGCTTGTATTTCTGACGGCATTGAATGCTTTTTTTGCCGGCGCGGAGATGGCGCTTGTATCCGCCAGCCCCAGCAAGTTGTCGCAAAAAGCCGAGGAGGGCAACAAAAAGGCTGCCCAGGTCCTGAAGCTTTTAAAAGAACCCTCACGTTTTCTTTCTACGATACAGATCGTGATTACATTGGCAGGATTTTTCAACAGTGCTTCTGCCGCTACCGGTATTTCCAGAAGACTGGAAGCTGTATTGGTGAACTTACATATCCCCAACAGCGACACCCTGTCCGTAGTTGTGATCACTCTGATTCTTTCCTATTTTACCCTGGTATTAGGAGAGCTGGTGCCAAAGCGTATCGCTCAGCAGAAGGCGGAATCCTTCAGCATGTTTGTAGTAGGCCCGATTCGGGTTTTTTCAAAAATCACATCGCCGTTCGTAAAACTGCTTTCTGTATCTACCGGACTGGTGCTTCGTCTGGTGGGAATGCATGATGAGGTATCGGAAGAGAAAGTATCGGAAGCAGAGATCCGCGCCCTGATCGAAAATGGCGTGGAGTCCGGTTTGTTTGACGAATATGAATCGGAGATGCTTGACTCTGTATTTGAGTTTGACGATATTCTGGCAAGGGAAGTCATGACTTCCCGTACGGATGTCTATGCCATCGATGTGGACGAACCGCTCTCTTCCTATCTGGATGAGATGCTGGCTACACGTCATTCCAGAATTCCGGTATACGAGGAAGATATTGATAATATTATCGGTATTCTGTATATGAAAGATTTTATTCTGGAGGCAAGGCGCTGCGGTTTTGAGCATGTGGATATTCGTTCTCTGCTCCATAAGCCATATTTTGTACTGGAAAGCAAAAATATTGACGAACTGTTCAAGGAGCTTCAGGACTCCCATCAGTATATTGCCGTACTGATAGACGAATACGGCGGATTCTCCGGAATCGTAACCATCGAAGACCTGGTGGAAGAGGTTATGGGTCCCATCGATGACACAGGAGATGACGATGATGAACCGAAGATTGAGGAGATCGACGATCATACCTGGCTGCTCAAAGGTCTGGTAACTATCAACGATCTGAATGATGAGCTGGATACCGAACTGGAATCTGAAAGCCACGATACCATATCGGGACTTCTTCTGGATGAGCTTGGATACATTCCGGAAGAGAATGATCTTCAGACTGTAGAGCTCGACGGACTCCGTTTCGAGATACAGAAGATTCAGGACAAGCGGATCGAGCAGATTCTGGTAACAAAGCTTCCAGAAGAGGACAGCTCCGAGGAAGAAAAGAAAGATGCCTGAGTCCGGCTGACCGGAAGACACACATAAAAACCAGATAACAAAAATCAAATACCGCCTGATATCTGTCCGGCCCGGCGGCCGGATAAGGTATCAGGCGGTATCTGCGTCTCTGTTCTATTCTACTCTCTTCTGTTCTCTCTTTTTTTCTACCCTTTTATTCTTTTTTGGTTTCCCCATATGCTTCTCTCAGCATGGAAATCTCTTTCATCCAGCCTGCGTCGTCATTGGGGGTCTCAAGAATAAAGGGCAGTTCCCGAAGCGCGGGGTGATGGATGATCCGCACAAAGGCCTCCCACCCAATCTGGCCCTCTCCTATCCGGGCATGACGGTCCTTGTGACTTCCCAATCCATTCATGCTGTCGTTGATGTGGATGGATTTCAGGCGCTTCAGGCCTATGACCCGGTCAAATTCCTCAACCACTTCTTCCAGCCGGTTTACGATATCATAGCCGCCATCCCAGACATGGCAGGTATCCAGGCAGACGCCCATTTTTTCTGAAAGGCGGACCTTATCCAGGATCGCGCGCAGCTCTTCAAAGTTTCTTCCTATCTCGCTGCCCTTTCCGGCCATGGTCTCCAGCAGAACCGTGGTCGTCATTTCCTCATACAGACACTCATTCAGAAGATCCGCAATCTGTCTGATTCCCGTCTCCACTCCCTGCCCCACATGGCTTCCGGGATGAAAATTATAATAATTTCCCGGGGTATATTCCATTCGGGCCAGATCTTCTGAAAATGCCTCATGAGCGAAACGCCGTACTTCCGCTTTGTCCGAGCAGGCATTCAGCGTATAGGGCGCATGAGCGACGATCTTTCCATACCCTTTTTCTTTCCATAAGGCCAGAAACTTTCCTACATCAGATTCTGAGACAGCTTTGGCGCTTCCTCCCCGGGGATTGCGGGTGAAAAAGGCAAAGGTGCTGGCCCCCAGCTTCAGCGCCTGCTTTCCCATTGCCTCATACCCTTTGGCCGATGAAATGTGGCTTCCTATCTTCATCATAACGCCAGCTCCTTCAGCGTGACGCTCACCCAGCCGCTGCCGTATTCTTCGCTTTCATAATTAAAACCGGCTTCCAGTCCTACCGGAGAGTAAAAGTAAAAGCTCTGGTCCGGATCGTTCAGGATAGAAAGAAACGCTTCATCGCTGAGATTGTCCAGATAAGCAACTGCGCCATTCTGTGTCTGATTCTGGGATCGGAAACGCATCACCAGCTCCTCGTCCACTGTTATCATTTCCCCGGGCTCTAACAGTTCTCCGGTCTCCAGATCAAGAGTCAGAGCCGATACACGCGGAAGCGTCCCCTGATCTCCATAAAGACTGTGCTGAAATACAATGCTTATCATCTCCTCATCCATGTAGGTGACATAGCCCAGGGTGGAAGTTCCTCCGGAATACTCCTGATAACTGTCTCTGTATTCCAGAGCCGCCTGTGTAATTTCTCTGTTTACCGCGCTGTAATCCCCGTCCCCATCCAGCAGCGGGTAGGTGGAATAATAGGTGCAGTAGTCCTCTTCATCGTCCGGCGTAATGGAATCCACAATCCAGGAGATTCCATAGCTCAGATCTGTCCTCGTGGAATCTACAATCTCTCTGTAATAGGGATCATCCTCATCCGGAACATAGTACCCGGAATCATAGCCATAATCGTCGTAGTAATCATCGTCATAGTAGCCGCCGTCATAATAACCGTTGTCCCAGGAGCTTTCCGAATTTACTGTTTTCCCTATGGAACTGAAGAAAAAGGCAGCGGCAAGGATCAGCAGAATCAGAAGGAAGCCTGCGCCGGTGACTGCAAGAGCAATCATCAGCCCCCTTTCCCTGTGCTTCTTCTGCCGCGGCTGCATAGCCGGCGCACTCTGATAAGGCTGCCGCTGAGACTGTCCATAAGCTTCTGCCGTCCGGGAGCTGTCCTGCGTCTGAGAACCGCCAGCCGCTCTGCGGTCCGTATAGCCGCAGCTTCTGCATACGCCATTCTGCATCAGAGCCCCGCATCGGGGACAAAATCCGAAATCCTTATTTTCGCTCATGCCTCTCCTCCTGTAAGTTCATCAAGATTTTTTCCGTATGCGTCTATAAAATACTCCAGAAAAAGCTCTGTCTCCGGAAGCTTCATACTCCGGATATGGTTCAGAGCCATCTCTCTGGCACTGATAAACTCCCGGTTTCCCGCCTGCTCCTCTTCAATACATTTGATGTAGGCAGACAGCTTGTCCGCCGCCTTCACCAGTTTCCAGAGATAGGCGTCTTCTTCCTTTTTTTCAAATATCTCAAGATAGGCATCCTGCATACGTTCCGGAAGCATGGACAGCAGCGTCCGGGAAGCCTGATGCTCGATATCTTTATAACTATCCTTGATCCGGGAATTATAGTATTTTACCGGTGTAGGCATATCACCTGTAATGATCTCGGTGGCATCGTGGTACATGCCGAATACCGCCGCTTTCTGAGCATCCAGTTCTTTTCCCAGGCAGGTGTTCCCGATCACCGCCAGGGCATGGGCGATCATGGAGACCTCCAGACTGTGCTCGCTTAAGTTTTCCTGCCTGGAATTGCGCATCAGAGCCCAGCGGTCAATGTATTTCATCCGGGACATCATTGCAAAAAAGCTGTTCATAATCCGCCTCCTTCTCCGCCGGAGAAGCCGTCTTTTTTCCCTTTCTTCTTTTCTGAAGCTTTCTTTTCCGTAATCAGACAGATATTACTGACCAGAAAGCTGCTGTACTTTTTGACGTATTTTTCAAATTCCTGCCAGGAAATATAGTATTCTTTTCCCCAGGAAGAGATCTGCAGATAGCCGTTCTCCAGTCCTGTCACCACCACAAAATGAGCCTTTACCTCGGCGGCGGGAAAATACAGTCCGTTCTCCTGACGATACAGACAGAGCTTGTGTTTTCTCCAGAACGGAATATTCTGGCCCACAGCCAGAAGAACCGGCAGATCCCTGGCCAGGCTTTCTTCTATACGTGAATACAGCTTTTCATGGCTGATACACCATCGGGCCCGAAAATCCATCTTATAATGGCGGAAGTAGCGGTTCATGGCGTGGGGAACCAGAAATCCCGGCACCCCAAAGCCCGGAATAATGCCCAGATATCTTCTGCGTATTTTCCGCAGGTAACGCTCATACCTGGGGTATGACAGATTTCCGTCTTCTCTCAAAATTCCATACTGCAGATCGGTACTGCAGGAAAGGCGGTGGATTCCCATATACAAAAGCACATCCCCCATGGCGACCACCCCGCAGCCATATTTCTGCATCGTGCGGGAACTGCACCAGGTCTGGCTTCCGCCATATGAGAGTCCGTTCTGTGTCTTGACGGAAAAATAGGGATACCGCAGGCAGCAGCGCTTCATTTCCATATACGTGTCCTCGTTTCTCTTCAGTGTCAGCGGCCAGGACGGCAGGTCCGGCACACTGACCCCGGCTTTTCTTCAGAATTTTATTATAACATAATCCATTCCGGCTGTCACCTGAAAAGGCCGGGCTCCGGCTGTCCGGCTCCCGGCCTGGAATATATAAAAGATTGATTTAAGATGACGTTATCACGGTCCCCATATAATAAAAGCCCTTACATTCCTCCAGCCGTACGGTAAGGTACTCTCCGATCCGGGAAGCGTCTCCCGGAAAATGGACCAGAAGATTATTGCTCATTCTTCCGGTCAGGTAACCGGGCTTATGATCATTTACCTCCTCCGCCAGTACCTCCTGCACAGTTCCGGCAAACCGGGCAGTCTGCTCTTTTGCCTGTTCCTGCACCAGGGCCAGCAGCCGGTCAAACCGGTCCTTTGTCACCTCCGGCGGCACCTGATCCTCCATGGCTGCTGCCGGAGTCCCGGTTCTCTTGGAATAGATAAAGGTGTAGGCATTGTCATAGCGCACCTGGCGCACCACATCCAGCGTATCCAGAAAATCCTCCTCTGTCTCTCCCGGAAAACCCACGATGATATCTGTGGTCAGAGAAATATCCGGAATTTCTCTTCGGATCTTTCCTGCAAGTTCCAGATACTGCTCCTTGGTATACCGCCGGTTCATGGTCTTCAGAATCCGGGTGCTTCCCGACTGCAGAGGCAGATGCAGGTGGCGGCAGATTTTCTTTGAAGCTTTCATGACTTCAATCAGCTCGTCTGAGAGATCCTTCGGGTGAGAGGTCATGAACCGAATCCGGCGGATTCCCTCGATCTCTTCCACTTTTTTCAGAAGCTCCGCAAAGGAGAGGGGTTCCTCCAGAGTCTTTCCGTAGGAATTCACATTCTGGCCAAGCAGCATGATTTCTGTCACGCCGTCCGCCGCCAGGGTTCGGATTTCCTTTAGAATGTCCTCCGGTCTCCGGCTTCGTTCCCGACCGCGTACATAGGGAACGATACAGTAGCTGCAGAAATTATTGCAGCCAAACATGATATTGACTCCGGATTTAAAGGAGTATTTCCGCTCCACGGGCAGATCCTCCACGATCTGATCGGTTCCCTTCCAGATATCTATGATCTGTCCTCCGCATTCCAGACTCTCAGCCAGAAGCTCTGCGAATTTGAAAATATTGTGGGTGCCGAAGATCAGATCCACAAAACGATAGCTTTTTTTCAGCTTCTCAATGACCTCCGGTTCCTGCATCATACAGCCGCAGAGCGCGATGCGAAGGCCCGGCCGTTCCTTTTTCCGGTGTTTTAAAAGCCCAAGATGACCGTACACTTTCAGGTTGGCGTTTTCCCGGACCGTGCAGGTATTGTAAATTATAAAATCAGCTGTCTCCTCCTCTGCCGGCTGATAGCCTGCCTGCTCCAGAATTCCGGCAAGCTTCTCGGAGTCCCGGGCATTCATCTGGCAGCCGAAGGTCGTCACGCAGAAAGTCAGCGGGCGGCCAAGCCTCCTGCTTTCCTCCTGCACCTTCCGTCTGCATACCTCTATAAAATAGTACTGGCGCTCCGGCTCCGCGGCCGGAGCCAGAGCCTGAATTTCCGCGTAATTGCTCATGTCTCTTTCCTCATACTTTCCAATATCACGCCCCGCAGATCCGCCGGGCATAGAACTCTTCTGTCATAGTAACTGATTCCGCAGCTTCCTGCAAGTATTTTCAGGCCAGATTCAGACCAGACACCGGAAGGGCTGGACCACAAAGCCGAAGACAGCCCAGGCGATCCGCTTCATCAGCGGCGCGGTCTGGATCTCCAGATGCTCCGGAGCTTCATAGGTGTCTGCGTCAATGATTTTTCTGGAATCCTCCTGCATGGCCATCAGATATCCCTCCAGCTCCTGATTCAGTTCCTCGCTCTGCACCACAAGCATCAGCTCCGTGTCCACATAGGTGCTGCGCAAATCCAGATTATAGGAGCCTATCACAGACAAATCCCCGTCAATCAGCGCGCTCTTCCCGTGGTTGGAGATGCCGCCGTCGTATTCATAAAGGGGGATTCCTGTAGCGACCACCTTATCTTTATGGCGCAGATAATCGCTGGAAGCCACAAAATTATCTCCATTTTCCACAGAATTCAGCAGAATCCGGATATCCGGGACCTTATCGCCAAGCTCTGTCAGGCGCTCATACATCCAGGAGTTGCAGACGACATAGGGAGACTGAAAAATCACTCGTTCCCGGGCCTGTCCCATCAGCTCTGTCAGCTCATAAAAGAGCACCGGTTCTTTCCCATAAGGGTGTGTAGGATTGGACAGCAGCGTAATCTTTCCTGACTCATAGGTATGCGCCTCATAATCCCAGGAGCCATCGAACAATTCCGGATATTCCGCAGTCAGGGAAGCGTACCGTTCTTTCAGAAACGTCTTTTCTTCTTTGACTTTCTTCTTTTTGGCCAGCGCCTCATTATCATGGAAGGGTTTGCAGATGTCCAGATTCCAGACTCCTTCAAAATAAGCTTCCAGCTCTTTTAAAGAGGTGTCGGGATTTCCCGGCTCCGTATTATAGACCAGAACCTCCCGGTCATAGCTTACATTCTCATCCGTATAATTTCCGATAAAGTAATCAAAGGTGTTGCGTCCGCCCAGAAGATAGGCTTTTTCATCCACGATCACATACTTGTCATGCATCCGCCCCATCAGTTTCCAGGGAGTCAGAAGATTTAACGGGTTGTAGATGCGGATCTCCACATTCGGGTGGGACGACAGGGCATAGAATAGCTCTCTGCCTTCCATGCGGACCGCGCCGCTGACTCCGTCCACCAGAATCCGGATCTTCACGCCTTCATCTGCTTTTTCCTGAAGAACCGCCAGGATATCCCTGGTGCTTTCGCCTTCTCTCATGTCAAAGGTGGAGAGAATAATGCGGTCCTCCGCCTGGCTTAAAAGCCGCATACGCTCTTCCCAGGCGCTCATATTCGTCTCCAGGAGAGCGGTCCGTTCCGGCCCTGTTCCATTCATGCGGAAGCTTTTTGAACCGAACCCGCCGGCTGTATTCCCGTCAATCTTCGGATACGCGAAAAAAGGAGCCACAGCCCCCATAATCAGATAAGCCAGTATAAACAGCAGCAGGCAGGTGATCTTATGCCGCTTGAAAAATCGTATCATAGGTCTTTTCCTCATCCGTCTTCTCTACACTGTTCTGCCTTGGTTTTCCACATAAAAATCCGGAGAGGAGTCTTGCAGAATGGATTCCTCTCCGAACAGTATTGTATAATCAAAGCCCCATGATTGCAACTCTTTTTTCGTGGAACAGGCGCTTTGCCCCAGAAGACGCTTCCCGGCTGATAGACGAACCTCTCCTCTTCCCGCCGGTAGATAGAAAAGTATCTATGAAAGCCTGCGTTACATACATTCCATCAGAATCTCATAGATCTCATCGCGGCCAAGTTCCCGCGGATTGCATTTGATCACATTGCAGG